>Ga0116172_10001962_pt1 | contig 18311 bp, 21 predicted proteins | sample AD_UKC083_MetaG_FD_89799 | JGI IMG/M metagenome (GOLD analysis project Ga0116172, IMG submission 89799) | Active sludge microbial communities of municipal wastewater-treating anaerobic digesters from USA - AD_UKC083_MetaG | ecosystem: Engineered > Bioreactor > Anaerobic > Digestate | place: USA...
GTCCCGATCATTATTCTACTGTCTATGATTTGAGTCAGATCGCCCGTATCGCTATTCAAAACTCTACTTTACGAAATTATGTCAAAATCAAATCAATGGAATTAACCGATATTTACGGCCAAAAAGTATATAAAGTCCTTAGTACTAACGAGCTTTTAGGAGTTCTTCCCGAAGTTGAGGGTTTGAAAACCGGCTGGACTCCTGAGGCTAGCGGTTCTTTTATCGCTCTATTAAATATTGACGGCCACTATCTTATTTCTGTAGTAGCTCAAAGTGAGGACCGCTTTAATGATACTAAAATACTTTTAAATTGGGCTAAAAAAAATCTTACTTGGCGTAACTATCGATAATTGCCGGCACATAACCGACAAAATTATTTTTACTGTCGCCTTCAAAAACGTATACCGGTTGCAAGAATTGAGTTAAAGTTACTGGTTCAAAATAAGCTAAATAAATCTTTCTAATAATCACGTCTTGGACACTGCTGTCGCTGGCTGGCCAGTAATTGCCAGCCTTTAGTTCTTCAAAAGCTTGTTGTACGGTTTTTATGGGGTAAGTTGAAGCTGAATTTTCAGCAGTATCTATTTCTACGTGCTTATAATTAACTTCTACGATTTTTTTATTATTGACGGTCGACCCAGATACCAAGACTGATACCGGTGATTCTTGAGGATTGGTGCTGACAATAGTAATCCCATCAGCTAGTTTTTCTCTAAAAAAATCTACCCTAATTATATGGGCTTCCGATAAACCTTCGACTCTTTGTAAACCATCATAGTTAATTTTCCAAAAACTGACTTCTTGAGTTCCATTTTCCAAATCAGCACTTAATTTTTCTGCTTGTTGTAAAAAAACTTTAGCTTGACTAACCGCTTCTTCGCGACTGGGCATTTTTTCCGGATTTTGTAAAAGCTGATCGGTCAGATAAGGATAACTCATTTTAAAACTACTCTCTAAAACATTCATTTCTAAATTTTGACCTTGAGTATTGTTGGCAAATCGATACACTCCCGTCGAAACTTGCTGGGCTTCACCGGTAAAACCCATTAGAGCTGCGGTTCTTTTACCAAGCTCCAAGGCCATTACTGGGCTTTTAGGTCTGTAAATTACATAGACATTAGCCTGATCTTTAAACACCGGGAAAGTGTCATTAGGTAATTCAGCCCTAAAATTCTTTTTTTGGAATTCTTTTTGAGGAAAGACAATTTTATCTAATACCCCAAAACGGACCGTTGGGGCCACATAAGGAGGATGAGCCTTTCGGTAGGCTTTAATCGCTGCTCCAATTCCCATCCATAACAATAAAAATACTCCCATCCCCAAACTCCCGAACTTGATTATTTTTCTACTGGCATGTGCCACTTCGGTCAAAGACGACATAAAATATTCTACCTTATTTTAGATGTTAAAATAATGCCATGTCATCTTTACCTGCACGTACTCGGATTGCGCCTTCACCTACTGGTGAATATCACATCGGTCATATGCGTACCTGTTTATATAACTATGCTCTAGCTCGTCAAAGTGGTGGTCAATTTATTATTCGTATTGAAGATACCGATCAAAAACGTTTAGTTATCGGTGCCCAAGATCGAATTTTAAAAGTCATTAAAAATTACGGTTTATCTTGGGATGAAGGTCCAGACATTGGTGGTCCCTATGCTCCCTACGTTCAAACTCAACGACTTGATATCTACCAAAAATATATTAAAAAACTTCTTGATCAAGGTCTGGCTTATTATTGTTTTTGTAGTCAAGAGCGTCTTGATCATATTCGTGATCAACAGAAAAAATTAAAACAAATTCCTAAATATGATCGTCATTGTTTAAAATTAACTCCTCAAGAAATCAAACAAAAAATTGATAGCGGTCAACCCTATGTTATTCGGATGAAAATGCCCGACAATGAGACCATTCGTTTTACTGATTCCATTCGTGGTCAAATTTCTTTTAACACCCGAGATTTGGATGACCAAGTTCTAATTAAATCCAATGGTATTCCCACCTATCATTTTGCCGCCGTGGTTGATGATATCTTGATGAAAGTTACTCACGTTCTGCGTGGTGAAGAGTGGATTTCCTCGACCCCTAAACAGATTCTTCTATACAAATATTTAGACGCTCCTTTACCACAATTTGTCCACTTGACCGTTATTTTGGATCCACGTGGTGGCAAAATGAGTAAACGGAGTGGTTCCGTCGCTGCCCAAGCCTTTTTAGATGAGGGTTATTTGCCGGAAGCTATGCTTAATTTTCTCATGCTCCTCGGCTGGAATCCTGGTACTGACCAAGAATTATTTACTTTGGAAGAGTTCGTTAAAGAATTTTCTCTTGACCGTCTTCATAAAAAGTCACCGGTCTTTGATCGTAAAAAATTAGATTACTTTAACGGTCTTTATATTCGTCAAAAGAGTGACGAGGAACTTTTTCCTTACTTCAAAAAATTTTTACCTGCTGCTAATGATGAGCAGATAAAAATTTTGATTCCGGTATTAAAAGAACGTTTAGTTAAATTTGGTGATCTACCTCAAACTCTCAATTTTTTATTTACTGATGTGGATTATGATTCGGAACTACTTCTCAAAAAGGGGACTAAACCTGAAATCGCTATCGATATGCTCGAAAAAACTAAAACATTATTTACTGACAATTTCTCCGATTTACAGGCTAGATTAATGAATTTAATTCAGGCAAACAATTGGAATGTCGGTGAATATTTTATGGTTCTCCGAGTGGCCATTTGTGGCTCTGCTTTTACCCCGCCCATTGTCGAAATTCTCCCCGCCCTCGGCTTTGACAAAACCCTCCACAAACTGGACGTCGCCCTTGACAAATTAAAGTAATTTTTATTACTTTAATTTAGTGAGTCTGATTATTTTTATACTTTGTTTATTTTTTCCCTCTAAAATTTTAGCGGCCACTACGGTGTCTATTTTGGATTTTCCTGCCAAGGTTTTGGTTGGCGAAACTTTTCCAATTACCTTCAATGTTACCGCCTCTGACATTGGTACTACTTTTCACTATAAGGCCGTGTCCAACAATAGTGATATTTCCATTTTCCCTGCTTGTGCCAATCGCTATAATGACTGTCAAAATTTAATTATTGGTGAAAATTTTTTAGCTACAGCTTCTGCTTATCTTAAAATCAATCAAGCTCAACCCCAAAATTCTATTAAAATTCGTATCGCTAATCACTTTAAGCACCAGCAAAGCTTTGACAGTAATCCAGTAGACATTATTTCCTTAGCTCTACCCAGTATCTCACCTACACCTGAAATTTCCATAATTCCAACCCCAACTCTTTTTGAATCCCAATATCCTTATATCACTGAAATTATGCCCAATCCCGAAGATGGCTCGGAATGGGTCGAATTTTATAATCCCTATGAGCAAAATATCCCCTTAAAAAATCTTTGTATTTTTGATTCATCTCAGCACAAGAAATGCCTGTCAGTCGACATCGATCTGGCTCCGCATCAATATTATCAATTTACCTTTTCTGCTTCTTTTCTCATTAATTCCGGTGATTCTGTTCATTTTAATCAAGAAACCATCAGTTACTCCAAAGCGCCTAAAAATCTCTCTTATTCACTCCAAAGTGATGGTAGTTGGTGTTTTGCCCCACCCAGTCCCGGTTTCGGAAATTTTAGTTGTCAAGATTTGTCTGTCGAGTCGTCAGAACTACCTCCTGTGGATATTATTTTTATCCCCGATAAGATTAGAGCGGGGGAGGATTTTAATATTACTTTAAGTCTCCGATCTGCCGATCTTTATTCTATTCGCCTAGTTCACCCTTTTTCTTCTCCTTATTTTGCTTTCAATAATTATCAAAATGATTTTGCCACCGTTAATTTATCTTTATCAGCTTCTCAAAAACTACCCGAGGGTAGATATCCCCTTCTTTTTCATCTTAAAAAAGCCGGTTCCAGTAAAATCTACGATTACCAGCAGGGGACTTTAGAAGTTTTGCCTTTTATTAAAAAAGTTAAAAGTAAAAAAACTACTACCACCAAAACTAAATCAGCTCCACTGTGCTCTATCTCCACTCCCGCGGTTTTAGGTACACAGTCGGCTATTGTCAGACAAGCTGTTTTTACTCCCGGTTCACCGGATTTTAACACCTTCTCCTGGCTGTTTTTAGCCGCAGGTAGTATTCTATTTCTATCACCGATTCTATTTCCAAAACTCTACTCCGATTAATTCCTGCCCTTCTTTGGATGGGAGCTATTTTTCATTTTTCCGGTCTGTCTACTACCGGTATCACTCCCCAATTTCTGCCTCGTTTTCTTTTCTTTAAACTATTACATTTAGGGGAATATATTATTTTAGCCTTCCTGCTTTTTTATGCCTTTTTTGACCTTAAACTAAGTTTTATTTGGGCCTATCTATTTGCTCTCAGTGATGAGTTTCATCAAAGATTTATTCCCGGACGTACCGGTAAATTTACCGATACTCTCTTTGATCTAACCGGTATTTTATTAGGACTTTTGTTGGCTACCTTCTTCATTCGTAAACCGTCAAAACGCTAATTTGCCTCTTGCATCCCTCCAAATATTAGTATTATTATTTACTTTATATTTGTTATTTTTATTCCTAATTCAAATGAAAAAAATCTTTATACTCTTATCAGTCTTAGTAGTTATCATCTTTGTCACTAAATCAGCTAGAGCTTTATTTAGTTCTCAAGCTAAAACCGCTTCGCTCACTTTTACTACCGGCAACGCTGATTTGCAAATCAGTGCCGATTCACAAAATTGGAGTAATACTCTCGCTGTTGCCTCTAATCATAATAATATGAGTTCAGGTTACAGTAGTAGTCAAGATTTTTATTTAAAAAACAATAGTCTTTCTCCGATTTCTTTGAAAATCAGTGTCCGTTTGGAAGATTTTTCTCCCACTGAAAACGCCCCTGCTTGGCCTATTATTGGCGATAAAATCCAAATTACTTTTCAAAAATTAATTGGTACTCAATGGACCAATGTTGCTGCTGCCAGTCTGAAAGATTGGCGTGATTCTGCTAAAGAGATTGACACCTTATCTCAAAACACTGCTTCCCAGTATCGTTTCCTGGTCACTCTTGATGATGTTGATAACACCCATGCTGGACAGTCTTTATCCAATCTCTCTTTTAAATTTACCGGTCTCCAGTCCTCGTGAAAATCATTCTTATTCTAGTCAGTTTCCTGTGCTTATATTTTAAGGCTCCACTGCCTGTTTTTGCTACTTTTGACTCCACCGCCGCCTATCATAGCCTCAGTTTTTCCATCGCCGAACAAAATCCACCTCAGTCTGAGATTGAAGAATTACCTTTTCAGGTCACCAATCAAAGTTCTGTCCCTATTACCGTCAAAGCTCTCGACGATAGTGGTCTTCAAAAAATTTTTTTATATTACTCTTTTAATTTTGGACCCTGGATTCTTTTTGATGAAGCCCAGTCCGACCAATATCAGTTTAATTTTTCAGCACCTCAAGGTGATGGTTTATATTCTTTTCGTTCCTTAGCTTTGGATATTTATAATAATCTCGAAGATAAGGAAGAGGATTTTTTCAATTCCCAACTTAAATTTGACACTACAGCTCCTACTAGCAATCTAATTATTTTTCCTACTACTCACAGTTCCCTTTTCGCAACCTTAGACAACAACAATCCTTTATTTGTTCAAGATATTGTTCTACCTCAATCAGTTGCGGCTCATCTTGATTTTTCTTTTCGTTTCCGCAGCCAAGATATTGCCGAATACAATTTTTTTGACATTTATTTAACCGATTCTTCCGGTGAAAATATTTTAGAAAAAATTCTCACTTATGGTAATTTGGACAGTAGTAATTTAGATCATGATTCTGGCTGGCTTCGCCTTAGCCGTAATCTTAGTCATCTGGCAGGAAAGTTTGTCAAAATTATTTTTAAACTCACAGATTTAAATGACGACTCTGATATCACTCCTGTTTTAGAAATAGCTGACCTTAAAACTCACTTACTCGATTCTCGGTTACCAATTAATCCTGATTTAAGTCTTTTAACGACCGATCTCGGTTCCGAAATTATCGATTATCCCACCTTACCGCCTCTGGAAGTTGGTGAAAATATCATTTCCATTTCCGCCACCGATTCCGCCGGCAACTCTGAGTTACCACAATATTATCCCATTGTTGTTTTACCTGATTTAGTCATTAATAAAGTTGATAAACATGCTTTTACTCTTTTTAATAATTCTCTGACTCAAGTTTTAGATTTATCAAATTTAACCTATTCTCTCAATGAATCATTGCCACTAACCATAGGTAGTACCCAATTATCACCCCTCCAAAGTCTAACTGTGTTTTTTCCCAGTACGCAAACCACTGCTAATTTAGAGCTCTTTCAAGATGATAATTTAGTTACTTCTTTTCAGGCTGACGATTTGGATAATTTTTATTGGCAAAGACAATTTTCCGGTTTAGGTCCCTGGTTAAAAATTGCTTCTTTACCGACTATCAATTTAGAGTCTAGATTGAGTGTCTCCAAGATTACTTTGACCATTTCCGGATTGGCTACCACTCTCGCCAACATGAGTTATACCATTGATTATCAAGATGCTACTGGCGATCAACAGATTTTTGGACAAATTTTGCCGGAGCACATTGATGAGCAGGGTTTTGTTTCCCGAGATTTTTTCTTAGGTACTTGTAGCAGTGGCGGTACCTGTGTTCCCGCCTCCGGCTTGTCTAAAAAATTTATGGTTACCTTTAGTAATCTCGCTCCCCAGGAGTTTAATTTTGAATGATTCTCATCCTCTGTCTCTTTCTAATTTTTACCCAGCCGGTAATGGCCCAGGAATTAATTATTACTGATTTTTATCAAGCCAAAAATATCTATCCGGGCTTTAGCGGCCAAAATTCTCTGAAAATTACCAATCCGAAAAATACCGATTGTCCTCTTAGTTTAAGATTGGAACCACTTTCTTCAAATTATTTATCAGATCAAATCAATTTGAGCATTATTGGACGCCATCAAGTTCTCTACGGTGGTAGCCTCAACCAATTGCATCACCAGTCAACTTTTTTAACCACTCTCAAAGCCAACGAAAGTCTTGATTTACTTTGGCAATTTTCTTTTCCCTATCAGGCTGACAATCTTTTTCAGAATTCCCATTATCAATCAGACATTATTTTCAATTTTGATTGTGGTCAATCTTCTTCATCCTCTACTGATTGTCGTCAGTCTGTTCCCAAGTCTATTCCCGTTATCACCAAAGTAGTGCCAGGTATCAATTCAGTTACTTTGTTTTGGACAGAACCCAACGATACTTTTACTTATTATCTGATTGCTTATAGTCAAGAAACACATGCTGCCACTTTTGCTAATCCTAATATAGGCCCTCCCGGTACCACCAGCTACACCATTAATAATTTAGATGCTGGTGTTACACATTTTTTTAAAATCAAAGTCGGTAATGGTTGTGCCACCGGCTCTTTTTCAGAAATTGTCAGTGCTATTCCTTTGGGTGAAGCCACTTTTAATACTCCTGCCTCCGGATTTTTAAACTCATCTGTTTTAGGTTTATCCACTGCTCCTGATTATTTTCCTGAAGACTCATCCGTCTCTGAGGATAAAAAATGTCTAGTCATAATTCCTTTCACCTTTGTTCTAGCTCTGATAGTTAATTTATTTTTTCTCAAAAAACCGGTTTTTCTTCTACTATCATCACTCCTGGCACTGACAGTTGATTATTATCTGTCTCGTTTTACTTGTTTACCCACCTCGTACCTTGTTCTTACCCCCATTATTTCTTTTATTATTCCTTACCTACTTTCTTTCAAAATCCGATAAATTTAGTTTATACTGAATTTATGAAAGGGTTTTTTTCTTTACTTTTTATTCCTCAAGAAAGGAATAATCACCGAGCTCTTCTCTTACACCCTTCATTTTTAGGTATTATTATTGCCGTTTATCTCCTCAATCAGTCTCTAATCAAGTCTTTAAGCATACTCAATCCTGGAATTTTAGGCTATTCTTCGGAGATTACCGTCCAAAAAGTCCTCGATCAGACCAATTTACAAAGACAAAAGCTTGGTCTGCCACCCTTAAAATATAACGCTTTGCTCTCAGAATCTGCGGTTCTTAAGGCTGAAGATATGTTCCAAAATGATTACTGGGCTCACAATTCTCCCGAAGGCAAAAGTCCTTGGGATTTTTTTCAGCAAGCCGGTTACCATTACACCGTAGCTGGGGAAAATTTAGCTCGTGATTTTTATGACACTGAATCTATGTTAAAAGCTTGGATGAATTCTCCAACTCATCGAGACAATATTGTCAATGGTAAATATCAAGAAATCGGTATTGGTGTGGTTAATGGTGTTCTCAATGGTGTCAAAACCACTCTGGTGGTCCAACATTTTGCCACCCCCACTCCACAACAATCTAAAATCACCGAAACCTCATCTGCCCCTCTTCAATCTCAATCCCAAGCTTTAGGTTCTATTGTCGAAGCTTCTCCTCAAGTCTCTTCTCCTAAAATTAATCCTCTGCTTTTAAGTAAAATTTTAGGCACTGTCATTTTTGGAATTATCGTCACTGTTTTAGTGATTGATTCCTATATTACCCTCAAACAAGGTACTTCTCGTTTTACCGGTTCTTCTGCCGGTCACATTGGTTTTCTCATGGTTATTTTACTGTTACTTATTTTTACTCGACAGGGGAGCATCTTTTAAATGATTATTTTTAAAGAAATTAAAAAACAACCCTTTGACTACATCCTCTTATTGATGGTTGCTCTAGTGACCATTATTTCATTCCTCCTTTTGGGTAATCATGGTCACTCTCATTTTCAGCGTCGAGTTCTTTATGCTTTTACTCTTTTTTATTTTATTTGGAGTCTAGTTCACCACAGTCGCCGCCGTGATTTGCAATTATCCATTATTGTAGAATATCTTCTTCTAGCTCTTTTAGCTTTGATTATTATCAGCGGGATCTAGACTTTTGCCATTCTTTAATTTTTTTAGGATCCCCTGACAATAAAATCTCCGGCACTTTTTTACCCTTATATTTGGCTGGTCGAGTGTATTGAGGATATTCAAGATTTTTTCCTTGAGAAAAACTTTCCACTAAACTTGATTCGTCCTTTCCTAAAACTCCTGGAATTAACCGTGAAATTGAATCAATCAATACCATAGCCGGAATCTCTCCACCGCTTAAAACATAATCACCAATCGAAATTTCTTCATCCACTAGCTCCGAAATTCTTTCATCAAAACCTTCATAATGTCCACAAATTAACATAATGTTTTTTTCTTTGGAGAACCTTCGCACATCTTTTTGAGTCAATCTTTTCCCTCTCGCGGACAACAATATTATTCTAGTTTCTAGTTTCTTATTTCTTATTTCTTTAATTGCCTTATCCACCACATCCACTCGTATCAACATCCCTACATCACCTCCGTATGGCCGATCATCAACAGAACCATAACTGTTCCAAGCCCACTTTCTTAAGTGGTGGTAATTGATTCTTATCAGTTTATTTTTAATTGCTCGGGCAATAATGCTCTTGCTGAAAACACCCTCAAACATTTCGGGAAACAGGGTTAAAACATCAAATTTCATAGCCTATTTTATCATTGTGCTAATATAAACTTATGAAAACTCAAGCTAAGACTAAAGAGACTGCAGTTATTGTTATTCCTACCTACAACGAAGCCGACAATATCGGCAAAATGATTGATTATCTTTCCACTAAAACTTTTCCTTCTCTAGACAAAAAATGGGACATGAAAATCCTGGTAGTTGATGGTAATTCACCTGATGGTACCGGTAAAGTAGTGACTCAAAAATCCAAAAAATACAGTCACGTGTATCTTTTAACAGAAACCAGTAAAGATGGTATTGGCGCTGCTTACCTCAAAGGCTTCAAATACGCTATGGATAAACTCAAAGCTGATTATGTTTTTGAATTTGACGGCGATTTCCAACACCCCCCAGAGACTATTCCAGTTATGTTAAAAGCTATGGACGAAGGTTATGATTATGTTATCGGTTCCAGAAAAATCAAAGGTGGTTCCAATCCTAAAGGTTGGGGTTTCAAAAGAGTTTTCTTTTCTGAGGTCGGTGGTTTTGTGGCTCGTTTTATCATGTTTTTTCCTTTCAAAAATTTCTTTAAAGTTACCGATCCCACCACCGGTCTGAAAGTCACTCGAGTTAAGGGTTTTATCGACAAGATGGATATGGATTACAACCGTCATTTAATTACTCGCAGTTTTGGCTATAAACTCCAACTACTTTACGAAACTCTTAAAATGGGCGCCAAGTTTAAAGAAATTCCTCTAGAATTCCATGTCCGCAATGCCGGTGAGTCTAAAATTGAATCAAAAACCGCCAAAGATATTTTTATGGTGGCTCTCAAAATGCGTTGGTATGACGAACTGACTCAAAAATTTTTAAAATTTGCTGTAGTTGGTGGAATTGGATTCATCGTGAATGTAGTTGGTGGTCGTCTCTTTAAAAATCTTTTGACTCCTCGGGTTACCTCTACTAGCACTGTCAATGGTTTAGCCAACGCTCTAGCTGCCGAATTGTCTATCATTTCCAATTTTACTTGGAACAATCTTTGGACTTTTTCCAAAGAAAAAATTACCGGTACTTCTCTTTTGGGTAAATTCTTAACCTTCAACGCTTCTTCATTAGTTACTGGAATTTTAATTCCCTCCACAGTTATCGCTCTCTTAACCAAACTATTTGGAGATCACTTTTTTCTCTATCAGATTATCGCTATTTTTTTATTAACTATTCCTCTTAATTGGTTGGTATACAATAAAATCATTTGGAAGAAAAAGTAATGAAAGGAATAATTTTGGCTGGTGGTAAAGCCACTCGACTTCGCCCTTTAACCCTAGTCACTAGTAAACAACTTTTACCGGTTTACGATAAGCCGATGATTTATTACCCTTTATGGACCTTATTGAATGCAGGCATTAAGGATATTCTTATTATTATTGCTCCCGATTATTCCGGACAATTTTTAAATCTACTGGGTGATGGTTCTGACTTTGGTGCTAGATTTAGTTATATTGTTCAAAAAGAACCTCGCGGTCTATCCGAAGCCTTTATTTTAGGTGAAAAATTTATTGGTAATGACAACGTCACTATGATTTTAGGAGATAATATTTTTCTACAACAAGACTTTTCTCAAGATATTAAAAACTTCAAAAGTGGTGCTTTGGTTTTTGCTAGACACGTTGAAGATCCTCAACGTTACGGTGTCGTAGAGTTTGATAAAAATGGTAAAGTCATTAGTCTTGAAGAAAAACCTCAAACACCCAAAAGTAATTATGCTGTAGTTGGACTTTATGTTTTTGACAATCGTGTTTCTGCAGCCGCCAAAAATCTTAAACCCTCACCTCGGGGCGAATTGGAAATTATCGATCTCCAAAAATTTTATTTAGACAAAAATGAATTAACTGTCAAAATTTTTGACGGTATCTGGGAAGACGCCGGAACCTTTGATTCCTTACTTAGAGTTGGTAACATAGTTGCTCAATCTCAATTGACAAGCTCAAATTCTTAATGTTTAATACAACTATGACTAAACTTGATTTCCTCCAACCCGTCGAAGATTGGCTAGCTTTGTACTTTGGTAAAAAAGCTCCCGCTATGCCTAAAAAAGTCAAAGAATTTATCGTTAAATATGGCCCCTATCTTAGTTTAGTTCTATTGATTTTTGCTTTTCCTATGATGTTGGCGGTTTTTGGTGTCAGCACTTTATTAACTCCATTTGCCATCCTTAGTGGTTCAAGCTTCGCTATAGTGTCCACTTTGATTACTGTTTCTGTCTTTATCCTACGAGTTGTGGCTTTACCGGGGTTATTCAAACAGACTAAAAAAGGGTGGTATTTTAGTTTTTACGCTTCTTTGCTAACTGCTCTAGACAATTTAATTACCTTCAATTTAGGATCTTTAATTATCAGTGGTCTTATCACCTGGTATGTTCTTTTTCAAATCAAGTCTTACTATAAAAACTAGACTTCCACGAAACTAAGAGCATTCACCGAACCGCTTTCTAACCAGTTATTTCCGTGTATCAAAAGTAGCTTGTTTTTATTTTTAATCAGTTTTGCTTTTTTAAGTTCTTTGAAAATATCGTGATTTTTGTCAAACTGTTTATCAGTAAACTTTTTAAAGTAGGGGGTTACCCCATAAGACAAGTTTAATAATTTTGCCACCTCTTCCTGGTCGGTAATGGCAATTATATTTTTCTTTAAACGATAGTTGCTTAATTTTTGCGCCGATCCTCCTGATTTTGTAAAAACGACTACCGTATCTGCAAACTCTGACAAATCTTTGGCTGACTTAATTATTGTTTCTCCTAAAGTGTAGTTATTGTGTTCAATTTCTTTGATATCACCGTTTTCTTCACTAAAACCTAAAATTTTACTCATTACTTTAACTGCTTCCACTGGATGTTCTCCGACAGAAGTTTCTTCTGACAACATCACCGCATCAGCCCCGTCAAACAATGCGTGAGCCACATCAGAAGCTTCTGCTCGAGTCGGTAGAGGATTTTTAGTCATTGATAACAACATCTCCGTGGCTACAATTACCGGTTTGTTGGCCAATCTGGTGGTATCAATAATTTTTCCCTGTAGTGTGGCCAATTCTTCAATAGGAATATTTCTTCCCAAGTCGCCTCTGGCTACCATGACTCCATCTGCCACTTGAATAATTTCTTTCAAATTCTTTAGCGCTGAGACATTTTCAATCTTAGCAACAATCGGTAATTTTCGCCCTTGTCTTTTTAATCTCTCTTTTACTTTCTCAATCTCTAATGCATTTTTAATATACGATACGGCCACCATATTCACATTTTCAAAAATTTCAAAATCAAGTCTAGGAATGTCCAAAAGTATCGGCACCTTACCACCACTTACTTTTCTAATATTTCTAATTGCTTTTTGATGCCAATTTTTATCACTATATTTAGTGTTCAATCGGCAGACATTCACCCCATTTTGAATAATTTCGCTCAAGACTTTTTCACTTTCCGTCGCCGGCCCCACCGTCGCCACAATTTTACTTTTTCTGTTTTGATTCATCTATACAACATTTTAACCGACTTTTTAAAATTACAATTTAATATGAACACGCCATTGAGAATCAAGATATTTTTCATCTACAATCAATAAACATCCTGAGTAAAGAAAAATCTCACCTGGCTCAGACTCTAAAGATTCATTGCAACATTCACGTGCTGGCACTTCCGCAGGATCAGTCATTAAAATATTTCTCAGAGTCATGTTTTTGAGAGATAAAAAATCTATTTGCATTGACACTTGTTCTTTTTTTGGTGAAGAGTAAATCCCAGTTATAAATACAAAACCATCATTGACTTCATCGTATAAGGCTTTGTTACTCGACAAAAAATCTATATTATCCCTAACCACTTTTTTATCTCGATTTAAAATTACATAAGACTTTGTATCATATTCAGAATCCTTCTTTTCAAATAACCAATATTCTAATGTTTTATTTACGTCTACAAAATTATACTTACTTTTATCATAATCATAAATTTCTTTCTCTACTTTTTTTGCATCAATTATTTCTAATTGGGAGTTTTTGTGAACAAATTTGTTTCCTTTCACCCATTTCATAAAAGGAATACAATCATGCGCTACCGGCTCGTAACATTCGAAGGTGTTGTTCTCAATTAATTGATTAATCTTATACGTTCCTGCACCTGCTTTATTAATTATTCCATAAATATATTCATTTTTTTCATTATTTAAGGGGTAAATATATGTACTAAATTCACCATCCAGTGATGGATATATGCGCAATTCTGAGAATTCTAATAAAACAGAATCCACTGTCCTGGCTACAGATGGTTGAACTGTTTCATCTTGAAGTGGTTTAGTCTGCGCTGTTTTAGACAATCTACCCAACAACAATCCACCTACAAACAATACAACCACTAAAACAATTACCCGAGCATTTTCTTTTGACCACTTCATACTCTCAGTATACTAGTTTTTTTAAATAAATCTTTTGTTACCCCGCATGGATTCGAACAGTAATTTCAAATTACAATTTAATATGGATATTTCCTTCATTATCAAGATACTTATCATCTACTGTTAAGCATCCGTGATAAAGAATAATTTCTCCAGGTTTAGATTTTAAAAATTCATCAGAACATCCCATTCCTGGCGCCTCTATTGGGCCAGTCGTCAAAATATTTCTCAGAGTCATATCTTTAAGAGATAAAAAATCCAGTCTAGTTGACACTAAGTTTTCAGATTCAGAAAAAGTTCGACTCATAAACAAAAAACCATCATTCACTTCATCATATAAAACCCCTCTATCATAATTCACTAAATCATCTATGTTATCCATAACTACTTTTTTATCTTGATCTAAAATTACGTAAGACGTTTTATTTTTAGAATCCTTTTTTCTAAACAACCAATATTCTAAAGTTCTGTTCACATCTACAAAATAATACTTACTCTGATCATAATCATAAATTTCTTTTTCTCCCTTTTCTACGTCAATTATTTCAAGACGAGGATTTTTGTGAACAAACTTATTACCTTCGGCCCATCTCATAAATATAAAATCATTTAAGCTAACTGGTCCTTGAGCACATTCAAAGCTATGATTTTCGATTAATCTATTAAACCTGCTTGCTTCATATTGTTTATGGTCGATAATCCCATAAATACACACATCTTCTTCTGTTTCATAATATAAAGGGTATATAAAAGCACTAAACCTACCATCTAATGATGGATATAATTCCAAATCGGACCCTCTCGATAGAACTTCTCCTAACACCGACGCCATAGCATTTAGTGTGATTAATGGTCGAGCTGGCTCTTGTTGAATAGATTTAGTTTTTATTTTTGCAGGCAATCTACCCAACAACAATCCACCTACAAACAATACAACCACTAAAACAATTACCCGAGGATTTTCCTTTGACCACTTCATACTCTCAGTATACTAGTTTTTTTAAATAAATCTTTTGTTACCCCGCATGGATTCGAACCACGATTCTTACGTTCAGAGCGTAATGTCCTACCATTAGACGACGGGGTAATGCTTTGATATTTTATCGCAAAAAGTTATAATTCTCTATGAAAACTATTGATGAATTGGCCATTGAACTTAAACTTACCCCCGATCAGACCCAAGGGATTAAAAAATATTTTGAAGATTCGGTAATTGAACTTCTAACTTCTCTTCAACAAGACAATCATCAAAGTTTTGAAGAGACCATTAATTCCATTCGCCATACTGACAATTAAACATCTCTCTGGCTTTAGCTACAGTTGTGGTTTCCCCGTGTCCCGGCAGTATTTCTACCTCATCGGGCAGTTCTAAAACCTTACAAATACTTCTAAACATTTCCCGATCGGAACTATATTGATGCCTGGTATCACCTCTCACGCCTTCGGTAAAAATCAAATCCCCGTCAAATAAAAATTTATCCGCTAAAATTGACACCCCTCCCGGAGTATGCCCTGGTGTTTTAATAATTTTTATTTTTTGTTCACCTAAACTTAAACTCTCTGTTTTGTCTAAATCAATGTCAATTTTCTTAAAATTCGGTACCTGAATTTTTGCTCCTAAAAAATGATTGGCACTTTCCTGTTGTCTTGCCAGTAAAAAGAAATCTTTTTGGCTGGCACAAAAAGGCACTTGATAAATCAATTTTAAACCCAGCGCCGCTAAATTGTGATCAAAATGCCCATGGGTCGAAATTACGTATTTCAGTTTCAGTTGTCTTTTTTCTATTTCTTCAGAAATTGTCTCCGCACTATCGGCAGCGTCTATGACTGCCGCTTCCTGACTTTGACTATCCCATAATAGGTAACAATTGGTCGCCAGTTCTCCTAAAACCAGTTTTTCATATTCAAACATGACAATTATTATATAATATTCCTGTATGGAGAAAAATTTTTCGCCCAGTAAACGTCTTTTTGTCGGCTCCTTACCTTATCGTTATACGGAAGGGGAGTTACTTAGCCTTTTTATTCCCTTTGGTAAAGTAATTTTTATCAAAATCATGCACAACCGTTGGGGTAAAAGCCGTGGTTTAGCCTTTGTTGAATTTGAAAATCTAGATGAGGCTATAGCTGCCAAAACCGCTCTACATGGTTACAAATTAGGGGATTTGTCCATTATTGTTGATTATGCTCAACCCGATCCCTTTCTCACTCCCGAGGGCCAAGCTCGCCATCAAGAGGCTCTTGATCGTCACCCAGAGAGACGTCAACGTGAGGAAAAACGTTTTGAAAGAAAAAAAGTTAAATCAAAGGATTCTTCCCAAAAAAATTTTAAAAAACCGGCTAGCTTCAAACATCAACGTCAATCGGTCTATGATTCTCGGACTCACCATGCTCGTGTTGGCGCCAAGTTTGCTCGCCGAAACAAAAAGAAATGAAATATTTAGTCACCTTTGCTGGTCCTATCGGCTCTTCCAAATCACCCATTGCTCATTATCTGAGTCATCAATTCAATTTACCCATTCTTTCCAATGATGTGATTAGAACTGAAGTTATTGAGGATTTAAACTTCCTTGACGAAGAAGAGTTTCGCCACCGTGCCAGGACACGTGCTATGGATGTACTTAAATCAGGTCAGCCTTTTATTTTTGATGCCAGTGTTGATCGTCAATGGCTAAATATCGAGTCGTATATCCAACAAGCACAGTATCAAGTTTTTTTAATCAGCCTGGATATTAGTTATCCTTTTTTAGAAAAAATTCACGCTTACAAACAGTATCATGACAGTGCCGGTCGTCTTCGGGACAATTATCAACAACACCAAGATTTTCTTAAACAATTTTCTTCCTTAATCTCCGTATCTATTAATGATGACAACTTTAAAGATCGTCTCTCAATCTCTGCCGACGCTCTCACCCAATGGCTCAAACAACACCCTTAAAAAATCTTCTCAACGCCAACAAATTTCTTCTAGGCCTGTCTCCCATGGATGGGATTACTGATGCCGCTTTTAGATTAACTCAAACTCAAATTGCCAAACCCGATCTAATTTTTACCGAGTTTGTCAGTGCCGAAGGATTGGCTCACAATGCGGTAAAACTCTATGATACTCTCTTGTTCTCACCTCAAGAACGTCCGATAATAGGGCAATTGTTTGGTAAAGATCCTCAATCTTTTTATACTGCTGCGGTAATTCTTTGTCATTTAGGTTTTGACGGTATCGATATTAATTTCGGTTGTCCGGCTAAAACCGTGACTCAACATGGTTCCGGTGCGGCCCTGATTGCTCAACCTCAATTGGCTAGAGACATTATTAATTCTGTTAAAACGGCTATTGATGATTTTGCTACTAATAAAGTTTCCATAAATAGCCTGCAATTAAAACCCAAGGTTATTGAAGCTATCAATAGAAACCTGCAATATTCACCACACCAAACTAAAATTATTCCCACCCTCTCTGTCAAAACTCGTCTCGGCATTGACACTGATGTCAGTAAAAAATGGATTCCTTTTTTACTGCATTTTAATTTGGATTTTTTAACTTTACATGGTCGCACTCTCAGGCAGGGTTATGCCGGTTTAGCTGATTGGCAAGCTATTTCCCGGGCTGGTAAATTAGCCAAATCAGCTGGGGTTTATTTTTTTGGTAATGGTGATATTGATTCAAGTAAAAAAGCCCTGGAATATTCGGAAAAATATCATACCCCGGGGATTTTAATCGGTCGGGCGGCCATGGGTAATCCATGGGTTTTTACTGGAAAACAGGCTAATTTTACGGAAAAATATCAAGCCATGCTGTTACACGCTCAAAATTTTTTAAAAATTTTCCCTCATCGTCGCTTTGATCCTTTGCGTCGTCATTTTCTTCTATATGTTTCCGGACACCCTCGCGCCAAAGCCCTGCGTCAAGAAATTGTTCAGTTGACCTCAATTGAGCAACTTTGTTCTCTTGAAGAAAAAATTCTTAATTGTTAAATTAAACAGTATGGCTAATTCCGACACTTTCATTAATATTGAAAATCTAATTAAAAGTCATGACGACCGACTGCGACTTTTAACTCAGGAACTCAAAACTCAAACCGGCATGCTTTCAGATATCTTAGACAACAACCAAGAATACAAAAATGCTGCCGCTGAAGCCCAAAAAATGACCAAACTCAAAACTTTAGCCAAACAAAAAGTCTTAAAATTGCCCGAATCTACCACCTTGGTTGAAAAAATCAAAGATTATCAAGCTCAAATTAAAGAATTAAAAATTGCCCTCTCTGACTATTTGGCTCAGTATGTCACCCTCTCCGGTTCCACTCATATTGAAGCCTCCGATGGTACTCTCA
>Ga0116172_10001967_pt1 | contig 18292 bp, 14 predicted proteins | sample AD_UKC083_MetaG_FD_89799 | JGI IMG/M metagenome (GOLD analysis project Ga0116172, IMG submission 89799) | Active sludge microbial communities of municipal wastewater-treating anaerobic digesters from USA - AD_UKC083_MetaG | ecosystem: Engineered > Bioreactor > Anaerobic > Digestate | place: USA...
ATGCATATCTTACCTCCGAATCCCAAAACGGGAGCTGCATGATCTGTCAGACTCAAAGGACCTCTGCTAAAAAAGGTATCTGTGACCGGATTGTAGTAGTTTGCTATACAAGTATTTACCTCGTTCCAGTTTTCAACATCAACAGCTGTGTCTACGACTATTAGCAGTTTATTGAGTGTAGTAAGTGTAGACCCCCAAATGGCATGGGCGATCTTATGGGTTTGCCCCTGAAAGTACTTATCGATGGCAATGACTGCGGCATTTCCGTGATGTGAGAAATGAGGGAAACAAATGCTGCGTACCTCAAGCGCTATATTCTTTTCTATAAAATTTTCCAGAAAAACCGAGTATGCCTTTGTAATATAACGCTGCGAGCGTATAAGACCTAAAGCCGGGATATTAATAGAAATTACAGCGTCCTTTCTGCGGGTAATACAGGTCACAAACATGAGCGGTTCCTTTTCTCCGCTTGAATAAAAGCCTGTATCTTCTCCGCACGCAATAGAAGGAACAGATGCTGCATTTTTGTCCAGGTATCCTTCTACGACCATATCGCAATTATCGGGGACTTCCAATGGCTGGCTCAGACAGGGGACCTTGATGATGTTCTTTTTGCGCAGATATCCCAGCATAAACATGGGGTCGATATCCGAAACCATTGGAATAAACGATAATATGTGATATAACGGATCTCCGCCAAACAGAAGGGCCATGGGAACCCGTCCCGAGGGTGATGCGTTCAGGAATACCGATGCCAGCGAACTGGGCTCGAAGCGAATCTGTACAGTAGTCTTGGTATGCCAAAGCACGCGAGCATTTTCTATGTAATAATTCCCATTTACATAGGGATTTTTCATAAGCACAGTAACGCTGCCCATACTTTGTGCCTCGTCAAAAGGTCTGTTCTGGAAAAATGGAATACGATTAAGGTCGGGAGGAAATAAAGCGATTTCCTGGCAGGCTCCTGAGTCGGCCGTACGGGGCGAATAAGGAGAAAGCTTGGAAGAAGGGGCTATATTCATAAAACGCCTGTAATTCCTGGCGGGTAACATGGCCTGTAGAAAAGCCGCGAGCCGCGTAGAAGCGTCCTTTATTTTGTCTACATCAAAAGCCATGGCTATTCTGTTCTCGGAAGAAAAGAGATTGGTCACTACGGGAATCCCTGTTTCCGTGTTTTCAAAGAGTACCGCTTTTCCTCCGTGAGGCATACTTGCCTGTCTGTCGGTAATTTCTGCCATCTCGAGTACCGGATCCACCCGACGGGTAATTCTGACCAGTTCTCCGGCATGCTCCAGGGCTTCAATATACTCACTAAAATAATGGTTCATCTGGCATTAAAGTTTTTATGATGTATGACAACTCTTCAACGGATAAACGTTCGGTCAGGATCCCTTTGTCTTTGTCCAGTAACATAATCAAAGGCGGATCCTGTACATTGTACAGGCGAAAAACATCCCCGCTTCCTCCGGCATCCCATACATTTACCCATTCCGTATAGCCTCCCTCGGCAAGCCATATTCTCCAGGCATTGTAATCAGAACCCGTGTAAACGGCATAAACCTCAATGTCTTTATTCCCTGAGGAAATGTACAGATCATACAATTGTTTTGTGACCAGTCCGCAAACGGCACAGGCGGGATCATAAAAATACAGGATGGTATGAAAGGCCTCCACGTCATAAAGGGAAAATGAGGCTCCGTTTTCAGTTTGAAGAGAAAGCTGCGGAGCTGCCGGACTTTTGGGTAACCCGGTTTTATTCCTTTGATCGATGAGGGTTTTAAGTGTTTCGGTTCCCAAATCCCTTCCGATTATCCTTTTCTGCCTGTCCAGCAAAAAAAACCTTGGGGTGCCGCGGACATTGTATTTTTTGTGAAAGTCAGATTCAAAACACGGATCCCAGACGGTAAACCATCCCGTAGGGAAAAAATCGGCATAACGTAGAAAAACATCCTCTTTATCTTGTGCATATACGGCATAGACGCGAATCTCCGGACCTTTATATTCTTCCATAAAACGCCTTAGTTTAAGCAGTTCATCGCTGCATACGGGACACCCGTCCTCAAAAAAAACAATCAGCGTATAGGGAGCGGCAATGTCCAGGACCGATATTCTTTCGCCGGTTCTGTCGGGAAGTGACAATTCCGGGGCCTTCATTCCCAGCAGACATTGCTTGTTGAAAAGCACAAAATTTTCCATCTCGCGCCGTGTTTCTTCGTCGGGATATTCTACAATACCTGTCAGAAAATACTTTTCTGCAAGATGTACTGCCACAGACTCCATTCCCATTATTTCTCCCGTAAAAAAGTACGTAAAAAGATAACGGGCACAGTAATTCATGACCTTTGGATGCATGGGACGTTCAAAAAACCGGTCTACATAATGGATAAGGGAATCGGGGACAGGTACAGTCATACGGGAAAAAAACTCATTCAGCCTGAGAGGAAGAATGGCTGTATTCAGAAAACGGGGGTCTTCAAAGTCTATGTAATCGAAATAATGTAACAAATCCCAATCGGCAGAGTGAGGGGGCGTGAAGATATTCCTGGCAATGATGGACAGCATACTTCCTTCATAACGTTCAGCTAAAAATTGCGTGTATTCGCGGATCGTTTCTTCCATACGGACGACTTCTGCCATATCGGTCATTTTTTCGATCATCGCATATTTGTCCTGAAGAAATTGGTAAAAACGGATATAGGCATTGTTCTCTTCAGATCCTGTAACATGGATCTCCCGGGTCCTGGAGTCGTTTATCGTGGCTGTAAAGGAAATATCGGTACGATTGGTATCCGAGATAAGAAAATTAAAAAGACGTCTGTTGTTCTGAACAAACATATATTGGCCGGGCTCCAGTGCCTTTTCTCCTTCAAAACGTACACATCCGGTATGGTCCGGCGCCAGGGTATCTACCGGAATAACCTGCTCACCCTGCTGAACGGCAAGAATAACTGGCGATGAACCGCCCCCGTTAAGGCAAAGATTAATACTATATAGGAGTAATATACATAAATACAGCATCTTACATTTTTAAATATTTATTCAGGTCCAATCCGGGTGGAACCATACATCCGGCATCTCCCCCGTTAAGAAGCACATCGCGTACCACAGTAGAAGAAATGAAAGAATATTTGGGACCGGAAGGGATAAATATGGTTTGAATTTCAGGCGCCATCTTAGAATTGACCTGAGCAATAACCTGTTCGAGCTCAAAATCTGTTGTGGTCCGTATGCCTCTGAATATGAATCTTATATCTTTTGAACGGCAGAAGTCGATAGTCAGTCCGGTAAAGGAACATACTTCAACAGAATGCAGGTCTTTGACTGCTTCTCTGATCATCTCCACACGGGCTTTTGGAGAGAATAAACTTATTTTTTGCTGATTTACGCCTACGGCAATAATAATCTTGTCGAATAATTTGAGAGCGGAATGAACAACATCCAGATGACCGGATGTGAAGGGGTCGAATGAACCGGGAAATACAGCTATTTTTTCCATAGCAGGAATTGTAAGTATGCCCCAAAAGTAAGAAAATTATTAATAGAAATTACAAACTCCAGTCAACAGGAGAGATTCCGTTGGCATGCAAATACCTGTTTGTTTGGGAGAATGGTTTTGAACCGTAAAATGCCCCCCTGGCCAGGGGAGAAGGATGAGCCGCCTCGAGAATACAATGGCGGGAAGAATCAATTAAAGCTCGTTTACTGCGTGCAAAATTACCCCACAGCAGAAAAACAACATGTTCTTTTCTGGCCGATACGGCAGAGATCACGGCATCTGTAAATTGCATCCAGCCGATATTACCGTGTGAGGCCGGTTTCCCGGCTTCAACCGTAAGAACGGCGTTTAGCAACATAACACCTTGCCCGGCCCACTTCTCAAGGCATCCGTGAGCCGGAGGCATAATGCCCGTATCGTTCTGCATTTCGGTAAAAACGGTTCGCAGCGACGGAGGCTGAGTGACACCGTAAGGGACCGAGAAAGAAAGACCGTGAGCCTGGCCGGGTTGGTGATAAGGGTCCTGGCCCAGCAGCAGCACTTTCAGACGGTCAAACGGAGTCTGTTCAAATGCATTAAAAATGAGCTTTGCCGGAGGATAGATAACCTTGCCTCTATTTAGCTCTTCGTGAAGAAAAGAAGAGATCCCGGCAAAATAAGCTTTCTCAAATTCGGGTTTGAGAACCTCTTTCCAGCCGGGTTCAATTTTTACATCCATAATTACAGTACGTATTCCAGGACCTCGGGAATGGTCTTCATAAATCTGAAATCCAGTCCTTTTATAAAATCGGGTTTGATCTCTTCAATATCTTTCCTGTTTTCGTCGGATAAGATAATGGTTTTAATGCCGGAACGTTTGGCTGCAAGTATTTTCTCCTTGATACCGCCCACAGGCAGCAAACGGCCCCGCAGGGTAATTTCACCGGTCATGGCAATCCCGGTCTTTACGGTTTTGTTCATAAAAGCACTGGCCATGGAACAGATCATGGTGATACCCGCCGAGGGACCGTCCTTGGGAATAGCTCCTTCGGGAACGTGAAGATGAATGTCTGTCTTTTCAAATACTTCGGGATCGAGCCCGAGCAACGAAGCATGAGCCCTCAGGTATTGCTGGGAAATAATGGCCGATTCCTTCATCACATCGCCCAGGTTCCCGGTTGTGGTAAGGGTGCCTTTTCCTTTACTGAGGCTCGATTCTACAAACAGAATTTCGCCTCCGACCTCTGTCCAGGCCAGACCGGTTACAACACCGGGGAACTCATTGCCTTTCTGTACATCCTGGATAATGCGATGTACTCCCAGGATTTCCCTTACATTATCGGGGGTAAGTGAAGGATCGTATTCTTCTTCGAAGGCAATTTTTTTGGCTATGTTCCGGGCTATTTTTGCCAATTGTTTATCCAGATTTCTCACACCGGACTCACGCGTGTATTCGTTGATAATAACATCGATAGCCTGCTTGTTGAGCTTCAGCTGGTCCGATGTAAGTCCGTTGGCTTCCAGCTGCTTAGGCAACAAATGTTTTTGGGCGATTAACCGTTTTTCTTCCGCAAGATAGCCTGCAATGGGAATCATTTCCATACGATCCCTTAGGGCCGGCTGTATATTTCCGATATTGTTGGCTGTAGTAATGAACAATACCTTAGACAGATCGTAGTCAATATCCAGGTAATTGTCATGGAACGTGTTGTTCTGTTCCGGATCCAGTACTTCCAGCAACGCCGATGAGGGATCTCCCCTGAAATCGGTACCTACCTTATCTATTTCATCTAACACAATTACCGGGTTGGATGTTTTACTTCTCCTGATACTTTGTATGATCCGTCCCGGCATGGCACCAATATAGGTACGCCTGTGACCCCTGATTTCCGACTCGTCGTGGAGGCCACCCAGTGAAATTCGCGCAAAATTTCTGCCAAGAGCCCTTGCAACCGACCGGCCCAAAGATGTTTTACCTACACCAGGAGGCCCGTAAAGGCAAAGGATAGGGGATTTTAAGTCTCCTTTAAGTTTAAGAACAGCAAGGTGTTCCAAAATTCTGTCTTTTACCGTATCCAGACCTGAATGATCGTGATCCAATATCTTGCGGGCACGTTTCAGATCCAGTTTGTCTTTACTATACTCACCCCAGGGCAGATCTACCAGGAACTGCAGATAGTTTAATTGAATGCCGTAGTCGGGTTGATGGGGGTTGGATCTTTCGAGCTTCTGCATTTCCTTTTCAAAAATGTCAGCTACCTCGGTACTCCATGTCTTTAAGGCGGCTTTTTCCCTGAGTGCATCTATCTCTTCCATATCCTGGGTAATACCCAGTTCATCCTGAATGGTTTTTAGCTGGTTACTCAGGTAATATTCTTTTTGTTGCTGATCTATCTCCCCCCTTACTTTTTGATGAATCTGTTCTTTGAACTTAAGCAGTTCCAGGTGTTTATACAGATATTCGAGCAATAGCGAAGCCCTGTCTTTAAGGGAATTGATGGCCAACAGGTTAAGTTTGTCCTTTGTGCCGTCAAAATAAATGTTCGAGGCAACAAAATTAACAAGGAACGCATTGTTATCTATGTTCTTTAACGCGAATTCGGCTTCGCGCGGAATACTGGGGGTAAGCTGAAAGATCTGCGAGGCAACGTCTTTTATTCCTTCAATAACGATCTTATAACCGGCATCGTCTTCCTTGGGAAGGAGCTCGGGCTGGTATTCTATCTCAGCAGCAAAATAAGGTTCGCTTTGTACTATTCTGTCTATTTTAAAACGTCGGCTGCCGTGTAATATGACTGTAATGCCTCCTTCAGGCATCTCTATGATCTTCAATATTTTGGAAAGACATCCATAGGTACTTATCTCGTCCGGTCCCGGGTTGTCCTCTTGCGGGTCCAGTTGTGTGACCGTCCCCACCCATTTATCTCCGGAATAACTTTCACGTACGAGTTTTATAGATTTTTCCCTCCCTACGGTTATGGGAATAAGCGTTCCCGGGAACAATACCGCATTGCGCAGTATGAGCAACGGCAGTGTTTTAGGAAAATCATCCTCTCTCGTATTCTCCGGTGATTCATCCACTTGCATCTCCATCAAGGGGATAACCGTCATTTTATCACTCAATGTTATATTCATAGCACTTTCTTCATGTCAATCTTCGTGCCACAGGCAGTTGCTGACATTTTGGCGCGAGATCAGATAAAGGGCACCTTAATGGAGAAAAAGAATCCGTCTCTTCCCTGTTTGTTTATTGAATAATCAAAGCCGAGGATCAGATCGTAGTATGTGACTATATCTAACCCTAAGCCTCCTGCAAAAAGAAATTGGTTACTGAGCGTATTAAATGGGTAAACAGATTTGTTAAAGGCATATCCCATATCAAAATGGGCATTGGCATAGATAGAAAGGTGGATCTTGCTGAACTTGGGCAGCCAGGAAAGCCAGTTGAGAGTAAACGTCCTTTTAGGCAGAATGTTGTATTTCAATGTGTTATTCGACACCATGAACGACTGTCCGTCGGCAACGGTATATTCGTATCCCCTTAACATGTTATGATCGTACCCAATGGCTTTTTCCAGAATATAGGCCTGTGCGTTGGAAATGGAAAGGCCTCCTGAGAAAACAGTGGATACATACCAGCGGGATTCAGCCAGCTGTTTGAAATACTGCAGGCCAAGCGTGATCTGCGCGTAGCGGACAGAAGCGTCTGAAGAAATATAAGTGTTTAAACCGGCCCTTACATAATAACCATTCAGAGGGTAGGGATGATAATCCCTCTGATCGAGGCGGTAATAGTAATTCAATCTGAACGCGTTACGTTGGGTTTTGTTATCCCCCCAATAGTTTGGATTGAGTAGCAGGACCGTATCGGCCAGTTTGGTGAATTCGTGAAAAAAAGTAATATTATGAATAGTCCTGATATCGGGCCTGTAAGAATAATTAACCTTGCTTTCGACCTTGCTTTCCAGAATGATTCCGGGAATATTGAAACGTGCCGGTTTGTTATCCCGGGAAAAAGCATCAATATTGTGACTGATATTACCTTGTACGTCCAGGCTGATAAAATGTTTGCCTTCGCGGTCCAGAGAAATGTCCCGGTAACCGAGGAAGGCTCCCCACTGGTATCCTCCGTGGACCGATACAACCAGTTTATGTTTCAGTCCCAGAAAGTTGTCTATTCTAACACCGCCTTCCAGCGTGATCTTGGTAAAATCCCAATGTTGCAGCCAGGTGCTCAGGTTCCGTTCTTCCAGTTTGATTTCAACAAGAGGCCATACATACCATCTTTCTTCTACGGCTATGGTTACACTTACATTGTCCGGACGGTCGGCCTCTCTTTCCAGGACAATATCAACAAAATTAAACAGCAGCAGATTGTTCAGATTTTCGCGCGCACGTTTCACCAAATCGGGTAAGGCCGCTTCGTCCACCGCATCACCGGGTGTAAAGGGCAACTCCCGTAAAATGATATAATCTTTTGTGATGTGATTCCCTGTCAGAACAACGTTGTCAATCTTCACAGGTTGTGCTGTTACGGATTGTAACGACAGCACCAGGCTGAAAGATATAAGGAGTACGATCCGGACAAAGGGCGCTTTCATAAGTCAGCAAAAATATGCAAAAAATTCAAATATTTCTCTGTAAGCCTGGAAACCGCATATTCCGTGAGCGCTTCCCTTTGAATACACAAATAATCATTTTGTAATGTGGTACTTATATTTTGAATTTTTATACGGAAAAATACTGCGGAGATGTTTCGGTGGCTCAGTTTATGGATCTCCGGTTCCCAGGTTTTAAGAAGGACAAATGAATCGTCCTGTATAATTTCTTTAAAACGCCCATGGGCTATCAGCTGTTCCATATCCGCCCTGCAGGAAGTTTCTATGAGAGGAAATTCATAGAGTCCCCGCCAGATGTCTTTTTCTTTCCGTTGTCCGATAAATGTTTTGCCATTCCATTCCAGATCCAGGTAATTGAAGTAACGGTTCCTGATGGAGGTTTTTGTTTTTCCTGCCGGAAGGAGCAACACCGTATTTGTGTTGTATGCCCTGCAGGCTTCCTGCAAAGGACATTGAACGCAGTCCGGTCTGGGCATACAGACAAGAGACCCAAAATCCATAAGCGCCTGGTTGAAGCGGGCACTGTTGTCAGGAGGCAGCAGGTTTTCAGCTAATTCTGCAAATTTTCTCTTTCCGGTGGCAGAATTGGGAGAAAGGTCCAGCCCAAAAAACCGGGCCAATATCCGGTATCCGTTGCCGTCCAAAGCCGCTACGGGCCGTTTAAAAGCAAATGAGGCCACGGCCGCCGCCGTATAGGGCCCTATGCCCCGGAGCTTTTTCAACTGATCGACCTCCCGTGGAAAGACACCGCCGTAACTGTCTGCAACGGTCTGTGCCGTCCGGTGCATATTCCTTGCCCTGGAATAATACCCCAGCCCCTGCCATACTTTGAGGACCTCATCTTCTTTTGCACGGGCCAGATCCTGAACGGTAGGAAAAGCGGCAATAAATCTGTGATAATATTCAAGTCCCTGAGAAACACGTGTTTGTTGCAAAATGATTTCAGATACCCATATATAGTAGGGGTTTGTCCCGGATTGCCAGGGTAATTCCCTCCGGTGCTCCATATACCAGGCCAGTAATGTTTCAGTAAAATCCATGGGCCAAAGATACTCCTTTGACTTGTTTTTCTTCTTTTTTTACAGGAAACGTCTTGATATTTAGAATTAAATATTACTTTTGCAGTCCATTTGGAACTCAATTGATTCAATAATAACATCTAAAAACAAAGGTATTATGACTAAAGCTGACATCGTAAACGAAATTGCCAAGACAACAGGCATGGAAAAAATCGCTGTTCAAAAAGTGGTGGAATGCTTCATGGAGAACGTAAAAGGTTCTTTAGCCCAGAACAAGAACGTTTATCTCCGTGGTTTTGGCAGCTTTATCCTCAAGAAACGTGCACGCAAGACAGCCCGCAACATTTCTAAGAATACAACTATAGTGATTCCCGAACACTTTATCCCCGCTTTCAAGCCCGCTAAAGTTTTCATGAATAAGGTAAAAAACAGTGTTAAATAATCATTATTATGCCAAGCGGAAAAAAACGTAAAAGACATAAAATGGCTACGCACAAACGGAAAAAACGTTTGCGCAAGAATCGTCATAAAAAGAAATAAGCCATTAAGATGTCTGATGAACCACGGAAACCTAAAGCTACTTTTTACAAAGGACACTTTAGGTTTCTTACTTTAACGAAGAATGGAAAAAGATCTCATTATTGATGTAAGTTCTTCTGAAGTGTCTATAGCACTGCTGGAAAATAAACGACTCATGGAGCTTCATAAAGAAGAAACGAGTTCCGAACATTTTTCAGTGGGTGATCTGTATCTGGGTAAGGTCAAAAAGATCATGCCCGCTCTCAATGCCGCATTTGTTGATATCGGACATGAGAAAGACGCCTTTATCCATTACCTGGATCTGGGCCTGTCTTTTAGTGCCGTTAACTATTTTACGCAACACGTACTTTCCGGTCAGGGAACACCCGCCGAGATCTACTCGAGTCTCAAGATCGGATCTGTGTTGCCCAAGGAAGGCAAGATAGCGGATGTGTTGAAAGTGGGCCAGCCCATATTAGTCCAAATAGTAAAAGAACCTATTTCCACCAAAGGGTCGCGGCTTACTTCCGATATTTCAATTGCCGGAAGGAATATGGTGCTGCTTCCTTTTTCAGAAAAGGTCAATCTGTCCTCAAAAATTACGCTAAAAGAAGAGCGCGGCAGACTGGAACGTCTTATTCACAGTATTCTGCCTCCTAACTACGGGTTAATTGTCCGAACAGCTGCAGAAGGAAAAAAGGCAGCTATCCTCGACTCCGAGTTGAATGCGCTCATCCGGAAATGGGAAGACTCCTGGTCTGTAATCAGACAAGGCAAAGCTCCCAGTCGCCTGCTTACCGAGAACAGCCGGATTACTACTGTAATAAGGGATCTGTTGAATGATTCCTTTAGCAGCATTCATGTGAATGACCCGGCCGTATTTGAAGAAATTTGCTCTTACATTGCCACCATTGCTCCTGAAAAAGAAAAAATTGTGAAATTATACAAAGGCACCGAGACAATTTTCGATGCCTTTGATGTCAATAAACAGATCAGAAGCGCTTTTGGAAGGGTGGTTCCCTTGAGACAGGGTATTTATATTATCATTGAGCATACAGAAGCACTTCATGTGGTAGACGTAAACAGCGGAATCAGGTCAAAAATGGCTTCGGGCCAGGAAGACAATGCTTTTGAGGTTAATATGGTTGTGGCCGAGGAACTGGCCCGCCAGATGAGACTGCGGGATCTGGGAGGAATTATTATTGTGGACTTCATTGATATGGATTCCCCGGAACACCGGCAGAAGCTGTTTAAACGGATGCAAGAACTGATGGCAACGGATCGTGCCAAGCACAATATCCTGCCACTGACCAAATTTGGTCTGATGCAGATCACCCGTCAGAGGGTAAGACCTGCCATGGAAATCAACACCAGCGAAAAATGTCCCAGCTGCAACGGCACCGGGAAAATTGCGCCGAGTTTACTCTTTACAGAAAACATTGAAAATCAGTTGGCCTTTTTTGCCAATGAAAAACAATTAAAAAACGTCAGCCTGGAAGTACATCCTTTTATTGAGGCCTATCTTACCAAAGGTTTTATTTCCAGAGCCAAAAAATGGTCCCGGAAATACGGCTGCCGTCTGAATGTCAGGGTCTCGCCGGAACTGGCGGTCACTCAGGCCCGCTGGCTGGACGATAAAAATGAAAAAATTGAGGTCTAGCTCTGACTCATTGTTTTTGTAAAAGAATCCCTGAGAGTGCATATGCGGTTGAATACGGGTTTCAAGCCGGTACTGTCGGGGTCGGGAACGAAATAACCAAGACGTTCAAATTGTACGCGGGCACGGGATTCATCCTGTGCCTGTGTTGCTTTACCGGCCAGAGCTGCCAGATCTTCATCTATGTAAGCTTCCTTTGTGCACAGCGATTCGGGATTTAGAAAGTTTTTATAGTCATTTCCCTCGGGGATAGCTCCCATATATGGCTCAACGAACAGACGGTCAAACAGTCTGACCTCGGCTTTACGGGCATGGGGAACGGAAACCCAGTGGATGGTTCCTTTCACGCTGCGCCATTCACCCGAACCCGGACGGGAAGCCGGATCGAGGGTACATTCCAGTTGTGTGATCAAACCCCGGCTGTCCTTCACAATACGTTCGCAGCGGATTATATAGCCGTATTTCAGACGGACCTCACCGCCCGGACGCAAACGGAAAAACTTTTTGGGAGGTTCTTCCATAAAATCATCCCGCTCAATATACACTTCACGGGTGAAAGGAATTTGACGGGTGCCGGCTTGGGGGTCTTCGGGATTAAGAGGCGCGCTGAAAAACTCAGTACGATCTTCGGGATAATTGGTAATTACTATCTTTACAGGGTCAATAACCGCCATATAACGATTGGCACTTTTGTTCAGTTCTTCGCGAAGGCACCACTCCATAAGTGAAATATCAATCACGTTGTCTCTTTTTGCCACACCCACCTTTTCAGCAAAACGGCGTATGCTGGAGGGAGTGTATCCGCGCCGGCGCAGCCCGCAGATGGTAGGCATACGCGGATCGTCCCACCCCGATACAAGTCCAAGACGTACCAGTTCAAGCAGTTTTCTTTTGCTCATTACGGTATAGGTCAGGTTAAGCCTGGCAAATTCATATTGGTGGGAGGGGTATATGCTTAATTTTTCAATAAACCAGTCGTATAAAGGTCTGTGTACGTCAAACTCCAGTGTGCAAACGGAATGGGTAATATTTTCTATGGAATCGCATTGCCCGTGGGCATAGTCATACATTGGATAGATGCACCATTTGTTCCCCGTGCGGTGGTGTTCGGTATGGATAATACGGTACATAAGCGGATCCCGCATGAGCATGTTCGGATGGGCCATATCTATTTTGGCTCTCAGGACTTTGCTCCCGTCGGGGAATTCTCCGTTTTTCATTCGGGTGAAAAGATCGGCATTTTCCTCCACGTTTCTTTCCCTGTAAGGACTGTTCACTCCCGGGGTGGTAACGGTTCCCCGGTTGAGCCTTATTTCTTCCTGCGACTGATCGTCCACATAGGCTAATCCTTTCCTTATGAGTTCATGTGCCCATTCATACAGTCTTTCAAAATAGTCCGAAGCATAGAATTCGTTAGCCCATGAAAAGCCGAGCCACCGGATGTCATCTTTAATGGAATCTACGTATTCTGTGTCTTCTTTAGTGGGATTGGTATCGTCAAAACGAAGATTTGTATAACCTCGGTATTGTTTAGCTAATCCAAAATTCAGGCAGATACTTTTGGCATGTCCAATGTGCAGGTATCCGTTAGGTTCCGGAGGGAAACGGGTAATTATGGTTTTATGTTTTCCCTGTGCCAGGTCTTCGCGGATTATTTCTTCCAGGAAATTCAGGGGCCGTTCTTCAGAGGCAATGGTTAGTTCTTCATTCATAGATGGGTATTTAAGCACGCAAAAGTAATGATATTTTGGCGTATATTTGTAAAAATTAAAAGCAGATGATTCGATCCATGACCGGCTATGGAAAAGCCCAGGTTTCTTTTGAAGGGAAAAAATATACTGTGGAGATCCGTTCCGTTAACGGCAAGACAGCAGATATTGGGTTCAAAACTTCACAGGTTCCCCGTGAAGCAGAGCCGGAATTACGACAGCGTCTTGCCGCCAGGCTTCAGAGAGGAAATATTGACCTTTTCATTACACCGGAACAAGAAGACAATGGCGTGGAAAGTTATTTTAATACCGAACTTATCAAGCGATATTTTGTTGAACTGCAGACTGTTTTTACCGGCATGGGGCAGGATGTGACCGCTTCCGACATAGCTGCTGCGCTACTCAGGATGCCCGAGGTCCGGGAAGTCAGAAAAAAAGATCCCGATCCCCGCGAATGGGAACAGCTGAGTGACTGTATAGATAAAGCTGCAGACGATCTGGATGCTTTCCGCATAAAGGAAGGAGCGCGTTTGGGGCAGGTCCTTCTGGCCCATACCGACCTGATTGAGGAATACCTTCATATGGCCGAGCAATTAGACCCTGAGCGCAGTGCCACCGTTCGCAAAAAACTCGATGAAAGACTTTCGGGCCTTGACTCCGAAATTTCTATAGATAAAAACCGCTTGGAACAGGAATTGATTTATTACCTTGAAAAAGCAGATATTACAGAAGAACGCGTAAGATTGCAGCAGCATTGCCGCTATTTTAGACAAACGCTGGCTCAGGAAGAATTTGCCGGCAGGAAATTGGGCTTTATTGCCCAGGAGATGGGCCGGGAAATCAATACTCTGGGCTCCAAGGCAGGGCACGCCGGCATGCAACAGTACGTAGTTATGATGAAAGATGAATTGGAAAAAATTAAAGAACAGGTCTTAAATGTACTTTAGAAAAATCAGTTATTTTTTGCTACTGTGTTTATTAACGGTCTCCTGCGTCAGGCCTGAAGAACATACATATACTTATGTGGTTGAAGGGAAGGTGCGTAACCTGGTAAACCAGCCCATTCAGGGGATTCGGGTGATTATGCAGCGTTCCTACTCCACTTTTATTGAAGCAGACACTGTATATACAGATGCCCAGGGGTTGTATACCGCTTCTATGAAACTCCAGTCCATGCAGCGCACTTTTGTTGTTTCTTTTAAAGATTTTTCAAAGAAGTACCGTGACACAGTACTCCGGTTTACCTACGAAAATGATGACGACACGTCTGTAAGGGATCATTATTATTATCTGAAGGATACCCTTATCATGAAAGCAGCCACGCAGATAGATCCCGAATTGCCCTTCTGATGCGCGGTGTCAGGAAATAGTACTGTAGTCGATAACGTGTTTTCCCAACCATTGAAGCTGCTGACGCAGAATGGTGCATTTTTGCGATTCCAATAACGGGTCTTCGTCAAGAAGCTTCATGGCTTCCTGCCTGGCCCATTCAAGTATTTGTCCGTCCTTTGCCAGGTTGGCTATTCGCAGATCAAACGCCAGACCGCTTTGTGCGGTGCCTTCCATGTCTCCGGGCCCTCTGAGTCGCATATCGGCTTCGGCAATTTCAAATCCGTTATTGCTGGTACACATGAGTTTTAGCCTTTCCCGGGCTTCTTTGCTTAATTTATTGCCGGTTAAAAGAATACAGAAAGACTGACCGGTACCCCGGCCCACCCGTCCCCGAAGCTGATGCAGCTGGGAAAGCCCAAAACGCTCGGCGCTTTCTATAACCATTACCGAAGCATTCGGGACGTCCACACCCACTTCTATTACGGAAGTAGCCACAAGGATTTGGGCGGATCCTTTAACAAAAAGGGCCATATCGTATGCTTTGTCATCAGGTTTTTGTTGCCCGTGTACCACGGCCGTTGTATACAGAGGCGGCGGAAAGGCGCTTACAATATCGCGGTATCCGGTTTCAAGGTTTTCATAATCCATCTTCTCGGATTCCCGGATAAGCGGATACACTACATAGATCTGTCTTCCGGCCTTAATCTGTTCACGCATGAAAGAGTAAACGCCGTTTCTTCTGCCGGCAGAAAAATGAAGCGTTTTAACGGGTTGTCGTCCCGGGGGCATTTCATCTATGACCGAAACGTCAAGATCTCCGTAAAGAGTCATGGCCAAAGTCCGGGGAATGGGCGTGGCGGTCATAACAAGTATATGCGGAGGTTTGTCAGGGGTCTTTCTCCATAATTTGGCGCGTTGCTCCACACCAAATCTATGCTGCTCGTCAATGACAACAAATCCAAGATTGTTGAAAAGTACCGTATCTTCAATAAGGGCATGCGTTCCTATGAGAATATTCAGGGTCCCGTCCTCCAATCCTTCCGCAAGGATTTTTCTTTCGGAAATTTTAGTGTTTCCGGTAAGCAATCCGGCACGCACTTCGGTGTTCTTTAGAAACTTTGAAACAGTGGCATAATGCTGTTGAGCAAGGATCTCTGTAGGGGCCATAATACAAGCCTGGTATCCGTTATCAACGGCAATAAGTGCGCATAAAAGTGCCACGAGGGTTTTTCCGCTGCCCACGTCTCCCTGTAAAAGGCGATTCATCTGGCGCCCGCTTTTCAAATCGGCCCTGATCTCTTTGATGACCCGTTTTTGTGCATTGGTCAGGTCAAAGGGCAGGTTCCTGTAACACGTATTAAAATCCTTCCCCACAGAAAGAAAAGAAATCCCGTTATCTGCTCTCAGACGTACGGCCCGTTGCTTGAGTAATCCAAGCTGGATATAAAACAATTCCTCGAATTTCAGACGTGTCTGCGCAGCCTGCAGATTTTTAAGATTTTTAGGGAAATGGATCTGTTCCAATGCCAGGGGCAGAGGCATGAGCTTTAAGCGCCTGACCAGCCACTCGGGTAGCGACTCGGGAATCTGTCCCTCTACCCGGGTAAGGACAGATGCCATGAGTTTTGAAAAGGCTTTTTGTGTAAATCCTTTGTCTTTAAGCGACTCGGATGAAGAATACACGGCCTGTAATCCTGCGCTGCCCATAAGACTCTGATCAGAAGGTAAATCGAGTTCAGGATGCACAAGATTCAGTTTCCCGTTAAAAACAGACGGCTTCCCAAAAACAATATATTCTGTCTGGGTTTTAATCTTTTGCTGAATCCATTTGATTCCTTTAAAAAAAACGAGTTCAACCGATCCCGTTGGGTCTGAGAATATGGCTACCAGACGCTGTTTATGCGGACCCTGTCCTACGATCTTCATGTCCGAGATGGATCCGCGCAGCTGTATGTACGCAAGGTCGGCGCTCATCTCGTTTACGGCATAGAAACGTGTCCGGTCAATGTAACGGAATGGGAAATAACGGATAAGCTCGCCGAATGTGGTTACACTCAGTTCTTTCTCCAGTTCTTTGGCCCGTTTGGGTCCCACTCCCGGTAAAAACTGGATGTTAGTATCCCAGATGGAACTCATACCACAAAGATACATCAACCAAATAAAATATCTTGTGTATATTTGTGTCATGAACATTCTTGGCAATATTTTATGGCTGTTGTTCGGGGGATTTATGATCGCCCTTGAATATGTGGTTTCCGGTTTCCTTATGTGTATAACCATAATCGGAATCCCTTTTGGTCTGCAATGCTTTAAACTGGCAGGGCTGGCAATATGGCCGTTTGGAAAGACTACCAGAGTGGCCGATACTAAATCGGGCTGCCTCTATACGTTTATGAATATTCTCTGGATCTTTCTGGGCGGTATCTGGATTTCACTTACTCATTTATTCTGGGGTGTAGTCCTTTGTATTACTATCATCGGCATACCTTTCGGGAAACAGCATTTCAAGATGGTCTCACTGGCATTTACTCCCTTTGGCAGGGAAATCGTTTATAAGTAATCATTATGCAGAAAAAAATAATTGTGGGCATCACCCAGGGTGATACGAACGGCGTAGGCTATGAAGTACTAATTAAAGCGCTGGCAGACAGTAGAATAAACGAGTTGTGCACACCCGTCATTTACGGTTCTTCCCGTTTACTGGGCTTTTATAAAAAATTATGCAGCGGTGTGGAGCAGTTCAATGTACATGTGACACAGTCGGCGTCCGAATTGCATTACAAAATGGTAAATCTGGTTCCCTGTGTGCCGGACAGCTATGTGGCCGAACCGGGAAAAATGACCGAGGAAGGTGCCAAGGCTGCACTTCAGGCTCTGGAGAGAGCCGTTGAGGACCTTCGTTCAGGAAAAATACAGGTTCTTGTTACGGCTCCGTTCAGCAAAAGCAATATGAGCCGGGAAGGATTTTCTTTTCCGGGTCATACCGAATACCTTTCAGATGCTTTTAAAATAGCCGAATCGCTTATGCTGCTTTGCAGCCCCGATCTCAGGGTGGGTGTGGTTACAGGTCATATTCCCGTCAGCCGGATATCCGCAGACCTCACCAAAGAAGCCATTGTAAGCAAGATCAAAATTCTGGCCAAAACACTTGAAACCGATTTTACTGTGCGTCATCCTAAAATTGCTGTGCTGGGACTGAACCCTCATGCGGGAGATGACGGTCTTATTGGCAGTGAGGAAATCAATATCATTGCGCCGGCCATTGAGGAAGCTTCCCGTGAGGGGATCCTGGCTTTTGGGCCTTTTCCTGCCGACGGTTTCTTTGCTGCGGCAGAATACAGACGCTTCGATGCCGTTCTTGCCATGTACCACGATCAGGGGCTCATCCCGTTCAAGGCCCTTTCCTTCCAGCAGGGCGTCAACTTTACCGCCGGACTGCCTGTTATCAGGACGTCTCCCGATCACGGTACGGCCTATGGCCTGGCAGGTAAAGACAAGGCTTCTGCCGAATCTATGATGAACGCCATTTTTATGGCTTGCGACATTTACAGGCATCGGGAACGAAACAAAGACCTGCTGGCCAATCAACTCTATGCAGGTTAACATCTTCACCGATGGCTCGGCCCTCGGAAATCCGGGACCTGGCGGATACGGTGTTATTCTTCAGAGCGGAACCCATTATAAGGAATTATCCCGGGGTTATAAACTTACAACCAATAACAGGATGGAACTGATGGCCGTTATTGCCGGCCTGGAGTCTTTGAAAAAGAAAGGACTTGATGTGACCATTCATTCAGATTCCACTTACGTGGTTAAAGCGGTAGAACTGGGGTGGCTGTCCAAATGGCAGGCAACCGGATTCAATAAGAAAAAAAATACTGACTTATGGATGCGTTATCTGAGAGCTGCAGAGGGTCAACGCATTCATTTTGTATGGATTAAGGGGCATGCCGGGCATTCAC
>Ga0116172_10001975_pt1 | contig 18258 bp, 12 predicted proteins | sample AD_UKC083_MetaG_FD_89799 | JGI IMG/M metagenome (GOLD analysis project Ga0116172, IMG submission 89799) | Active sludge microbial communities of municipal wastewater-treating anaerobic digesters from USA - AD_UKC083_MetaG | ecosystem: Engineered > Bioreactor > Anaerobic > Digestate | place: USA...
ACAGCAGCATCTGGTGGGAAGGCGACGAGCCGTGCAACACGCTCTTCGAGACGAGCCCCGTCGAGCTCGCGTACGTCTCGATCCTCGCAGCGAACAGGGCGTCGAGGGCGGGACTGAGCCCGGTGCAGCAGGCCGACTACAGATACACGGAGGCGTGGCTGCTCAGGCAGTGCGCGGCGATCCTGCGCGCCGGCGCCAAGGACCCGCCGCTCCCCGTCGAAACGTGCGCGAGCTTCATGCGGGCCGTGCAGGACGTCACACACGTCGACTCCCTCGTCATGAGTATCCTCGGCACGATGTGCGACGCGGGCGGCAATGCGCACCAGAAGCGCGCGATGGAGTACATGCTGACGATGATGTGCGAGGTGACGATGTTCAAGCACGAGGGAGTCGACGTCCCTCTCGTCGGTATCCTGTTCAACATGCTCCCTCCGGAGGCGGAGAACGCGGCCGTGCTCTCCTTGCTCAAGGAGGGTGGCATCGACCACCCCTACGCGCTCACAGTCTGACTAAAAAATTTCCTTAAAATACTCTGCTTTTCATGCAGCTATGTCTTTATTATCAGGAAGAGGCACTGCCGGAACTGCTGGCTCACGATCTGCCGGGCCTGCGCGTCGGTCAGGCCCGCGTACCTCGAGATGCGCACGCACGGGTGGCTCGCGTACGCGGGCCTGACGCCGTTGTCGAGCTCGCCCTCGACGTTGCCCGTGAAGGCGTTCCGCTCCGCCATGTAGACGAAGCTCGCCGGCAGCGGGAGGCTCGGCGGGAGCGTCCTCAGGGCCGTCCGCACGATGCGCATGTTGTAGAAGTTGTCGCGCTGCACGACGGGCAGTGTGCCGCCCTCGAACGGGTACTGGACATGCGCCCTGCTCCCGTGGTCGCAGAACGACGTCCCGCAGATGGGGTTCACCCAATTGTAGTGGTGAGCCGTGTACAGCGCCTGCTCGGGTATGTAGTCGACGATGCCGCCGCTGCCCCTGTCCTCCTGGCTCCTTATGTAGCGCTCGCACTTCAGCGTGTCCGTCCCCACCACCGTGACGTTCGTGCTCCGCGTGGCGACGATCGCCTCGATGCGGACGGGGAACTCGGTGACGACGAGGTAGTGGTAGTGCTTGATACGCTGGAGGCACGCCCCGCCGAGCACCCTGAGGACGCGCACGCCGACGTTCGTGACAATCGCTCGCGGGTTCAGCTGGCTGCGCGAGACGATGAAGAACGCGCGCGCGAAGTCCGACCGCTCTTTCGAGAAGAAAGTCATGTTGCGCGGCGGGCTGATCGTGTTCACGAGGACCGTGATCTTCTGCTCGACCTCGCCCGCCGTGGCGCCGCTTCGCACGAGGGAGTCGTGCGTGTCCGTTACCTGCCGCCTCAGCCGCGCGGTGTTCGGGTCGTTGCGCATGACCCGCGCGAGCGTGTACGGTATGTTTATGTCGAGCGTCGGCACTCCGAGGTCGAGCCTGCAGTCCTTGTACCTCTGCGAGCTTTTTTCTAGCATAAGTTTACGCGCCTTTACACCGCGGCAGATAAGCGGCCCGCGTTACTTCGGCGGGTAACGCGCAAAATCAACCGCAGCGTTTAAATAAATAGATAAACAAAAACTGCCGGATAAAAAAAAATAACAACGTATGTACAGGAGAAGGTACGTCAGCGAGAGAACGGCGCGGAAGGTAATCGCGCGGAGCGAGATCAGGAAGGAGGCGCGGGAGAGGAACGAGCAGGCGGCGACAGTCGGTGTCAGGGAGCTCCAGACGCTCGGAGTCCGGTACTGCTTCCCTCTCTGCGGGATCATGCTCGAGCCTGCGATCGTTGCGGTCGGGGACTCCGTCATGCTCACGGTGAGCAGCAAGGGCGCGCTCACGAAGGGCCTCAGCATCGCGAGCCAGTTCCCGCGGAGCGCGATGTACGTGCACGCGGAGCTCGAGAAGCCGAGGCAGGTCTGGGTCAGCAAGAAGAGCAACCCGACGGGGTACGCGTACCTGAAGCCCGCGAAGAGCATGCTCTTCAGCAGCAGCAGGCCAACGGTGGGCGAGCTGACCGCGGACAAGGACTTCTTCTTCGATGTGGTGAACACCGCGCAGGCGGCAGTCCGCAAGGTGTGCTACGCGCTGCTCGGGCTGGAGGAGCACTCCAACGGGTTCGACAGGCTCCTCGAGTTCGCGAGGGGCGACAAGGAGGCCCTGGCGGCCGGTACGGCTGCGCTCGGTCTTGCATCGATGTGCGCGGAGAGCGATGCGGGTTACATCTCGGCCACGGGGATGCTCATAACGCTTCTCACGGGGGACGTGTTCGCGTCCGACGTCCCGATGGACGAAGCGTTCCGGTTCGGCGCGCCTGAGACAAACAACGACGTCACGCAGGCCTTCGGCGCGAGCTTCATCGCCCCGACGACAGAGGGCTTCACGGTGCTCACGCGCGCGGGCAGCGTGCTAAGAGGCGCGCCGAGCATGCGCGAGCAGCTCTACGAGAGCATACGCTCCGACGTGCTCCCAGAGGCCAGGGGCCTCGTCACAGAGATGCTCGAGGCGGGCACGAGGCTCAAGGGCGCCGCCTTCGGTAAGGGCGGGACCATCGAGCAGCAGCACGTCAGCGCGATCGAACAGCTCAGCCAGCGCGCAGCCGATTTCGAGCGCCGTGCGTTCGCGCGGCTCTTCCTCAACAAGAGCCTCCTCTCGCCGACGAGCTACGGCTGGCTGTTCAACAACGGGCTTGCGAGGGAGAGCGAGTTCGCCCTCATCTCCGAGAGCCAGCCGCTCCCGGGCGAGTACCAGCCCAGGCAGAAGAGCCTGTTCAGGCCTTTCGACAGCTCATCCCAGCCGACGTCCCCCGTGAACGCGCACTAAAACGAGATTTTTACATTCCTTATTGACTTTTTTAGTACTGTGTGATATAATATGTTTATGCAAGAAATAAAACTCACTCTGAGCTAAGGGGGCTGCTGTCGACGTCCACGTCATCCGCCCCCACGGTGCCGTCCCTGGGCTCGTCCGGCTCCGGGCCGAGCGCGGTGTTCTCCTCGCCCTCCTTCTGGCTGATCGCCTCCTCCTTGTCCGTGCTGCTGTACGCGCGCCACGACTCGTCGATGTCTACCTCGCTGCCGAGGCACGTCAGGTTGCGCCTGTAGAAGCAGCCGATCAGGTTCTGTGCGGAGATCCTGTCGTCGCTGAACCACGCGGCCATCGCCGCGCACTTGTCCTCCTGCGCGAACATCGGCTTGAAGAGGGGGTCGAGCATCGGCTTGAGCCTGAGGCTGATCTTGTAGAGGACCTCGAAGTGGAGGAGGCTGTTCTCGAGCATGTACTGCCTGTACTTGTGGTTGCTCGGGCTCTCGAGGACCGTCCAAGTATCGCGGATGCTCCGCAGGACCTTCGCGATCCGAGACTTCTTGTCCGTCCCGGTGTACCCCATGTTGTTGACGATCCTGCGGAGCTGGCAGTACGGCAGCGTGTGCAGTCCGTTGACGACGAGCATCGTCAGGCTAGCGTTGTTGCGCATGTCCTCTCCGCGGAAGTTGAGCCACACGCACTCCTCCGAGTTCCTCTTCACGAGCTTGAGGGCGGGCGTCGGGCTGATCAGGAACATGCTCGCCTCGGTGAACTGCGCCCACGGGATGCGCATGCTGTCGACGTTGAGCTGTGTGACGCGGACGGGGTCGCGCGCCATGTAATCGGCGACGCTGGTCAGCTTGCTGCCCTCGATGACGGCCTTCAGCGTCTGGCTGAAGCAGAACGTGTTGTACCCGCTGCTGTCACTCTGGCTCGGCTCCGCGGGCTTGCGCGACATGAGGTCGTAGACGCTCGTGAAGAGCCCGATGAGCTCGATTGGGGAGCGGCCGCCCACGAGTGCGTCTACGAAGGCGTGCAGGTTCGAGCGGTCGACGAGCAGCGCATTGTATGACACGAAGAGCGCCCTGCTGCTCATCTCGTCCCTCTGCGCGTCGCTGAGCTTCTCCATCAGGTGCGCCGCCGAGCCGTAGTCGACGGTGACCTCGGGGCCCGTTACGAAGCGCGTCTCGCGGGCGTACCTGAGGAGCGGGTGCTCCGCATTGTTGAACGTGGAATCTCTTACTCTGTCGGCGATGAAGTAGCCTGTGTCGCCGGGCGGGAACGCGAATACGCGCTTCTCGTCGGCGCCGAACGTGTTCGCGAAGAACTCGCAGACCTCCTTCCTGAGCACGCGCGCCTTGTCGCCGAGGAACTCGCTGATCTTCTCGCTGCGGCGCGCGACCCTGCAGACGATGCTGTGCGGGAGCTTGCTGCCGCCCGTCGAGAGGCCCGTCGCCTCAAAGCGGTGCCCGGCGGCGCTCGCCTTCCTGTATAGTATGTCGCCTGCGAAGCTGCGCGTGCTGTCCGTGGCGTAGAGCTCGTAGTGAGCGTACGTGCGCTCCCCGATCGTCTCCATGTTGGCGTCTATGTACGCCGATATCGGGCCGGCGTTGCCCTGCGCGGAGACCTTGTACTTGATGATGTACTCGCTGTTCTCGAGGGCCATGTACGTCTCCTTGTCGTCCGCGTCGAAGCCCTTGTCGGAGCGCCGCTTCTCGCGGAACATGAGACGGCTCTGCCGCTCCCTGTCGCACCGCCCGAGGACCTGGTCCGTGAGCTCGTTCGTCATGACGAAGACCCTGTTCTGCAGCTGCGCGACGCGACGGATGTTCGGGAGGTCCGCGCCGATGCCGATCTTCTGCGTCGCGATCCATATGCGCGGGCTCTTCCTGAGCTTCGCGAGCTCGTCCTCGAGGCTGAGGCTGAAGTTCTCGTCCGCGTTGTTCACGAATATGAGGCTCTGCAGGCAGATGTGCCGGACGTCCTCGAGCGTCTTCACGTACGTGAGCCTGAACGAGTCACCTATCGCGGGCTGCTGCTGCAGGATGTCCCACGGCTTCCTGCAGTCGGGCGTGAACCGCTGCCTGACGTCGTCGACAAGAAGCGCGTACCCCTTCACGTTCCCGCACGCGGGCTCTCTGCTCTCGATGCTGACCGTCTTGCGGATGCCGCCGCGGATCTTCCGGAACGCCTCCTTCGACCCGAGGACGAACTCGGGCATGTAGTTGTCGCAGATCCTCCGGATGTTGTCGATGTCGCGGAGGATGGGGTCCCTGAGCGCGTCGCGGGCCTCGCGGCTGAGCGCCCTGTCGTCCTCGATACCTCGCAGCTGGACCTGCAGCGAAGCGAGGACCTCGAGTATCTTCTTGCCGTCGTACATACGCAGGGCGAGCGGGTTCCCCTGTGCGTCCGTCCACGACTCCTCGTACTGCGTAAACGTCCAGCGGAAGAACATCGGGAGGCTCCACGCGCTCATCGCGTCGACGCGCGCCTTGTCCTTGTTGGGCTGCCCGCTGACGTCCGCCGGTGCATTCTCGAAGAGCGCCTGCTGTATGATGTGTATCGTGAAGAGGACGCCGTTCATGATGTTGATCGCCTGCGCCTTGTCGTTCAGCATGACGATCATCGCGCCCTTCTCAGGGTGGCACGCCGCGTCGGCCATGTGTATCAGCTCCGGGTACCTGTCCTGCAGCTCGCGGAGCATGCTTGTGTACGACGTCCTGTCGGATAGCTTGTGCTCCCTGAACTCGGCGCACTTCGAGACGACGAGCCGGGCGCGGTCCCGCACGTGGTTGTACGTGATCTTCGGGTGTGCGAGGACAATCTCCTTCTCGAACTTGACCTCCCGCTCCACCGCGTTTGGCGTGCCCTTCCTGACGCTCCTGTCATGCTCGCGCTTCGTGTATATCGTGCGTGCGGGTGTGCTGAGCACCATGCTCACGCAGTTCGACGGATTCGTGACCATCGTGTACGACCCGCTGAGGACGAGCATGCTCTTGCTGTACCAGCTGAGCTCGTCGAACAGCTTGGCGGCAGTCGTGTACCTCGTCTCCCTACTCTTCAGCGCCTCCTGGAACTCGTCGAAGACCGCGTGCACGACGAGCTTGCTGCTGTTGAGCTCGCCCTGGACCTTCGGGTCCCTGACGAGCGCGAGTATCATCTCGTACGAGCCGACGACGAAGTCGACGGCCATCTTCTTCATCAGCGTCACGGACTGCACGGAGCCGCCGCCCTCGACGTCGATCGTGTTCGTCTCGAAGTAGGCCGCACTGAAGAAGCTCTGGTACGTCTGCGCGTCTACGGACGCGAACTGGTGCGCGGCGCGCTTCTTGAACCACAGCGTCAGCGAGTTGTTGTCCTTGTTGTCGCTCGTGAGCAGCTTCCCGAGGCACGGCCGCTCGGTGCACCTGCACCTCGTCAGCTTCCCGAAGAAGTTCGCCGCGATGACCCTGTACGGGCACGCGATTATGCAGATGTGCCTCCTGGGCCCGCCCTTCACGTTAGCAAGCATGCTGAGCACCGCAGGGAGCATCCCAAGTCGCGTCTTCCCCGACCCCGTCGGAGCGACAATCGCAGTGCGGCCCCCGCTTTTAAACTCGCCCTCGACACGCTCCGCGTACGTCGTGTACAGCTTGTTGTCCTTCGTCTGCTGGTCGAGGATCTTCGACGGCACGCTGCACGTGATCCTGTTCTTCTCCTGCAGCCGCTGCAGGTCTGACGTGTCGAGTGTCGTCTGCACGCCCGGTGAGGGCCTCTCCTCACGCGGAGGGTTCACGCGCGGCGGGAGGTTCAGCATGCGCTCGTCCGCGATCTCGACCTGCTCCTCCCTGACCTCGAGCCGCTGGTACAGCGGCTGCTGTACGTACGCTTCTGCCTTTCTCTGCTCCGGCTCGTCTTCCCCCTGTTTCAAGAACTCCGCGAACTCGCGCTCCGCGTCCTCCAGTGCAAACTTGACCCGCTTTTTATGCCTCGTGTCTCCTTGCTCGGCTCTGCTCGCTGCCTCTACCTGCCGCTCCACTTCGCGGACGTACTCGCCTCCGTCATCATGGTCGCTGTCGCTCGAGAGGAAGTTGACGGGTGGTTGGGCTCGGGGCGGCGCGACCATGCCAGCTCTGCTCCGCGCGAGCGTCCTGATGGGCGGCGCGGCGTGCTTGAAAGTCCTCGCCTTCCTCACGAGGATGGAGTGTGTGTTATACGCGGGACCGTCGTGCGCGCTGCCCTCGATGTCCTTCTTGAGGAACACGTACACCGTGCCGTCCTCCCTCGGGACGCTGCCCGAGCTGATGTAGAGCCTGCGCTGGACGCGGTTCGCGCAGCTCGCGGTGTACGGCTGCGGCGCGTATACTTTCATCTCGTAGTCCGTGCAGACCGAGAGTAGCAGCCTCTCGTCGGCCGTCTCGAGCTGCACCGTGTCGGACTGTATCTGGTTCGCGTCTAGCACGCTGTAGAAGAAGCTGTCCACGTAGTCGGGCGGGATGTCGATGCACGCCTTGACGAAAGCCAGGAAATCGAACTGGTTCGCGTACGCGGTAGAACCGGCGGAGCTGTTGAGCGGCCGCCCGCCGGGGCGCGCAAGTGTGTCGTGGACGTTGTCGATTCGTATGTCTTCGAACGGGGCGAGGCGGTCCCGGCTGACGTACGGGTGGAAGCCCGTCTGCACCCTGATGTTTACCGTCAACGCGTTCTGCGGGAAGCGCGTGTCGTAGAAGAATCCCTGTACCGGGAAAGTCCCGTGCTCGCTGTCTTCTATCATCTGCAGGGGGTGTCTTTACCAGCGGGGTAACGCGCGTTGTAAACCGTGGTCAGGCGCATGTGTTACTGTGTCCGGTAAGCGCATAACCGCCCGGTGGTTGCGCAAAATCATTTTTTTGCAATGTTCCCATCAAGCGACTACGCGCGCATGAAGCGCGTCGCGCAGGACTACAACAGCACGGGCTACACGGCCCCTGCGGCCGACCTGGCCGCAAACGGCATGATCAAGCTCACCGTCCCGATACTCAACACGGCGCACACGACAACTCAGGCAGAGTGGGATACGCTCGAGACAACCCTCGCGGAGACGAGCTCCGGGAGCAAGGTCACATACAGGCCGGCGAAGGTCTACGACAACCTGAACAGCGCAGCAGGGTACACGAAGTCGTCCTCATACGGGGGCAGGCAGAGCTTCCCGGTCAACAACTACATCGTGAACCTCAGCACCCGCTCGAGCAACCCCGTCACCGCGCCGCTCAAGCTCTCGAGCCTCGGCTTCATGAAGTACGAGATCACGGGCCCCGTCAGGGTCGAGTACATCGCGCTCAACGCGACGTCCAACTCCGGGAGAGTCTCCGTCTCGTTCTGGGACGAGGGCGTCCCGATGATCTTCAACAGCACGAACGTCTCCGACAGCAACAGCACGATGCTCAGCCTCGGTGGCCCGAGCAGTACGGTCTTCAGCAGCGGTGTGTACAGGCTCACGAACCAGGAGATCGTTACGATGAACGGCGAGTCCATCGCGCACATGCAGGACGGCTGGAACAGGCTCTACGACGGCCCCTGCATCAAGGCGATCTACATGCCGAACTCGGACGTCAGGGCGACGACGGCTGACATCGTCGGCCAGCTCGTCATCTCGTTCTCCGTCAGGACGCTGAACTACACGACGAGCAACGCGAGCTACGGCGTCATGGAGTGGGCCGCGAACGGGTACTCCGTCGAGGGCGGCGAGGCCGCGACAAGGAGCCTCCCCGTCGGCTTCCAGCAGGCCGGTGAGCAGGGGGGCACGCACACGTCCTGCCGCGGGTCCATCGTCAAGACAACAGACGCGCTCTCCAAGGGCGCTCTGCTCGCGGACAAGAAGGCCTACAAGGCGGTCAAGCTGACGAGCAACAACAAGGGCGCCGTCGTCTTCGCGAGGAACAACATACGCAAGCTCACCGAGCCGATATTCGGACCGAAGTTCGCCGAGAACGCGGACCCGCTCCCGGACGTAATCGGCGGGGCCCGCGAGATCAAGGGCAAGCTAGGTTACCTACGAAGTTCTAAATTCTTAATGGATCTAGGCAGCAGTTTCGATTTTAATGAGGCAGGAGGTAAAGTAAATATAGTCAACGGAATGTACCTACAGGTGTACGACTGGCAGGGAAGAGAATATATGATGGGTGAAGATTATTCGTATTTAGCAACTCGTTACATACCACCACCGTCAAGCAGTAACTTATTTGAAACCGGAAGAACAATCGCCCAAGGTGAATTATACCAGCCCTTCGAGCATTGTAGTCTTATAAAACAAATAGAAGATAAAGATCATAAAGTCGTTGCTAGAAGCGAAAATGTTAAAACCTTCTTTATCCCTTACGTTGAAAAAAATAAAGAATACGAGGGTATTGAGCACAAGATAGTCCTCAACCAGACACTCACGATGGCGGTCCCGTTCAAGGATACACACGAAGAAAAACCAGACATGCAGAAGGCGCACGTGAACTTCATAGACCGCGAGATGGAAGAAAATCCGATCGAGAGAGAAGACTCACACATCGGACAAACAGCTGATCTCAACGGGCTCGCGCTGGCCGCCGTGAACTCGAAGCAGATCACGGTCCCCAACGAGCTCAACGACATGCCAGAGCTCAGGGCCAAGTACGTCGAGGGCAAGCGCATGAGCATGCTGCACTCCGACCCGCAGAACGGGATCCTCACCTCGATCGCGAGGATGGGCCTCTGCGCGGTGTCCTCCGCGATCGACTACTTCGAGTCGAACAGCGCGAACGCGGGCACGTACGCGGTCACGAAGGCGAAGAACATGCTCGGCGCCAAGGGGCTCGCCGGCGGAGTCACCTCCGAGCTCATCGGGAGCCTCGGCGAGGACAGCAACGCGTACTTCGTCGTCCCGGACTGCGCGCGCTCCGAGGTCACAGCGGAGCCGCCGAAGCCGGAGATCATAGCGTGCTTCCCCGAGTTCGAGTGCGCGCACAAGTACTCGATGAAGCCGCCGCGCGACCAGGACAAGGCCTACTTCATCAAGGTCAACAACACGTACGAGATATGCCCCGCGATAACAATCGGGCTGTCAAATCCTGTACTATTAGGGATTAGAAATGGAGATCCCGGATCAACATTAGGTGAAGCTGCTGTCTGTACAATCTTATATCCACAAACAGTATACTACCGTGCTCTTTTAACACCGAAGATCGACACAGACGTCTGGCCGTGCCTGATGGCGTCGCGCTTCCCGCCAGGGGACAAGAACTCCGTCCGTCGTGCAGTATTCCTCACGAACCCGCTCGACCAGTACCAGAAGGTCAACTTTACCGAGGAACTCCACAAGGGATTGAACCAAAAAACTTGGCTAAAGAGTGCAAATTTATATACTGAACACTCATTACCGGTCAACTTAGCGAGTCTCCAGTTCAGCAACAACATAACAATAAACACAGGCTTCTACATCCCGGATCAGCTCCCGGACGAGAACGGTGTTCTCAAGCCTCTCGAGAAGGGAGAGAAGATGTACGTGTACTGCGTCTTCAGGATGCAGCACAACACGTACATCAGTGAGGAACTTATCCATGACGTAAGACTATTTTCACCTCTTCCTGATAAGCATCCCGCCTATGTCAACAGAACAGGATGTGACATCGAAACTTGGCCTATATGGAGTCAGGATCCGATAGGATTCATGTATGTTGTCGCAACAGATTTCGATCGCATTCTTTACTCGGATAGCACTAGCGGTGAATCTGTATCAGATCCTCCTAACAAAGGAGTAAACTGTCTCATCAACACGCATACATCAGTCCAAATATCCAAAACGGGGAAGATCTGAATTCCAAATCCATGATTTTCTAAAAAAGTGGTTTATCGAAACTCATTTTTATTTCATGTTACTCCCGATAATGTTGTTTGTAGCACGGAACGCTTCATACCGCACGAGACAGGATGAGCGTGAGCCGGTATGCTTAAACTGCGCTACACCTACCGCAACTCCGTGCGTTGTCAACGTATCCTACTCCCGTGGCGCCCCGGTATCGCGCAGACTCCCGCGCACCCTAAAAATCCTGCTCCCTCCCTCGTAGGGCGCGGCTCAGCCTAATAGGTAATAAAGAAAAAGCGTGTTTTAAATATAGCAAGGGCTTGTCTACAGCGTAGCCTGCGCGACAAGCTCCCTGAGGTTTTTGTTCGCGATGAGCGTGTTCGCGATGTCCGTGTAGTCCTGCCTCAGCTGCGCGTCGCAGCCCGCGTGCGGGCACGCCCTCGTCGCGGCGACCATGACGGCGTCCGTCCTCGCTGGGTCCGCGAGGAAGTCGAGTATCCTCCTGGCGAGGGCGGCGACCCCTCTCTCGTCCGGCTGCCCGTCCTCCGTCAGGAAGTACGCGCGCACGCCGTCCCACGCGGAGGCCGCGTTCATCATGCCGGCGATGGTGAGGAGCGCGTCCGAGATCAGCTTGTGCTTGCTCGCGTCCGTCCTGTTATCCGCGGGGCGGAACTGCGGGTCTATCTTCTCCGTTATCCTCAGGCAGCAGCTGTAGACCCTGTCCGTGTCCGGTGCGTGCATATCGTCGTTTGTGCCAGGGCCCGTTACCCCGTGAAGTAAGGCAGCTTCACTCGTGCCAGAGGGAACTTCATCAAGAGAAATCTTGCCACCAGAGTGAAGTTCACTCTGGAAATTGCCAGAGCCAGAGTGAAGTTCACTCTGGAAATTGCCAGAGCAAAAATTCACGGGAATAAGCGAGATTTTGCGTCCGTTTATTTTTGCACGGAGATTTTGCCACAAAAGTGGCCATGTAAGAAATGCTCGCTGAGATTCTCGCTTACCCCTTACTCTCAGACGTCAGGGACATCGCGAACGAGGTCAACAAGCTGAACGTCGTCAACATGGCCCCGGAGCAGGTCGAGGAGCTCTACTCGGCGCTCGACGTCCCGGTGAAGTACACCGTCAAGAGCGCGATGAGCGCGTTGCTCGCACAGGTCGACTCGTGCAAGCTCAAGCTCGAGCTGGCGGACGCGGAACTCAGAGCCCGCATCGCGTACTGCAGCGCGATCGACCAGCACTCGGAGCTCGCCGTGTCGCACGGGATCCAGGCTCAAACCGGAGAGGAATAATGATATAAAAAAATATCGATATCTTTAATCTCGCTTTTTTTTTCTCTTCGGAGCTCATCAGAACAGGGACCTTAATCTCTCCTTCACTTGGAGCTCCGCGTCCGCGTCGATCTCCGCCTCGCGCGCGTCCCACGCAACGAACTGGTACTTGGTGTGTCCGGGGTCGACGCGTGTCGAGATGTATATGAGGATGCTCTCGCGCGTCGGGTGGATGACATCCGTGTCGAAATCCTCCTGCGTGATGCCGCCGCGCCTGATGTTCAGCATGTACCGAGTCCTCCCGCAGTACCGGATGACGGACTCGCCAGGCACGAGCTCCGCTGCGAGTATGATGTTTCTGCTGTACCTGTAGTAGATTGTCTTGTACTCCGTGTGCTCCTGCCACGGCAGGATGAAGACCTTGTGCCGCGCGTCGAACAGTGTGTCGTACGCCACCTGTGCGTGCGGGAGGAGCGGCCTGAGTATCTCGAGGAGCTCCGCCTTGCCGCTGTTCCCGCTGAAGTCCGAGATGCTCGAAAACACGCGCTCCTGCGCGAGAACGGCCTTGACGAACTCGTTGCGCGCTATCCTGCTTGCGAGGGGCGCGTCGCGCGCGACCTGCTTGGCGACCTGCCCCGTCACGAAGTACCTTCGCAGGGGAGCATCGGCGTTCACGAGCAGCATTGCGGTGACCGTGAGCGCGACGTCCGCCGACATCCTGCAGCAGCAGTACATGCACTTGTTGTACTCTCCCTCTGTAGCAACGAACATTCCACGTACAATAAAAAAAAATACGAAAACGATTATTTTACACAGCCCGGTAAATGTTTGGGAGGTCCCATAGCCTGGGGAGTGCCACGTTAGCGGGCGGCCCGTTCATCGATACCATGCTGTACACCATGACGCCGCCCGCGGCCGCGGTGTGGTGCGGCATCCTCCCCCCGCAGCGCTCGACTACGCACCGCCCCGTGCGCGTGTCAACGCATATCCTGATGTCCGAGACGTACCCGACGAGGCCGCCTCCGGGTATGGCCTCGCACAGGAGGACCGCGCTCTCGTAGTACACGGGGTACACCCTGCCCGCGAAGCTGCGCTGCACGAAGACCGTCGGCCCTGTGTAGTTCCTCGTCCTTCCGGCGACGCGCCCGGGGAGCAGCGGCGGGACGTAGCGCAGGCCCTCCGCGGAGTTCGCGAAGATCGCGCGCATTGCCGCGACCATCTCGTCCTGCGTGAGCGCCCACTGCCGCGGGCGCCCCATGTCGAACGAGGGCCTATTGACATCCAGCGCGAGGAAGAAGTGCAAGTACGCCTGCGCGACCACGTCCTGGCGCGCGGAGAGGGAGAACTCGTTTATTATGCCCGTGATGCGCCTGGAAGTGTCCTCGACGTCCGAGTTGTTCGTGATGTAGTTCGCGAAGAGCATCGCGCTCACGATGACAGGAAGGTCACCGCCGAGGTGCGACCACGCGAACATCGCCTTGTTGTACACGCCGCACGTGAGGCCGTCGATGGTCTCCCGCGCGTCAAGACGCTCGTCGCCGTCGTCTGCGTTCATATGTAGGTTCTTACTTTTGTGCGATAGCCACCGTGACTTACGCTGGTACCGCGGGCATTAATCCGATGGAAGATCTTTTTTTCGTCCCGCCGCGGATCCGGTCCCCGGACAAGGAGGAAGTCGCGCGCGCGGCACTGGTCGTGTCAGAGTACATGTGGTGCAGACCACGGAGCCTGTTCTCAGAGGGCGCGCTCGAGAAGCTCGTCGAAGACGTCGTGTCGCTCCTCGACAGCGACGAGGCGGTCAGCCTCCTATTCTCCGCGGCGCGGTGCAAGTCCGTTGAGGTCAAGGTTTCGGAGTACGTGCTCGAGAGCGCGGAGCACAGGAGGAGTATGGCCCTGGCGATCGCGGTCGACTACCAGGCGAGCAGCTTCGACACGCTGTTCGCATACTGCGATGAGCAGGCGCGCTCCGGCTACAGGGAGTTCATGACGGACCCGAAGTTGCACGACTACTCGCTGTCGCTGCAGACCCGCCCGGACACGAGCGAGCACACATTCGACATGCGCAGGCAAGAGGCGGGCGTCGGCTCGCCTGTCGTCCTCGACGCGCACACCGCAGCGAGCATCGCGGAGAAGCTGCGCCTCAAGTTCAACCTCGAGTACGTGGAGGGGACGGAGGGCTTCCTCCGCGACGCCGCGAGCTTCATCCCGTACAACCTCCCGAAGCTGGCCGCGTGGGCGCTCCTCGCCGCGGACACGTCGTCTCTCATGAAGATGGCACGCGCCGCGATAGTCGTGCACGAGATAGCTGGGTTCGCGCGGTGCCACAGCAACAGGCACGGCACATTCCACGCCAACGCCCTCAAGGCAACCAGCCTGAGGGTTTACAGTGAGGTCGCGCGCCGTTTCCTGGCGAAGTTCTTCGCAGAGTGCGAGGACAGCCCATTGTACATGTGCAAGTTCCTCGTCTGTGATGTGTACGGGGAGGAGGAAGTCGCGCCAGCTCGGATAGAGACCTGCATCGCGAGGCTCCTCCCGCGGACGGACATCACGCGCGAGCAGTACTCACGGAAGACGGGCACGCAGCGGAAGAAGATGACGACAGCGCACCTCGTGACGGGCGCGGCAGGCGGCCTGCAGGTGCAGTGGCTGCACGCGTGCGCGCGCGGCGTGAGCAGGGCCATACTCGACAGGGGCGACGTGTCCCTGTTCCTGCAGCTCCTCGAGCTCGACAAGACAGACCTGCGCGAGGAAGAGATAGGGAGCTTCGAGGCATGCACGTCCGTCCGCGCGGCGTTCAACAACATGCGCGGCTACGCCGTCCCCGGCGCCGTGCACCACAGGACGGAGATCGATTTGATGCCGAACGTCATGTTCGACGACAACCTCCCGGAGCACGTCCCGGACACCGTGTTCATCCCCGCGGACGAGTTCCCGCTCGCGACGAGCCCGGACATGCAGGACCCCGTCGGCGACATGTGGTTCGACGCGCCCCTGGACGCCACCAGCCCGATGAGCCCGGACCACCCGTGGCTGATGCCGGATAGGCCGCGCGTCATCGGGCCCTTCAACCCGTTCTCGCACGAGGGCCAGCTCGTGTTCGACGAGTTTAACAGGCGCCAGAGCCTGGATTGACTAAAACAGCATATATACCCACTATACGTCTAGATCAGCGAGGGACGCGTTTCGCGACCCCCTGTCAAAATACATGGAAGTGCCGGAGGGCGAGAACAGGGAACACCCCGGGAGCCTGTGGGCCCAGGACGCGAGCTGTGGGCCTGTCCTCCTGAAGGAGATCCGCAGCAACAAGAGCATGCTCGGGCTGTGCAGGCTCCTTGACGAGTACAGCTTCGCGTTCCCGGTGAAGCTTTTCAACATCGGCTCGGACTACAACATACAGGGGCTGATCGCGGGGATGAACATGGAGACCTACGCGGAGCTGTACATGTTCCTGAGGGTCTGCGCGATCATATCAAGCCCGCCGAAGAGAGAGATCGCCACGGTCCCGCCAGGCCTCAACAAGCTGTGCATGCACATCAAGGAGCCCGCCGTCCTCAAGGGCCTCGCGTACCACTACATACTCGCGAACTTCATGTCGATCATAAACTTCACATTCTTCGCAGCAAAGGAAAGGCTGGAGGACGTCCCGGCCCCGTTCCCGTTCGCACTTAGATCTCCGCTCATAACGCAGTCGCATATCATCAAGAAGTACTACAAGCAGCTGATCCTGGAGTCTGTCAAGATCAGGACGACCGGCGACATCAACGAGTGGCTGACGGCCGCGATGCACGAGAGCGAGGAGGCGCTCGTGGCGATCAACAGCGCCGGGTGCTACACACTCCACGCTCCCTCGAGAGTCGCGCTCAGCCTCTCGGACTGGGCAGCCGTCCCGATGCATGATTTGACCGATGTCAGCACAGCGAACTACTTCAAGGCGGTCCACGGGCACACGCTGTTCTTCCGAACGTGCTTCTGGCTCGGGAACATCGTCTCGCTCGGGAAGCTGCACCTCAAAACGCGGAAGAGCCAAGAGGCGCTGTGGAGCGCGCTGCACACGACGCTTGTCATGCTGATATCCGTGTACGGCCCGCCTGTCGCGTCGCAGGTATACCTCGCATGCGCTATAATGGCGAACCTGCAGAAGTACATATGCCCTACTCAGACATTCTTCCTGGACGCCTCGTTTAGGGAAACCAAGAACATCAAAGGCTGCATGGACACTCTCGAAAGCTCGATGCCCCGCACGTACAAGGGTTTCCTCCCGGCCGTCAAGTGCGCCGACCCTCTCCTGCAGGCCAGGCCCGCCTTGCTCGTCAGAGCGTGCTTGCACGGCGTGTACAAGGCCACCGCCCAGTACATGCTGGGCGCCCCGTCCTCCTTCTGGGGCTCGCTCATGCCCATACTGAACGCGAAGCCGATGCCGTACAACTCGCGCGAGGTGCGCACGGCGATACAGACAGTCCTCGTGCACTACAGCGGCGACAGCGAGTACTACTGGGTGAGGCGCGTGCTGCAGATGCACGGCATGCTAGAGCTGGAGCTCAGCAGGAGGCTCGCGCTGTTCGAGCGTGAGACCGGTGTCCACGGGTTCGTCGAATTTAACAAACTCGATATCATCATCCGCGTGCTCAGGCCGAGCGACAGGGGCTTTCCCGTACCGATGACCAGGCACATCGGGCGCGCGCCCGATGCACAAAATGCAGCCGACCGCCCGTAAGAAGGCAGGGAAAAAAAAAAGTTGATTAATAAAAAAAAAGTATGCTTTTAGCTATCCATGGTCTAGATGACCTCTGCGTCTGCACCTGATATGACGATGAGCCTGACGGGGCCGGGCGACTCGAGTATCCCGTCGACCTTCGATGCGAGACCGAGCGGCTCGAGCATGGTCTCGAGCTTGAACCTGTACGTGCCGCCGTACTTCCGCGCGAACTCGCATAGCATGTCGAGGTACGGGACCGTGTTCACCGGGCTCGACAGGTACCTGTCGAGTATCTGGAGGCCGCCCCATATCCTGCGCGGGTTGATCTGCATGTCGACCATCGCCTCCTTCACTGTCTGGTTTTTCGTGCGCCTCCAGACGACCTCCGCGAAGAAGATGATCTCGTCCGCGCAGAGGTGGTGGAGGAAGTCGTACCTGTCCGTGATCTTCCTCAGGATCCTCCACCGCGCGCGCTGCTGCTCGGCTTCGCTCTCGCTCGTGACGCGCTTCCTCCTGGGGCGCCCGTCGGCTGCGGGGGCGCACGCGGGCATGAAGTCAGAGAAGTAGTTCTTCGTTTCCATCCGTTGCAATGTAAAATGGGCTATCGTCCTCACACAGCTTGAGGAGTTCCTCAACCGCCGACGAGATGTCGAACGGGGTGGGGAGCGCCGCGAAGGCAGACGAGATGTCTGCCTGCGTGGGGAGCCTCCACGAGTCGCATCGGAGGACGACCCTCCTCTCCCTGTCGAAGCGGGATACGAACACGAGCCTGCTCCTCTTCCTGTGCCTTCCCATTTTTATTGGCACTTTTCAGATACTCCGTTTGCTTTTCTCCTGGCGTGAATGAGCATGCCGCGTATAACTTTTTTTTTCGGTTTTTTTTTTATTCTATCATGGATTACAAACACGAATCGGAGAACCCGTTCTCCGAGATCGAGGCTGCTGAGGGCAGCGAGGACTCGCACGGCAGCGCGCAGCTCGGCGTCCTAACTCTCGGCGACCGCCTCAGGGTAATACTCCCGCCGCTCGACGTGGTCGAGGAGCTCGAGGTCGGCGACGCGCTGAAGCTGATATACGAAACCGACCTCGTACGGTGCAGCATCATGAAGCTCCCGCTCGCGCAGAGCACGGCCGACGGGCGGTCGATCCACTACGGGGAGCCCGACTTCTTCTTCGTCTGGGACGCGCCTGACGCGGAGGCCCACGCGAAGCTCGACGAGTTCAGCATCCACCTCGACATCCTGCGCATGAAGAGCGAGCAGCACATGCTCATGGTGTACGCGCGCGACGTCGGGGAGGACGTCGGCGTCGCCGTCGAAGCGTCGCTCGATGAGATGCAGGCCGCGATGCGCGCGTGCACGGAGGTAGCCGACAACATACTGAGCAAGTGCACCGTCCACGAGCTGGCCGACCTCAGGCGCGCCCTCGTCCCGGAGGCCGTCGAGCAGTTCGAAGTCCGCGAGTTCATTAGGTCGTTCGTCCTCGCCGTCGTCAGCCGCGACGAGTTCTCCGGGAGGCTCAACCGCTTCCTGAACAACGTCACACAGCTCGTCGAGTACGACATCGGCGACATGTGCGACAAGTGGATGTTCCTGGGCGTGTGGAGTGACAGACCGGAGTTTATGGCGCGGCTCGCGTGCGCGGCAAGCTACCCCGCGAGGACCGAGGACAGCAGCATCTGGT
>Ga0116172_10001982_pt1 | contig 18211 bp, 16 predicted proteins | sample AD_UKC083_MetaG_FD_89799 | JGI IMG/M metagenome (GOLD analysis project Ga0116172, IMG submission 89799) | Active sludge microbial communities of municipal wastewater-treating anaerobic digesters from USA - AD_UKC083_MetaG | ecosystem: Engineered > Bioreactor > Anaerobic > Digestate | place: USA...
CCCAACTTCATGAACCAGACCGGCTGTCCCAAGGGGAACGGAACCGGCGACCCGGGCTACAAGTTTGACGACGAGATCGACGCCGATGCCCTCGGCCTCGACAAAGGCCAGGTCGGACAGGACCGGATGTATGGTAACGAGCTGAATACCGTCTACCGCAAAACCTTCCAGCTTATTGCCGAAAAAATGGGAATCAAGAGCCAGGAAGAACTCGAAAACAAAAAAAGCGAGTTCGAACCGGCCTGGACGGATGCCACCAATGCCATCGCCAAGTGGTCCCCCAAGCGCCTCTATCAGGCCGCCGGCTACCGCTACACCAAAGGACTCAAGAGCCGTCCCGCCGTGCGTGGCTCCCTGGCCATGGCCAATTCGGGTCCTGACTCTAACGGCAGCCAGTTTTTCATCAATGTTGCCGATACCGTCTGGTTGAACGGCAAGCACACCGTCTTTGGCGGCATCGTGGCCGGACAGGACGTCGCCGACGCGATCTCCAAGGTCGAGCGCAACGACAACGACAAGCCGAAAACCGATATCCGGATCAATGCCATCGTCCTCAAAACGGCAAAATGATTGCGGGCTGACAAAAAAAGTCCTCGCGTTTCTTGCGCAAAGCGACCGGCCGGGATATACTCAAGGCCGGTTGCTTTTTTTATTCCCGAGGCGAGGAGTTTCCGAGTATGGATGCCAGTTCCCTGCCCTGCCCCCAGTGTGGCGCACCCCTGGAGATCACCAACCGCTACGCAAAGATCGTCGTCTGCCAATACTGCGGCGCACACAGCGCCCTCGAGACCGGCAACGCCAGGATTCTGGGACAATTCCCCAAACTGGCCGATGTCCCCACCTGGCTTTTTACGGGTGCCGAAGGCACCATCCAGGGGAAACGGTTCCGGGCAGCCGGCCGGATGCGCTACCAGCACAAGAGCGGATTTTGGGACGAGTGGTTCCTCCTCATGGAGGACGGCACCCCGGCCTGGCTGACCGAGGATGAGGGCGAGTTCTCCCTCTTCGAGGGACGCAAGATCAAGACCGAGATCCCCGAACCGGACTCGATCAAGGTCGGAACAAAGATCACCATCAACGATCTCGTGATCTCGGTCATGGAAAAGGGCGAGGCCGCCGTCGCCGGGGCCGAAGGCGAGCTGGGCTTCTGGACCGCTCCCGGAACCCGGATCCGCTATTATGAGGGCGTTGCTGCCGGGAAACTGGCCGCCCTCGAAGTGAGCGAGGACGAGATCGAACTCTTTACCGGCGACGAAGTCATGCGGAAAGAAATCGTGATTGACAACCGGTCACAGGGCTGAACACCCAACCACACAAGGAGGACCGCAATGCAATGTCCACAATGCGGACAGGAAGTCTGCGAGGGTGCGGGCGTCTGCCCGTCCTGTTCGGCCCCGATCCCCCAGGGTGGCGGTCAACCGGCCGTTTCCCCCGGCGTGAGCGGGCTGGCCTGTCCTGCCTGCGGGGGAACGCGTTTTACACGGGGAAGCAAGACCATTGAAGGCGAGGAAGAGGACGACGACGATGTCGTGGTCTCCCTGGCCCGCTGTTCCTCCTGCGGCAAGGTCTTTGACAAGGATACCCCCGAGTACTGGCGATTTTTTGCCGATCGTTTTGTCCCCGGGAAAAACGGGCTCCCGCTCGCCATCGGCATGAAGGGCACTATCGGCGAGGACAAGTTCGAGATTCTCGGCCGGATCCGCTATCAGGAAGACGAACTCTACGACGATTCGTGGTGGGAGGAGTGGTACCTTCTCTCAGACTCCGGCGAGCGCGGCTTCCTCGTTGTCGAGGACGGACACTTCGAATTCTACACCAAGACACGTCCGGTGGAAGAATTGACTTTCGAGGAAGGTGTGGTCCGTTTTGACGGCCAGTCCCTGGATGCCGAAGAGGACGGGTATACGGCACAGATCGCCTGGTTCGAGGGCCAGTTCCCCTGGGATGCCAAGCTGGGAGAATCGACCTGGTGCATCGACACCATCGTGGGCCATGAGCGGGTCGCCATCGAACGATCCGAGGACGAAGCCGAAGTCTGGAAGGCCAGACGGATCCCGGCCCGGGACCTCTTTGCCGGCTTTGGTCTGACGGATGCCGTCGCGGCCTATGACAACGCTGTCGGGATGGGGGCCATCTTCCTCAAAAAAGCCCGCATCTACCTTCTCGCCGGGATCGTCATGCTCGGACTCTCCGTCTACAACTGTACCGGCGGCAAACCGGCACACATCCTCCAGGTCCCGCACGGGAAGACGGCCTCCCCCCTGGCCATCGAACGGGCCGAAGAGGGCCAGGGGAATGCCCTGGTCGGCACCCTGTCCAAAGGGGCGACATGGAAGATCCTCACCCAGACCAAGGCAGTCTTCTCGAACATCGTCCTCGAAGAAGCCGGGTCGATCCATCAACTCCGGCTGGCAGCCCCGAGCATCCACAACGAATGGATCGAGTCAACCGCTGTTCTCTCACGGGTCGTTTCACCCACGTCCAACGAACTCGTCTATTCCTTCACCGCGGGGATCTGGCATGCCTCGGGGACGGACAGCGAGGGTTATTGGAGCGAGAGCGGAGGGAACGACAGTGAGGAGTTCGTTCTGGACAAGAATGGGACCTACACCATCGAGTTGAGCATCACCTCCGAAAAAAGCAACCGGACGGTCGCAGACGTGGCGGTCATGATCCGTGACGGGGAACGCAGTTACTCCTTCCTCCTTGTCGCCGGACTCCTGTCCCTCTTCCTCGCCCTCCGTGCCCGTTCCAGACGAAAGACAACCGGCTCGATACCGGGTGGTCTTCTCCCGGATTGAGAACCACCCAAAGAAAGGAGTACCCGTGTGATAAAAACTGCCATCATGCTGCTCGCCCTCGGTGGTATCGGTCTCTACGGCACCATTGCCAAACCCTTCATCCCCCGGAGCGGAACGGAATTTATCCGGAAAACGCCGGGGTTGAGCCAGCCCGGAAAGGGGAGCCCCGCCCATCGCACAACGGGCTACCGCTCGCATTACGGCGGCGGACCACGCCTTGGGAAATAGCAGGACGTGAACCGTATCAGCTCGGTGCGGGACCCGTCAGCGGAAGTGGATATGCAGTACAAAATCAACCAATCAGCAACCGGAGGAAATCATGGAAAAAATCATTGAAGGCATCCTGTCATCAGCCATTTACGGGATTCTCGGCATCATCCTGATGGGCCTGGGCTTCCTGATCGTGCGGGTTGTAACGCCCTTCTCGATCAAGAAAGAGATCGAAGTCGACCAGAACACGTCCCTGGGACTGATCATAGCGGCCGTCATCATCGGGATCTCGATCATCATCGCCGCTGCCATCTTCTCCTTTGAAAACAAGGTCGAGTCAAATCTCCAGGTCAGCGGGAGCATCGAGCGGATCGAAACCAAGAGCTATGATTCAGCCGGCAAGGTCATCCGCACGGAAACCAAGATCTACAAAGCCGAAGCCCCTGCTGCCAAACCCGCACCGGCCAAGGATGACAAGAGCAAGTGACAGAGCCGCTCGACAGAAAAAAGCAGGGCGAGGTTCGCGCCCTGCTTTTTTCGATCCTCCTGACAAGTGTCTGCGCGATCACCTATGAACTCCTGATCGGCGCCGTCTCCTCGTACCTCACCGGAAATTCCGTTGTCCAGTATTCCCTGACGATCGGGATCTTCCTCTCGGCCATGGGTCTCGGTTCCTGGCTCTCGCGCTGGCTGACCGGGGACCTGGTCGCGATCTTTGCGGATGTGGAACTCGGACTGGGCCTGCTCGGGGGACTCTCCCTGATCATCCTCTACTCCGTCTATCTGCTCGGCGATCTCTACATGCCGGTCTTCATTCTTCTCTCAGCCTCCATGGGAACACTGATCGGCTTCGAGATTCCACTCGTCACACGCATCATGCGAAGTTACGGGCCTCTCTCCAGTTCCCTCTCGACGGTCTTGACCTTTGACTATGTTGGCGGGCTGGCCGCTTCCCTCCTCTTCCCTTTCATTCTCCTTCCCGTCTTCGGCATGATCCGGACCGCCTTCGTCACCGGAATTTTCAATATTCTGGTGGTCCTTGTCCTGCTGAATGTCTTCCGTGAACGGATTGCCCGGCCCCTCCGGATCGGGGCAACACTGGGAGGATTGCTGGCCCTCTGCAGCGTGTTTTTTGCGTCCGATCCCCTGGCGGCCTGGTACGAACAGCAACTCTACCAGGACACAGTCATGCACAGCGAGCAATCGCAGTTCCAAAAAATCGTGTTGACCGGTTGGCGCGACGACACCCGTCTCTGGCTGGACGGGAGTCTGCAATTCTCGACCGTGGACGAGTATCGCTACCACGAGAGTCTGGTCCAGCCTGCCATGACGGCCCTCCCCGGGATCGAGCGGGCTCTGGTGATGGGTGGTGGTGATGGCATGGCCGTCCGGGAAATCCTCAAGCGGCCTGAAGTCAAGGAGATCCATCTCGTGGATCTTGATCCGGCCATCACCCGGTTGGCCCAGACCCATCCGGCCCTGGTTGCGGCCAACAGCAATGCCCTGGCAGACCCCCGGGTGCGGATCTTCAACAAGGACGCGTTCAAATTTCTCGAAGAAACCGGGACCGGATTGTACGACCTGATCGTCGCCGACTTTCCAGATCCGCACAACGAAGTCCTCTCCAAACTCTATTCGAGGGAAATCTATCGCCTCGTGCGCCACCGACTGGCACGGGCCGGGGTCTTTGTCACCCAGGCGGCCTCTCCGTTTTTTGCCAGGGAGGTTTTCTGGATGATCCACGCAACCCTGTCGGAAGTCTTTCCGCACACTGTCCCCTACCATGAGAACGTTCCCTCGTTCGGCGACTGGGGATTCGTGATGGCGTCCGCCATCCGCTGGCAACCCGACTGGACCCGGCTTCCCGCACGATTGCGCCACATCACTCCGGCAGTTTTTTCCAATGCACTCGGATTCGCTCCCGATTCGACCAGACCGAAGAACCGGATCATTAACACCCTCAACACACCGCGCATCTACCAGGCGTATCAACGAGGTTGGAAAAACTATAACTGACGGGATGTGCTATCTTTACCGGAACGCACCACCAGTCCAATATGGGAGAAGAGAGTCCGGAATGAAACGGCATATCCTGATCATCGATGACGATATCAGCCACGCATCCTTCATGATGATGCTGCTGGAGGATGCCGGCTACCTCTGCTCCCGGATCGCCTCGGGTGAAAAGGCTCTCGAACGACTTCAGGACGATCTCAGACCGGATCTGATCCTCCTCGACATCATGCTCGAGGGGATCGACGGGTATGAAGTCTGCAAACGGATCAAGACAGACACCCGCTTGCGCGCCATTCCCGTCATCATCCTGTCAGGGCGCTCGTCAATCGACGAGAAGATTCTCGGGCTCGAGATCGGGGCGGATGACTACCTCGTCAAACCGGTCAAAACCCGTGAACTCCTGGCCCGGATCAGCGTGTTGATTCGTCTCCGTTCGCTCCAGGAGCAGATCACCCAGGTGGAGAAACTGGCGGGCCTTGGCCAGCTGGCCGCCGGCATCGCCCATGAATTCAACAACCTGATTGGCGGAATGCTCGGATATGCACAGCTTGCCATGCTCACCCCGGACAACCGGGAAATGACCCTCAAGGCCCTCTCCGTTGTCGAGAAAAGCTGTTTCCGCGCCAAGGAACTGACGGAAAACATGCTTCTCTTCTCCACCCACAGCGACCAACCGGAGGGACAGGCGGATGTGGCGAGTACCATGGAACACACATCGGTCCTCCTCTCCAGCCAGCTCTCCAAAAACCGGATCACACTGACGCAGGAATTCACCCACAAACGCACGCTTGCCATCACAGCCAACCGGCTCCTGCAACTTTTGATGAGCCTGATGCAAAACGCCATCCATGCCATTCTCGAAAACGGTGGTGAAGAGCGCGAGATCCTGGTGTCGACCCGGGAGACCGACGAAGTGGTCCAGATCTCCATCCGGGACACCGGGTGCGGCATCCCCCAGAATCAACGCTCAAGGATCTTTGAGCCCTTTTTCACGACAAAGGGCCCGCTCGGGGGGGGGCGATATGGGTGCCACCGGAATCGGTCTTTCCGTCGCCCACGGAATCGCCTCATCCTACGGCGGCCTTCTGGAACTGGTCGAGTCCGAAGAGAAAAAGGGAAGCACCTTCAGGCTGACAATTCCTGTCTTTGTCGGGAACGGAAATAATCCCGAAGCAATCGCCGGCCGGGAATCACCGCTGACTGCCCCTGGGCTCACACTCGCAGGACTCTCGGTCCTCATCGCCGATGACGAGCAGATCTACCGGAATCTTCTCGAAGACATCCTGACCGAATTGGGTGTACGGACCGAGAGTGCCGTCAGCGGGGAAGAAGCCGTCCGGGCCAACGACCTCAAAAAATACGATATCATTTTTTTGGATTATCTTATGCCCGGAATGGGCGGGATTGAAGCGGCTACCAGCCTCCGGACCCGGGGATACTCGGGGGCGATCATCATCATCAGCGGCCGGACCATCCTCCCCAGTCTGAAAAATGCCCTGGAAATCCAGCGGGCCGACTACCTCGCCAAACCCTTCGAAATCTCCGAAGTCCGGGAGCTTTTACAGCGGATCAGCCGGCGCCAGCAGACAACGCCGGAATGACAGGCGCTAACGGCCGAACTGTTCCCTCTGCACACCCCGCCCTTCGAGCGTGATCCGCCGGGCTTCACTGAAGGCGGCATCCTCGAAACGGCTTTCGACGTCTTCCAGAACACGACCCGGATACCTGTGTTCCAGGCTCCTCGCCACCAGCCAGTCCGCAAGGACGGGATTTTTGGGAAGGACCGGTCCATGGAGATAGGTTCCCACGACAGCCTGCACCAGGGCCCCCTCGCTCCCGTCCTGTCCATTGTTCCCGGAGCCGACAAGCACCCGGCCAAGCGGGGAAACGCCGGGCCCCAAAAACGTCATTCCGCCATGGTTTTCAAAACCGGCCAGCTCGACCCGATTCCCGTTGATGTCGGACTCGATCAGGATATTTCCGATGGCACGTGTCTTGCCGGCTTCGGTCCGGACATCAAACCACCCCAGACCGGGGATGATCTTCCCGCCAAACGCCTCATACGACTTCCCGAGCAATTGGTACCCCCCGCAGACCGCGAGGCAGGCCGCACCGGAATCCAGTTCCCGCGCGAGTTGCCCGCCCTTGACCGAGAGAAAATCCTCGTAGATCCGCTCCTGCTCGGCATCCTGTCCGCCACCAAAGAAAAAAAAGTCATACCGGCCGGGCTCGATCCTGTCTCCGGGCTGAAGGGGCTCGACACTGACACGGATGCCCCGCAATCCGGCCCGGTACACAAAGGCCATCACGTTCCCGCGATCACCGTAGAGATTCATGTGGTCGGGATAGAGGTGCCCGACCCGCAGACAGCAATCCATCATGTACCGTCCTTCCAAAAATCCCTGATCCCTGCCCTGCGAACAAGAACCGCACGGATCGCATGCATGGCCGTGTAGGTCGCGATAATGGCCAGGCTCTTGCCGGGGTCTGTCTTGCTCATCGCCATTTCAAGCGCGCGAGGGATATCTCCCCCCGCCGACTCGATTCTCGAACCGGGAACCCCGGCATGGAGCATGCGCAAGGCCATGGCATCGGCCCTGCGTCCACCGGTTGTGACACTGCCTGCCCCGGCGATCGATTCGAACCCGGCATCGTAGATCCAGGAAATATCCCGTCCATCAGCCGCCAGATCATTCAACAGGATGAGGACATCTCCCCCGGGAGCATGTTGCGCCAGAATATCGAGAGATGCATTGGCTCCCGCCGGGTTTTTGACCAGCATGAGGAATACCATCCGTCCCGCGAGGTCGATTTTTTCAAACCGGCCATAGGGCGGGATGAAACCGGCCAACCAGTCAATCGCGCCCTGATCGAGCAAACCGAGCTGATCCAGAACCGCCAACGCGCCAAGGGAATTGTAGACGGCATGGATCCCGGGGAAGGAGAGTCTGACCGTGAATGACTGGCCGCCACGGTGTGCCAGACAATACTCCTGCTGCATCATCCCCAGGGCAAGCGTTCGACCCGCGGACCAATCCGGCTCCGGACGTTGCCGCCCGCACCCCCGGCAATGATACCGGCCGAGGTGTCCCATCACCCGGAGACTGTACTCGAGGGGTGCGTGATAGACAGGACAATGCCGAATGTCTGCGGTCTCTCCGCCACTGACAGGGACAGTTTCGGCAACGGCATCCACCCCGAACCAGACGGGCAGCCCGGAGCCAGTATCGGCCAGGGAAGCGGCGATCGGATCATCCGCATTGATCACGAGCCGGGGCGGATTGGCCAAGGTGGCAATCGTCTCCCCGACCCTCCGGGCCAGAATCGCGACCTCTCCGTAGCGGTCAAGCTGGTCCCGGAAAAAATTTCCGACAAGAAGCAACATCGGCCGGAGGAGTGGAAGGACCGCCGGAATCGAACCCTCATCAACCTCGATAATCCCCAGGGCCTGCCGGGGAAACCGGCCCCGGAGCGAGGCTGCCTCGATCATTGCCGAGACAATTCCGCCGGCCATATTGGCGCCACTCGCATTGGTCACGACGGGTCGCCCGGCATGCCGGACCAGTCCGGCCAGCATCCGTGTGGTCGTTGTTTTTCCGTTGGTTGCCGTCACGGCAACGACCCCGCCCTCAATGCGCGCTGCAAGCGTGCAGAGGAGCCCCGGAGCAATCCTGAGGGCTACCCGCCCGGGGAGACTCGATCCCCCGCGGCGGAGAAGCCGCGCAAGAAGGATGAGCATTTTTCCGATGATTATGGATGCAATGATCCGTATCCTTGTCATGGCAGTAATATAGATTCGGGATGCGGATGCATTCAAGCCCTTTCGGGCAGACTCGGGCAAGGCGGCAGGCATGGGAACCAACGGCGACCAGGACAGATTATCCGCATACAAGCTGTACTCGCTTGTCAACATCAGCAAGAAGATCAACTCCCTGCTGGAGATCAATGCCCTCCTTGAATTGATCATGGAAAGCTGCAAGACCCTGCTCAACGCCGAGGCCAGCTCCTTGATGCTCGTCAACGAGGAAAAGCAGGTCCTCACCTTCAACATCATCTCCGGGAAGGGCGAGGAGCTGCGGACGATGGAAGTCCCGATCGGCAAGGGAATCGCCGGGATCGTTGCCCAGTCCGGGGAACCTCTCATCATCAACGATGCCCAAAACGATCCCCGTTTTTTCAAAGAGGCCGACAAAAAAACGAATATGGTCACAAGCAGCATCGTCTGTGTCCCGATGACCACCAACAAACGCGTGATCGGAGTCCTCGAGGCGATCAATGCCCTCGACAGGGACGGTTTCAATGATGACGATCTTTTGCTCCTGATGGCACTGGCCGAACAGGCCGCCATCTCCATCACCAACAGAAAACTCTATGACCGGATCAAGGCCCGAGCCGAAGAACTCTCGGCCATGTACGAAATCGGCCAGCTTGCGATGAGCCACGGAAGCCCCGAGCGCATCCTCCAGGAATCGCTCGAAATCGTATCCCGCGTCATGGGATGCAAACGGACCTCGATTCTGATGCACGATGCCTCGGACGACACCCTCCGGGTCAAGGCCTCGATCGGGTTTGAAGGCGATGTCTCGGGCCAGATCAAAGTCACCCCAGAAAATGAAATCTCCTACCAGGTTTTTCACACGCTCAAGTTCATCTATACCGAAAATGTCGATACCGATCCGCGCTTCGGCCGCAACAAACGCTTCCGCTACACCACCCGCTCCTTTGTCTCGGTTCCGATGCAGACCAAGGAGCGCCCGATCGGGGTCCTGAATGTCACCGACAAGCAGGATGGCGGCCATTTTGATGCCCATGATGTCCGTCTCCTCCAGACCATCGCCAACCAGATCTCCGAGGTGCACGAAAACATCCGGCTCTACAACGAGGAGCGGGTCAAGCTCAAGCTCGAAAAGGAACTCGAAGTCACCCGCAGGCTCCAGGAGGCGATCTTTCCCAAGAGCTTCCCTTCCATTCCTGGCGTGACCATGTTCGCCTGCAACAAGCCGGCCAGCGAGGTCGGCGGCGACTTCTATGACTTCTTCCATTCGACCGAAGACCCGGGACAGTTCACCGCCGTGATCGCCGATGTCTCGGGCAAATCCGTACCGGCCGCCCTGTTCATGGCCATCTCCCGCTCGATCCTCAGGGCTCAGGCCGTCAGCCAGGAAAAACCGGACCCGGCCGCCCTCTTCGAGTCCGCGAACCGCCTGATTATCGCGGATTCCGATTCCGCAATGTTTGTAACAAGTTTTATGTTGCATTGTGACATCAATGCCCGCAAGGCCGTCTATTCCAACGCCGGTCACAATGATCCGATCCTCCTGCGCCGCGGCCGGGACCACTGTATCCAGTTGCACACCCGTGGCAAACCGCTGGCCGTCATGCCAGATTCGGTCTATCAGAACTCTGTCCTCGATATCGAGCCGGGCGACATCATCGTGATGTACACCGACGGAATCGTTGAAGCCAACAACATGCTCGAGCAGGAGTTCGGGATGGACCGCTTCGAGGAGGAGATCCTCGCCTGTCGCCATCTCCCCGCCGATGCGATGGCCCGCCACATCCTCCAGCGTGTAAACGCCTTTGCTGCGGAGACCCCGCAGTTTGACGACATGACCCTCTTTATCTTCAAATTCGAACTGGAGCCGAACCTGCATGCTTGATACAGAGATTCTCCAGGATGCCCTCAAACGGGGGGCCATCAGCGAGCGCAAGCTCAAGACCCTCTCCATCCTGAAAACCTGCGACAACTGGAAAAAAGTCACCCCGGTCGGTTTGATCGACCACAGGACCGTCCTGACTGCGTACCAGGGAATGCTGGTCGAACTGGACAAACGGGCCTATTTTGTGCGCCGGGAAACCCTGGCCGCACTCAAGAACGAGATCAAATGGAACGTCACGAGAATGATCCGTATCGAACAGTGAGATTTTTTCTTGCCGTTCCTCCTTCTCCTGACTATCATTATCGCGTTGCGCTGGAGTAGCTCAATCGGTAGAGCAGCTGATTTGTAATCAGCAGGTTGCGGGTTCGAGTCCCATCTCCAGCTCAAGCATGCACCCGGAGAGATGCCCGAGCGGCTAAAGGGGGCAGACTGTAAATCTGTTGGCTTGCGCCTACGATGGTTCGAATCCATCTCTCTCCACAACCGTTCAGCTTCCGGCTGAACGGTTTTTTTATGGGAGTCCGATCTGCACCAATCCCGCAGGAGATCCAGACAATATGAGCTATGCACAGTTTTTTGATATCACGTTTTCCAAACTAGTCCGGTCCGTCGCGCTCTTCGGCATGAGTCTCTTCCTCATGATTCTTCTTTCCTGCAGCAGGAAGAGTGAGCATGTCGTGACAGGCCGCGGTCTCGATCCGCAGGCGCATGCTCCCCGCGAGGTAACGGACAGCTTTGCGGCCGGGGAGCCATTCTCGCTGGTCCTCGCGCCTGTCCGTTTCGAGGACAGTTATCTTGATCTGATTATCTGGACATGGGGAACAAACCCGAGTCCCAAGCGGACCCGCACGATCACACTCAAGGGGCTGGACACCCGGGAAGAGTATCTGCAAATCAGCAATGCCTTTTCAATACCCTTCCCCGGACGTTACCGGATCAGTTTCGAGCAGCTCGGAAAAACCCTGGGGTGGGCCGATGTCACAATCACTCCGACCGGGATCGCCCCCGGCCCGGAGAAAAGGTGATCCCGCTCAGCCCCGCCCCGAGAGATCCAGGGCGGGCGGTGTCACACCAAGGACACCGACCTCGAGGGCTTCAAACCAGTCGATGAAGCGGGTGACCATCTCTCCCTTGTAGATCGAGCCGTGCTGCGGACAGATCATCTCTGGCTTGAGTTCGCGCACACGCCGGCACCAGTCGTTTTTGGCCTGATTGGATGCCATCCAACGCTGGTGGAAGACCGTGATGTACGGGAGATGGGCATCGAAGTCCGAAACAAACAGATCATGGATTTTCCCCGGCGGCAGGAGTGCCGCACCGATATCCCCGCTGAAGAGGATCTTTGCCTTGGGATCCCAGAGATTGAAATTCCCGCAGGAATGGAGATAGTGGGCCGGAATCGCCTCGAGTTCGATATCACCCAAGGGAATCCGGACCCCCTCGTCAGGAATGGACACAAAGGTATCCCGGGTTCCGCCAAAATGCGGCACAAAGGTGCGCCAGAGCCAGGAGAGATGGCAACGGATGTCGGGGTTGACCTCGAGCCAGAGACCGAGGGAGGAGATGATATCGGGATCCTGGTGGGACGAAAAAATCTTGTTGATCTGCTCGGGATTGAACTCCTGACTGACCGCGGTAAAGACAACGGGAAAGATCTCCAGCCCGCCCGGATCCGTCAGGATGGCGTCATCCCCCTTGACGATCAGATATTCATTGGTATCGATGACAAAGGGCGGACGCTCGGGATCACGGGCAACCACTGCCCACTTGTGATCACCATCCGTATACAAATACCGTAATTTTTTCAAATCCTGCCTCCACGCCCGATGTCTCAGCCATCCTACCAGTCCGGAACCCGGCTGTAAAGGGAGATCACTCCCGTTTTGCATCCAGAATCGAAAACCGGACCAAGTCCTGCCCGTTCCATGTGTTGATCCCGAGATGACCCGCAAGGGAAATCCGCTCCCCAGCCGCAAACACCATTCCGCCTTCTTCCAGCCCGAAGGCCACACCGTCCACCCGCTGGCCGTCACGGGTCCTGACCCGGATTCTCCGGTGTTGACCGCGCTCGCCCATGGGCTGGCAGGATTCAACAACAGCCGCGCTCAGCGTGAAAACCGGTTCAGGATTCCCGGCGCCAAAGGGTGCCAGTTTGAGCAACTCCCTGGCCGTTTCGATGGTACACTCGCTCCCGCTGATCTCGCAATCCACTTCGAGGAAGGGACCCTCGCCCGAAACCGTGGAATTGGTCCGGGCCCACGAGCGGAGACTCTCTTCAAACACGGCCAAGTTCTCGGCCGCGATCGAAAAGCCCCCCGCGGCGGCATGCCCTCCCCCTTTGAGGAACATCCCGGAAAACTGTTCGATGCAGGCGGCAACGTCAAACCCGGGCAGGGAACGGCAGGAAGCCACCCAGACATCCTCGTGCTGATCGTTGGACATGGCGACCACCGGAAGGGCCATCTCCTCGCAGAGCTTGCCCGCGATCAGTCCCACGATACCATGCTGCCATTTCCAGTTACGGACGATCACGACGGCTTCACCGGCATCACGGGCTGCCCGGGCCACCTCACGGGCCTGGGCCAGTGCGGCATTCACCAGTGCCTGACGCTCTCCGTTCAATCTGTCGAGCTCCCTTGCCAAGAGTGTGGCCCGCTCCTCATCGGTTTCCAGCAGCAGGTCCAGCGCCAGGGCCGGATCCGCCATCCGTCCCGCGGCATTCAGCCGTGGCGCCATGCGCCAGGCCACCATGGATGCATCCAGCGGGACAGTCACCCGGCTGACGGCCGCGAGGGCCCGGATTCCGGGGGATTTGGAGACGGGGATGACGGTCAGGCCGAGCCGGGCAAAGATCCGGTTTTCACCGACCAGGGGCACGACATCGGCGATGGTGCCAATGGCAACCAGATCAAAGGCCCATTTGCAGAACCGCTCGACACCGGACCGGGGCACGGTTCGTGCGAGAACAGCGGCGGCCAGTTTGTAGGCTATCCCTGCGCCGGAGAGTTCCTTGAAGGGATAGGTCTCACCCTCGAGCCAGGGGTCGAGGATGGCCAGAGCGGAAGGAAGCCGGGTCGGTGGACGGTGGTGATCCGTAATGATCAGGTCAATTCCGGCTTCCGCGGCCCGGTCTGCGGCCTGATGGCCGGTGATCCCGTTGTCGACCGTGATGATCAAGCCGGCCCCGGCCCTGTGTGCCCGGTCGACAAGATCGGGAGACAGGCCGTACCCGTCATGCAGTCTGTGGGGCAAAATAGTGACCGGCCGTTCCATCTCCAGGGCAGCACACATCCGGCAGAGGATGGCCGTTGCGGTTATCCCGTCCGCATCGTAGTCGCCAACGATGGCAATCCGCTCACCGGCATCACGGGCGGCCAGAATCCGGTTGACGGCACGTGTCATGTCCTTGAAGAGGAGCGGGCTATAAAGCGCGTTGAATTCGGGCGTCAAAAATTCGGCCACGGACTCCTCCCCCTCGATCCCCCGCAGTGCAAGGATCCTGTGGAAGAGCGAACGCCCCTGTATCCGTTCGGGGAGATCTTTGAACACCCATCTGGCCATGGCAGTAATCTAGCGCCTCTGTCACTCCGCTGTCAAACTCTCCAGAAGCGGGCCCCTGATGCCGATAGAAAGGTGTTGCCCGACCACTTTCCGACGGAGGAGCGGCCACCGATGCCCACCACCAGCAGTCTGCGCCTCTTCCGTGCTGTTGACAAACTCGATCCCCCCGAGCAGGCCTACTGGCAGGGTTGGATCAACAAGCGGGAACACCTCAAACGCGAATACCCCCAGGGCATCCCGATGCGGATCCTCTTCCCGACCGGGCTCTTCAGTATCCGGGAGTTGCATGGAGCTTATTGCATCGGTCCGGACGGAAGGGCCTGGATTACCTCGGCGGGCATCGAAGGCTGCCAGATACCCGGCCCCCGCGAGGTTCCCCTGCCCTGGTATCTGCTCTTTGCCTGGACCGGTGACTATGTCGCCTCGCTCGATGAGGCCCTCGCATCCCTGGAGCGGTCAGGGCATCTGATCCGCTCGATTCTGGAACATGAGCGGTTTGACCTCGTGCGCGAAGAGTCCTGCATCTACCTCCTCCAGCACACGCTCCCGTCCCACATCGCATCCCTCGCGGCCTATCTGGCAAGCGAGGACGATACCGGCTACATTGAATTGGCCTACGGGGACACCGGGCTCTCCTGCGATCCCCTCATCTCGGCACGGATTCTCGAGGACAGACGCAGGCACATCTTCCCGCGCCAGATCGCTTCGGCCCTCGAGTATATCGCCGCAGGACAGCATGGACCGGCCGAAGAGCTTCTTGAGGAAGTCTGCCTGATCCACCGCTATCTTTCATCCGTTCATGCCCGGGAGAGTATCGCTGTCGAGGCCTGATGCGTGGACCTTGTTTTTTTTCCCCTGCGGGTACAAACTGGAATTCGCAGACATTCACTGAAGGGATATTCCCATGCCTTTCCAGACCGACGAAAATTTCCTTGATGAACTCGATTCCCTCGAAGCTCCCGCATCGGGCCACCGTTTGCGGGTCAGTGCCGATATGGTCTCACTCCGCTACAGATTGAAACAACTCTGGAAAAACGCCGGCATCGAACTGCTCCTTGTCCTCCTGTTGTTCCTCTCCCTGCGCCAGGTCCTGCACACCGGAACCGGGACCGAAGAGGGCCGGCAGATCGCCGCCCAGAGTCTGCAGATCGCCCGGGGGGAACTGGACCTCTCCAAAACCACGGATCCCGCAAGTCTCGACGCCAACGAGCGGATCGCCTGGCGCACCTCGCACGCCGACAGCGTCCTCCTCCCGCTCGCCCTGGTCACCCTCCTCACCGGGGGTGGAGAAGAAGTGCTCGAAGTCATCGCGATCCTTCTTGCGCTGACAAGTCTCTGTGCGATCTACGCGACCGGCAAAGAACTCTTCTCCCCCGAATTCGGTATCGGAGCCGTCATCATCATGGCGCTCCTGCCCTCCTTTGCCGCACACGCCTCGGGACTCTTCGCCATCACCTTCGGGTACGCCTATACCGGCATCGCCCTCTGGCTTTTGGCCCGCTCACGCCGACACGAAGGCCTGCCCTCACTGATCCTGGCCGGATCCTGCATCGCCCTGGCATTGCACGCCGAGCCCCTCTTCCTCTATCTCCCGGTCTTTCTGGTCCTTTTCTGGATTGAAGCGGGTGCCGGGATGCGGCAGATCCTCCCTGTCGTCGGCGGACTTGTCGCCGGAGAGGTCCTGCTCATGCTCCTCTCGCTGGCCATCACCGGCCTGCCCCCCTTTGCCGGTCTGGCCGCCCTCTTCACACCGGACAAAACCCTGGACCCGGCCGGCTACACGGGGCTGGCGGATCTCTTTGGCCAGCTCTTCACCAATCCCCAGGTTCTCCCCTTCACCCTGCTGGCAGTCTTCGGGATCGGCTACACCCTCAGGGCCAGCAGTTCCAGCTTTCCCTGGCAACCGATGCTCCTGCTGGCTGCCGCCTATTTCACACTCGAATTTCTTCCGAAATCCTTCTCGCCCTGGACAACCCTTCCCAAGGACGGACGGATGCTGGCTGTTCTCGCACCACCGCTGGCCCTCGTGATCGGAGCGCTTTTGGCGGGACTGGGAAACCGGCTCGTCCTGCGCTGGCTCGCAATCGGAGCCACAGCCCTCGCCATTCCCCTTCTCTTCCTCTACTGAATCCACGAAAGGAACAGCCATGCCATCCTTTGATCATCTGGCCAAAAAAGAGACGATTGTTCCGGGGCTGATCGTTCTCGTCCTTTTTTCCCTTGTCCTCGCCAACCTGGTACCATCAGCCCCCCTCGCCCCGGGAACCGTTCTCTACGAAAAAAACAATTTTGGCTACCAGCCCGTCATGACCACCAAGGCCTCAAACGTGGTGAGGATCCACAAACAGGCCGGGAATTTCATCCAGGTCCAGATCGACACGCCCCCGGCCAGACTCTGGGTCCCCGCCCAGGCCCTTCCCGGCCGACATTCCCTGCCGGCCCAGCTCTTCCTCCGGACGCAGGCCGGACAACTCGGACCGACACTCCCGCCCTTCGTGGAAAAGCACCTCACCATCCGTTATGGAAACGATGAAAAACCGGGTCAGCCATCCAGTCAACACTCCAGTGTCCACGTCCTCTTCTCGCTCTTCCTGCTGGCCGTCCTGATGCTCTCGATGAAATCCCAGGCTGTCAAAAACTCGCTGGCTGTCCTGATCGGGTGTTTTGTGCTCTTTTACTCGGTCTATGCCTCGGGCCTGGTCAAATCGTCCCTCGAATCCCCCCAGGCCGGTATCGTCCGGATCCTCGATCTGGTCCGGACCGGACCGGGGATGCAGATCTACTGCCAATCCGAAGACCTGCGCACCATCGTGCACAGCCGTCACGGAAACAACATCACCGCCAGTCCGGTCTCGGCCATGCCGGCCGCATCCCGGGGCTATCTGTTGACCCGCAGCCCGGCTGGAGCAGGATGGAAGCTGATCGCGACCGATGGCACGGTCCAGCTCTACTACCGCGACTGACGGGGACGTTCGTAGCGATCCAGCAAAAACCGGTCAAGACACCCGTCAGCGGTCCGCGCTTCGAAGGTCTCGAGATCCGGAACCACGATCGAGGAGAGAAATCGGACTGTCCAAACACTGGAGAGCGGCGAGATCGTAAGGATCGGCCGGCTGTTTTTCCAGGCCTCCCACATCTCGATGGATGCCCCCATGCTGGCCTCGGGGAGATAGGCCACGAGAACATCGGCGCTGATCACATCGCCGAGCTGTCTGAAAAAGACCGTCTCCTCGTCCCCGGGAAGTCCGCTGTTGAGTTCCTGCGGAGAGGAGAGCACAACATCATGATACCGTGCGGCCAGGGCCCGCCGGATCCTCTCTCGGTACTCCTGACCATGTTGTCCGCCGTCAAGCCGTGAGCCATGAACTATGCCGCTTATCCAAACCTTCATCCAGACCCTCCTTTCAGCCAGTATACTCCGACGACACCCGGCTTACCAGTTCGTCCTTCCCGACATTGGTCGCAGCCAGAAGTCATGGCGCGCGAGGGTATCCAGCTCCGCGGCGATTTTTTTGCGGCCAGCCGGTGAAAGCACCGCACCAAAACGGGATACAAGAGACCAGAGCCGGAGAGGCTGATCCAGGGATCCTGCAGCGAGTCTGAGGAAGGCACTCTCCCGGTCCCCCCGCGAGGCCCAAGGCAGGGCGAGCAAACGCTTGTCATACCGCCCGACCATCTCCGGACCGGCTCCGGTCTCTCGTGCCAGCAGGGAGAGTTCCTGCATAACCTGGGCGTCTCCCGGATCTCTCCGGTCCAGAACCTGCGCCAGGCGAAAGGCTTCCCTGAGGAAGAACTCCTGCCGTTGCCAGTGCAGGGTCTGGACCGTTCCCTTGTCGTACAACCCCGGACTGGACGGAAACCGTGTCACGGCGGCACGCATCAACCGGAGGGCGTTTTTCCAGTCCCCACGTTGCGCCTCAAGGGTGCCCAGGGCCATCAGCTCCTCGCCATAGAGATGCCGAC
>Ga0116172_10001988_pt1 | contig 18181 bp, 13 predicted proteins | sample AD_UKC083_MetaG_FD_89799 | JGI IMG/M metagenome (GOLD analysis project Ga0116172, IMG submission 89799) | Active sludge microbial communities of municipal wastewater-treating anaerobic digesters from USA - AD_UKC083_MetaG | ecosystem: Engineered > Bioreactor > Anaerobic > Digestate | place: USA...
CTTCGACAGAAGAGCTTCCTCACCAAGATAATTCTCAGGATTGGTTTTGGAATAAAAAAATAGCTGGATTCAAATGGGATGGATTACACTATGCAAACCGCAATGATCTCGATTCCATGCTGCGTGGCTACATAGGGACATTTTTTACTGAGAATATTTGGATAGAAATTCAAGCAAAGCTCTATGCGCTAGATTGGTTTGAGAGCATTGAATCTATCGCATTACCAGCTGGAGATGAAGAAGATAGAATAATAATTAAATTCATAGTGATCGAAAAGCCATCTATCAGCTCTATAAAAGTCATTGGAAACAGTTCTATCAGAACGTCGGAATTACTCGATGTCGCTTCTTCGAAAACCGGTGCAATTTTTAATGAAGATAAAGCAAAGGCTGATGCACTTGCGATCCAAAAATTCTACCTACAGAAGGGTTTCCCCGATGCAAAAGTGGAATATGAAAAAAATCCTGCTGCAGGAAATCCTAACCTAATAGTGTTGACATTCAAGGTAACCGAAGGAACAGCTGTTGTTGTTAGAAAGATCGCATTCTCAGGTAATTCTGCATTTTCTTCTCAGACTCTCAAAGGCCAGGTAACACTTAAAGAAGCTGGGCTTTTTCAGAAAGGAGCATACGAAGAATCAAAGCTGGCTGAAAGCCGAACAGCTTTAGAAGATTATTATGCATCTAAGGGATATGTAGATGCTAAAGTCATAGATGTAATCAAGAATTATTCCAAAGATGAAAAAAGTCAGAAAAACTATATAGACATAACTTTTGTTATAGCCGAAGGCAAGCAATGGAGATTAGGTGATATTGTCTTTGAAGGCAATAGTATATTTTCTACATCTCGCCTTGCTTCTTTGATATCTCTAAAACAGAATGAACCCATAAATCTGAAGCGCCTTCTTACTGACAAACAAAAAATAGACGATCTATATTATGAATCCGGCTATATTTTCAATAATATAACAATGACTGAAGTTCGAGATGAACAGACTGGAAAAATTTCATTCAAGATCTCGATCATCGAAAGGGATAGGGCTCATATAGAGAGTATTACCTTCAAGGGCAATACAAAGACAAAGGATTATGTCATTGCAAGAGAAATACCGCTTGAAGCTGGTGAAGTATTTTCAAAGACAAAGATCATCGATGGACTACGAAATCTATATAGCCTTCAATACTTCTCATCTATCGAGCCTGAGATTCATCAAGGAAGTGTAATAGACTTGATGGATCTGGTTATAAATGTAGAAGAAATGAGCACATCTCAAATACAATTTGGTCTTACGCTATCTGGACTTGGACAACAATCTGCTTTTCCTATCTCAGGATTTGTAAAATTTAGCGACTTGAATCTTGGGGGCACGGGAAAGAACCTTCAGGTCAATATGACACTTTCTCCAGATGAACAAAGCCTAGAGACTTCATTTGGTCAGAGCTGGCTTTTTAATAAGCGAATATCTCAGAGTCTTAGCTTCAATATAGCGCATTCAATCCTTCAGACTGCACAAGATTCTATAGCTCCTATTTTCTCTGAGGAAGACATTCCAGATCCGTTTATTGCGCTTGGAAGTGGATCAAATGAATGGGATGGCCTTCTTTCATCGGTTTCAGATACTTACTTGATGGATTACGATGATTATGCTTTCAGCCTTGGGTATTCGATGGGCTATGTTCATAAAATATCGCAAGGGGATGTGGGAATTTCTGGGGGTGTTTCTTCAGGCTTAGATATGTCTTCCTATGACAGCGCCAAATATCGCCCTTACGAAAAAGAAATGCGCGACTATAATGGTCAATGGGTATTAAAAAATTCTATTTTTGGTCGGGTATATCTGAATAAGTTGGATTATTGGTATAACCCTGGGAAAGGATACTTTTTAAGTGAACGTCTCGCTTACACAGGGTTATTGCCAATAGAACGTCAATTCTATATCAGATCTGATACGCGTGCAGAATTATATGCAACACTTTTTTCTATTCCTTTCTCAAGTACTTGGATATTCTCACCAGTTCTCGGTATTCATAGTGGAGTTCAGGCACTTTTCCCTCAACCATGGAATTCGCTAAAAGTTACAAAAGACTGGGTATATATTGATGGCACATTCAATATGAGAGGTTGGAAATCTTTATACAACGGACACGGAATCCTTGTATGGGAAAACTGGCTAGAGCTACATCTTCCTCTAGTTCCTCAGATCCTAAGCTTAGACGGATTTTTTGACGCTGGAGCAATGATGACTGAGAACGGTTGGCTTGATATGACTTTTGATTCACCAGTCTCTACAAATAGTGATACTTTAGGATGGAATAATTTTGCCTTCTCTGTTGGCTTTGGGGCTAGATTTATAATTCCTCAGTTTCCTTTTAGATTCTATCTTGCTAAGCGTTTTGTATATGATGGTTCTAAAGTCGAATGGAAGACTAAAGGAGGTTCCTTCGATTTTGTCTTGAGCATTACGCAACCGCTCTATTGATTCATATAGAATTCATATAGAGGTCTATACAATAAGGCTGCTTCTTGTACTATGAAAAGCAGCTCTCTATAATGTCTTCATGTCTTCTAAATCAGACTCGATGCTCGATCAATATCGCAGAATAAAGGCTAAGCATCGCGATGAAATTCTCTTTTTTAGATTGGGCGATTTTTACGAAATGTTCAATGAAGACGCTCAAGAAGCGAGTGCAATTCTCGATCTGACTTTAACCAAGCGGCAAGGCCTTCCTATGTGTGGAATACCTTATCATGCTGCCAAAGCCTATATTGCTCGACTTCTTAAGGCTGGTAAAAAGGTAGCAATTTGCGAACAAAAGGCACTTTCTAATAATAAGCGCGGTCTTATGGATCGCGAAGTTGTAGAAGTGATTACACCAGGTACCGCATTAGAAGATGATTATCTAGAACAGGGTACAAATAGCTATTTAGCAGACATCTGTATAATTGATCAAAGCCTTTGTTTTGCTTACTTAGATGTATCCACAGGCGAATTTAGAGCTTTTTCTTTGGCCTTCAAGAGAGAAATGGTAGCAGAGACAATAAGAGCCGAATTATATCGTTTGTCACCTCGTGAGATTTTAGTTCAGCAATCTATTCTTGATCAACCCAAGCTTTTTCAGGTTATACGTGAGTGTGGCTCAATCATAGAAGCCCAGCCGGACTGGGTCTATGATATTTCGCACTCACTCGAATTGCTTAAGAAAAAATTCGGCATTGTATCTCTAAAGGGTTTCGGTTTTGAGGATAATGCTCCTGAAATCGCAGCCGCAGGTAATTTACTTGAATATGTACAGGAAATGATACGTAAAAATTGCCCTCATATTCGAGCCTTGCTCCCCTATGAAGAAAAAGAATACGTGCTTTTAGATGAAGCCACAAAGAGAAACTTGGAACTTGTAAAGAATCTTAGTGATTCTAGCAAGAGAGATACTCTTATTGAGGTAATAGATAAAACCAAAACAGCGGGCGGAGCTCGTCTTCTGCGCCAATGGCTCTTTCAACCTCTCAGAATTCGCGAGAAAATCGAAGAACGCTTAGAAGCAATTTCGTTTTTATACCATAATCAAATATTACTGACAGATATAAGAAAATTACTTTATGGCATTCTCGATATAGAGAGATTGATATCTCGTCTTGCTGTCGATAAGGCTCATGCTAGAGATCTAAGAGCTATTCATGATTCAATCAATATTGGAATAAACCTTTTTGCTCTGATAGCATCTGCTCAAGCTCCTTTCGAACTAACTTCAAGGATGAGCAAGGAGCAACTTGAAGCTTGTAAGCATGTTATCGATACTATAGAAAAAACTATCTTGGAAGAGCCATCTATTTTGTTGACAGAAGGCAATATTATAAGGGATGGTTACGACAAAGAGCTTGACGATCTGAGAAATCTGCATAAGAACACTCAGAAAGTACTTGAAGACTACCTTAAAGATGAGAAAAAGCGTACAGGGATTCAAAATCTACGGATAAGATATAATAGAATAATTGGTTATTACATTGAAGTGACAAAAGGAAATCTTGCGAATGTTCCTTCTCATTTCATTCGCAGACAATCTCTAGTTGGCGCAGAACGATATACTACCGATCGATTAGCAGAACTAGAGAGCAAGATCAATGGAGCGCAGGAGCGCATTATTGATATCGAGAAGAATATTTTTATCAAGATAAGAGATAGCCTGAAACAATTTATCCCTGCGCTGCTAGAATGCGCCTCAGAAATATCAAGGATAGACTGCTTGGCATCACTTGCTCAGACTGCAACTGAGCAAGGTTTTACAAAACCTCAAATTGAAGAAGAAGAAGATATAGAGATAATAAATGGCCGACATCCTGTAGTAGAAATCTGTTTGCCTTATGGAGATTTTGTACCAAATTCAATTAGCCTTTCAAGAAAGAGCAACTGGTTTATATTGATAACAGGTCCTAATATGGCTGGTAAATCTACTGTGCTTCGGCAAACGGCGCTTATTGTGCTTCTTGCTCACATGGGCAGTTTTGTACCAGCTGAATCGGCAAAGATAGGGCTCGTAGACAAGATTTACTGTCGTGTAGGAGCGCAGGACAATCTAGCTAGAGGTGAGAGCACTTTTCTGGTTGAAATGCATGAGACCGCTTTTATACTCAACACCGCGACTGAGAAAAGCCTTGTGATTATGGATGAAGTAGGTAGGGGAACAGGGACTCTGGATGGAGTATCGATAGCTTGGGCGGTAAGTGAGTACCTTATAAAGAGAATCAGCTGCAGAACACTTTTTGCAACGCATTATCATGAGCTTACAACTATGGCAATTCCAGGGATGCGCAACATGAGAATGGTTGCAACCGAACAAGATGGCAATATATCTTTTCCAAAAAGGCTCGAAGATGGTGCTTCAAGCGGTTCTTATGGCATACATGTTGCAAATCTTGCTGGATTGCCAAAAGAGGTTATCATAAGAGCTTCTGAAGTTGAATCACATTTTAATTCTATGGAGCAAGCATTAAAAGAAGAAAAACCCGAAGAAACCGCAGTTCCTTCTTATGAACTATTTAGCGCTGAAGATATTGTCATCGAAACATTGAAAAACATAGATCCAAACAATATTACACCAATTAAAGCTCTTCAAATTTTATCTGACCTCGTTGAGAGATTGAAGCAATGATATGAATAATGAGCGATTATTTAATGATGGATTCTATCTTCAGGAAAGCTAATGCTCAGACTCTTGATTATATATTTCCCCAGCACTGTGTTCTATGTGGATCGATTGTGAGCGCAGTATCTTGGTCTCCTGCACCTCTCTGCGCTTCTTGTGAACGGACCTTAGAGTTTATCAAGGGTCCACGCTGCAAACACTGTGGAAGAGAGCTTATCAGCGAGCTGGAATATTGTATGGATTGCCGCAATTTACAGACTTCCTTGACACATATAATTCCAATATTCAGTTTTCGTGGCAATGCAGCCAGTTTAATCCATGCATTTAAGACGGGTCAGCGTATTTCTTTGGCCCGCTATTTTGCTTATCGTATTTCTATGCTTGATGAATTGGTAGGAAATATTTCTACTTCTATATGTCTTGTTCCTGTGCCACCAAGGCCTGAAAAATTGAAATTAGGACAATTCGATCAAGTAGGCACCATAGCAGAATCACTTATAGAATATGGCTACCATTATAAAAAGATGCTTTTGAGATTATCAGGAAGCAGTCAACAAAAATTGCTAGATCGTGCTAGTCGCCTTAAGAATGCTTCGCTATCTTATACACTCTTATCTGAAAAAAAAACCATGGAAAGAATCATTTTGCTCGATGATGTTTGTACCACAGGTGCAACTCTTGAAGCTTGTGCAAGGTTATTGATGCAAAATGGGAATGAAGTTGCCGGTGCAATAGTCCTTGCTGCTGATTAGGCTTAATATGCAGAAGCGAATCTTGACGAATAATGCAAGAATATCTATAATAGCACTATAATAAAGTCTGAGATTCTTTTTTGCGGCATGCAGGAAGAGTCGTGCAAACGGCTCTTTTTTTATTCCCTCTATATAGCGGGAAATAGAGCGGCTACTATTGAACATTTAGCAAATGTTTTGCAGCTAGCTGACCTGCCTAGCAGAAAATCCGCCCAAAGCGGTTTCTCTGTGGATATGCGCTTCCGCTTGAGCTTAACAATCGTCGACATAGAAGATAGAAGCACATCGCCAAAAGAAGATAGGACAAATAGGCCAGCGCGGCTTAAGTCTGAATGATATTTAAGCCGAGCTTTATACCAAAGAATAGAGGCGAATGGAAGGGAATGACAGATAAAAAACTTCAAGAAGAGATCGATGCAACACTAAAAGCAGGAGGGCTCGATCTATTGGAATTCTCATTAGTTCGACACAAGGGTGGCGATCTTCATGTCAAAGCGGTAATCTATAGACCCGAGGGAACAGGCACCGATGAATGCACTAAAGCATATCGCCTTATACTGCCACGTATTCAGATGGCATTGGGAGTGCAAGATCCATACATTGAGGTCTATAGCCCAGGTATAGACAGGGCTATTCGAACAGAAAGGGAATGGGCAGCCTTTAAAAATCGTTATATAAAATTCATGACTTCCGAAAGTAATGACTGGAAGAAAGGTCGCATAGTACATTTTGATAACAAAAAAGTACAAATAGAAATGGACGATACGATATTGAATATTCCCATAGCTTCGATTATAAAAGCGAAGCTTGATTCATCTCGCGAGGGAGAAAAAGTACATGGCATCTGAAATGGCAGAAGCAATTCATCAGTTGATCTCTGAAAAGGGGATTCCTGAGGATCTTATAGTTAAAACGCTCGAAGAGGCGATTCTAGCAGCCTACAAGAAAAAATTCGGAACCAACGATAATGCTATAGTCCGATTGAAGGAAAACTATGAAGGAATCGAAATCTATGCAAAAAAGACCATAGTCTCGGATGAAGATTTTGAAGACGAAGTCTTGGAGATTCCACTTGAGGAAGCTAAGAAGCTTGCAGATGAAGCTGAGATCGGAGATATTCTCGAGATTCCCATTGATCCATCCGAGTTCGACTTTCAATCGGTTATGCTTGCAAAGCAGACGGCTCGACAGAGCTTAAGAGATATATCTCGCGATACGCTATATGCAGAGTTTAAATCAAAAGTAGGAGAAATAGTTATTGGGTATTTCCAGCGAGAGCGAAATGGGACGATATTCGTTGATCTAGGCAAGATTGAAGGTATTTTCCCGCGCAAGTATCAGTCTCCGAGAGAGACATATCATGTGGGAGATCGAATAAAGGCCCTGATTGTTGAAGTGGAAAAGACCAAGACTGGATTCCAGGTTGTGCTTTCGAGGACCCATGCAGAATTTGTGCGCAAATTGCTTGAACTAGAGATACCCGAGATCTACGACAAGACCATTGAAATATTCAAAATTGTTCGTGAGCCCGGCTATAGGACAAAAGTAGCAGTATATGCAAAGCGAAGCGATGTCGATCCGGTAGGTGCTTGTGTAGGTCCAAAGGGCATGCGAAGTCAACTCATCAGCCAAGAACTTGAAGGCGAAAAGATCGACTTCATTCGATATGATATCAACCCAAAAGAGTTTATCAAAAATGCTCTTGCACCCGCACAGGTAAAAGAAGTATATATACTGGACGAAGCCAGACATATGGCGCTAGCAGTAGTCGATGAACATGAGCTTTCCATCGCAATTGGAAAGTCAGGTCAGAATGTCAAGCTAGCAAATCGGCTTTGCGACTGGAATATTGATGTTATGACAGAGGAACAGTACTTGCAAGACTCTAGAAATGTTGAATTGAAAAAGGCCGCAGATCGTCTATTTTCTGTAGAAGAAGAGGGAGAAGAATTCCTGATCAGAGATTTGCCTAATCTAGAGCCAGCTTGGATAAATGCTCTTGAATCAGCAGGAATTCGCTTAATTGAACAGTTCCTAGAATTGGATGAGGAAGAGATTGCACAGTGCACAACTCTCAGCGCTCGAGATATTAGCGCAATTCGCGACATAATCGAAGAAAATGTAGAAATCATACAAGAAGAGGTAGAAGAAGAAGGAATCGTGTCTTATAGTTGTCCAGAATGTGGGTCACCAATAACTATAGACATGGATCATTGCCCATCCTGTGGAGTAGCTCTGAGTTTTGAAGCAGAAGAAGAGCAGGATGAATAAAGGAAAGATATGACAGAGAGCAACGATAAAGACCTTAAGAAAGTGCATCTAATCAAACAGCCTAAACAAGAGACTCCCGAGCAGCCTCAGGAGTTGCCAGCTCAGAATCCTCTCGATCAGGGCGCAGAAAAGAAGAAAGTTGTCGTAGTAGTAAAGAAAAAAATAGTTACCACAAAGAAAGTCCAGGCAAAAGCAATGATACCAGAAGCTCATGAAGATCAAAAAATGAGAGAAAAACAATCCACATTGTCAGCTCAGCCACTTTCCGAAGCAGGAAAGACTACAACGCAAATAAGAACAGAGGATAAAGCTGTTTCTCCTTCTTCGACAGCGCCCTCGACAACAACACTTTCATCATCAAAATCTGCGTCAACAGCTCCATCTCAGAAGTCGTTCGAACACAAGCAGGAAATAAGACAAGATGAGACAATTATCAGCTCTCAGCGGCGCTACTCTTCTGATGGAAGAGCTGGAAATTTGGCTCAAGGAAGACCCAGTTCTACGTATCGGAATGGTCATGAGAGAGGAGAATCTCGTCCAGCAAGCGGATCTTACCAAGGTCGAGCACATGGTCAACCATCTGGAAGGAGCTATCCATCGACATCTAGCCGATCTGGACAATTCGGATCTCAACAATTTCCTCATGGCAGCCGTCCTTCTGGTGGTTCTCAAAACCTAAGTGGGACAGGTCCTAGTGGTAGGGCAGCCTATCCTTATGCAAAAACAGGCCAGCCTGGGGGTGCACAAAGATCCGGTGGATATACTGGAGCAAGACAGAGCCCTGCAGGAGGTAGATACGGGTTGCGTCAGACACCAGCCCCTATTCCTTCCACTGAGAACGAGAGACCTGCTTCTCGTAGAGCACCAGCTAAAAAGAAGGGAGTATTCAATAAGCGCGAGGAAGAAACAGAACTCGAGAAGCAGATTCAACTCAAGAAAAAGGCTGAAGCAAAATTGGCGGCAGTTCCAAAATCAATTGACATCATGGAGAATATCAGCATTTCAGAGTTAGCAAAAAAAATGAATCTAAAACCTGCTGACCTAATAAGTAAATTGATGTCACTTGGCGTTATGGCAACTATCAATCAAAAAATAGATGCCGATACAGCTGCGATTTTGGCAGCTGAATATAGCTGCGAAGTAAAAGTAGTAAGCCTCTATGATGAGACGGTTATCGAAAAAGCAGCAGATAAACCTGAGGAACTTAAGCCACGGCCTCCAATCGTTACCGTAATGGGGCATGTCGACCATGGAAAAACTAAACTTCTAGATGCGATTCGCAAAACAGATGTAGTGTCTCAGGAATTTGGGGGAATCACTCAACACATCGGTGCTTATATGGTCGAAGCTCCTAATGGGAAAATATCTTTTCTGGATACTCCTGGTCATGCGGCATTCACAAAAATGCGAGCACGAGGGGCAAATATCACGGATATTGTAGTTCTGGTAGTTTCAGCTACAGAGGGTGTCATGACGCAGACCAAGGAAGCTATAGATCATGCGAAAGCTGCAAATGTCCCAATAATTGTGGCTATCAACAAAATCGATCTGCCTGAGGCCAATCCCGACAGAGTAAAAACACAACTTTCAGAACTAGGCCTTATTCCAGAAGAGTGGGGAGGCCAAACACAATTCGTCGAAGTATCGGCTCTCCAAAAAATTGGCATTCCTGAGCTTTTTGATGCAATTCTCATACAAGCTGAAATGCTCGACTTGAAGGCGAACTACGATAGGCTAGCTGATGGTAAAATCATCGAGTCTCTTATAGACCAGGGCCGAGGTATTGTCGCTACAATCATGGTGCAAAACGGAACCTTACATATCGGAGACCCTTTTGTTGCTGGCATTTTCCCAGGTAGAGTAAGAGCTATGTTCGATGATAAAGGAAATCGTATCGAACTAGCTACACCATCTATGCCAGTAGAAGTCATCGGATTCGAAGGTATGCCTGAAGCTGGCGATCCGTTCGAAGTGGTGGAAGACGAAAAATTTGCACGCCAAATCTCAGCAAAGCGCCAGGAACTGAAGAAATACGAAGAAGGCCGCAATGTTAAAAAGGTGACTTTAGATAACCTTTACGAGACGATAAGCCAAGGAGAGATCAAAGAGCTAAAGGTCATAATAAAGGGAGATGTTCATGGTAGCGTAGAAGCTCTGAAAGGCATGTTAGAGAAGCTGTCAACAAGCGAAGTGCATTTAAATGTTATTAGGGCTGCAGCAGGTGCTATTACAGAAGATGATGTCATGATGGCTTCAGCATCTAATGCTATCATTGTTGGCTTTAATGTCCGCCCAACATCAAGTGCAAAGTTGCTAGCAGAGCGCGAAAAAGTCGATATTCGCAAGTACAATCTCATATATCGTGCTCAAGAAGAGATAAAACGTGCAATGGAAGGCTTGCTCGCTCCCGAACTCAAAGAACAAGAAGTCGGAAAGGCTGAAGTCCGCAATATCTTTAGAGTGCCAAAAGCAGGCATCGTTGCGGGTTGCTTTGTATCAGAGGGTATAGTCAAGCGAAATTGTCAAGTTAGAGTTATCCGAGACAACATCGAGATATTCCAAGGTAATTTATCCTCACTTAAGCGATTCAAGGATGATGTTAAAGAAGTAGCGGCAGGTTACGAATGCGGTATCGGTATAGAGAACTGCAATGATCTCAAAGAAGGCGATATCCTTGAATTCTATGAGACAATTGAGGTTGCTCGAACGCTCGAGTCGGGAGACAAAAATGAACCAGGTACGCAAGCGTCGTCTTGAAGAATTGATTCGCGAGGAAATTTCTAAGATGATCACCTTTGGTGAGATAAAAGATCCTCGTGTCAACAGCTTCTTATCGATCACAAGGGTTGAGGCCAGTCAAGATGGATCGCACGCAAAGGTATTTGTAAGTAGTCTCGATGATATAGAAGGGCATCTGGATGAGGCGATCATTGGCCTATCTCATGCAGCTGGTTTTGTACAATCTATCATTGCAAAACGTGTTCGCTTGCGACTGACCCCTGTTCTCACCTTTGTAGCCGATCGCAGCCTGAAAGAAGGATTCGAGCTTACGGAAAAATTGAAGGATCTTCTGAAATAATGCAGCATAGCGGTTTTTTCCTCGTGGATAAACCTGAAGGCCCTACTTCGAATAGAGTATTGCAGGATATTCGAAAAAGCTTATCGGTTGAGTTTTTTGCCTCTCAACAGAAGTTTGGCCATGCTGGTACTCTAGATTCCTTTGCTTCAGGTTTATTGATAATACTCACAGGCAAGGCAACAAGGCTGACTAGATGGTTCATGAATCAAAGTAAGGAATATGATGCAGTTTTCAGGTTTGGAGAGGAGACAGACACCCTCGATCCTCAAGGCAGAATAGTAGACATAGGTGCAATACCTACAAAAGAAACTCTTGAGAATATTATTCCTTCTTTTTGTGGAAATATAAAACAAATACCTCCATCCTACAGTGCTGTCCATGTATGTGGGAAAAGGTCATATGAAATAGCTAGAGCTGGTAAAAAACCCGAAATATCTCCAAGATTCGTTACAATTGATACCATAGAGCTGCAAAGTTTCAAGGAAAAAGAAGCGACTCTTAGAATTCGTTGTTCTTCTGGCACTTATATTCGTTCTCTTGCAAGAGACATTGGACATGCGTGCGGCTCTTGTGCAACAGTGGTATCGTTGAGACGAACAAAAATTGGACCTTTCTTTATAAGCCAAGCACATCATCCCCATGAGTGCAATGAGAAGACATTAAAAGTCTTCTCGCCAGATATCGCACAGAGTCTAGGTCTGGCAACAGCAGTAATCCAATTGGATTTTGTTAAGCATTTTATTCATGGAAGAGCATTGCCAATCAAAGCTATAACATTCAATGATGATCAGATGACATTATTAAGAAATCTAGATTTATCCTTCGAATCAAAGCAAGTGGCACTGTTTTCTGAAAAAGGTGAGCTCCTTGGCATAGCAGAGCATAAAGATAAAGAGTTGGTGCCAAAGGTGGTAATGGAAGAGGAGTCTCGATTGTGAATGTTCTGACCTGGGAAGAATTTCAAAATAATTATTCTCAAGAACAGCTTGCTGCTACAGTTGGTGTATTCGATGGACTACATTATGGACACCAGGTTCTCATCGAGACTGTAAAGCAACAGAGCCCAGCCTTAAGGTCATGTGTCATCACTTTTAGGGAGAACCCCAAAAAAATACTTCATCCATCCAGCTATCAGGGTAGCCTCTTGACTCTAGAACAAAAGCTTTCCGGCTTTCAGAATATGGGCATTGAATATTGCGTGATGATTGACTTTTCTAATAATTTCGCTAAACTCACGGGAAGAGAATTCCTTGCTGCACTGTATATTGCAAATGTACGATTTTTAGCAGTAGGTGTGAATTTTCAGTTTGGGCACAATCTCGATACTAATGCCACGAGGGTCGAGAAGCTGAGTGAAGAGATTGGCTTGCGTTCATGTATTGTAAAAAATATCATGTATCATAGCCATGCTATAAGCTCTAGCAGAATTCGTCATGCTGTGCTCGAAGGAAGGCTTGGAGAAGCGGCAGAAATGCTTGGCAGACCATATCAAATACTTGCCAGGCGGGAGAGATATGCTATAGCCGAAAAAAGTGAATACTTTTTACCCGAAGATGATTTGCTCATACCCCCTGAAGGGCAGTATGAAGCGTTCATAAAGGATAATGATACGATTCAAGAAACTAAAGTGAACGTTGTTCACAATCATCTAGCATTGATGAGATTACGTATGCAATCGGAAAAGATCCGATTGGCGTTCGTTGATAAGGCTGTTCAGGAGAAGGAGAAAATAGTATGGCTTTGAGCAAAGAAGACAAGGCCCAGTTGGTGCTCGAGTATGGCAAAGATGCAAAAAATACAGGTGCGATTGAGACTCAGATTGCAATTATATCAGCTAGAATCGCATACCTGACCGAGCATTTTAAGACTCATAAGAAAGACACGAATTCAAGACGAGGGCTTCTCAAGCTTGTCGGTCAGCGCCGCAAGCTCCTGAAATACCTGCAGAGAACCGATCTCGAATCTTATCGTGCAATTATGGAGAAATTGCAGATCCGAAAATAACAATACAATCAAAGCGATATTGATTAGTCCAAGTTAAATCGGATATGCAAATCTAGAGAAGGAATGTAATGATAAACAAACTTGAATGTAAAATTGGCAACGAGATTCTTGTATTTGAAACAGGAAGAATGGCAAAGCAAGCAAATGGTGCTGTTTTTGCAACCTATGGCGGTAGTGCCGTTATAGCAACTATTTGCTGTTCGCCTACAGCTATAGAAGGTTTGGATTTTGTTCCGCTAACTGTTGAATATTCAGAGAAATATTATGCAGCAGGCAAGATCCCAGGTGGTTTCATAAAGAGAGAAACAAAGCCTAAAGATAGGGAAATTCTTGTTTCCAGAATAATCGATCGGCCTATGAGGCCATTATTTCACAAGGAATTTGGACGAGAAATCCAGATTGTTCCAACTTGTATCTCAGCTGACCAGATAAATCCGCCTGACATTATAGCAGCAAATGCTGCAAGCGCTGCAGTTCATATCTCCGACATACCTTTTGATGGGCCTGTAGGATGTGTACGTGTGGCACTTGTCGAAGATTCCTATATTTTAAATCCTACTTATGAACAGATCGAGCAGGCCAAGCTAGAAATAGTAGTTGCCGGTACAACACAAGGTATCACTATGGTAGAAGGTGGCTCTCGTGAAGCTTCGGAAGAAGAGATGATTCAGGCCATTGAAATGGCAAAAGAACCTATTTCGCAGATCTGCTCTACAATCGAAGAACTAAAGCGCATCGCTGGAAAAGAAAAACTCGCGCTAGCCCCACTTTCCATAGAGTTGAACAAAAAAGATGAAATTCGCGAATGCGCCTATGAATTGCTATCAAAAGCTCTTTTCACGAAAATAAAGCAAGAGCGCGCTAAAGCTGTATCAGAAGCAATTTCTGCTGTCAAAGAAAAATTCGCAGATGATCTTAATGATGAAATTCAGATGAAGCTTTTTTCAAAATTGATGGATGATCTCCAGTATGAGATCCTGCGATCCTCTATACTTGAAAAAGGATTGCGTGTCGATGGTCGCGGTCTGGAGGACATTAGGCCAATAACTTGCGAAATCGGCATATTGCCACGAACCCATGGTTCTGCACTGTTTACGCGTGGAGAAACTCAAGTGCTCGCCGTGACTACTCTTGGTACAGTATTCGATGAGCAGATATTCGATGATATCGAAGGAGATCGACGCGAGCGATTTATGCTGCACTATAATTTTCCACCCTTCTCTGTGGGAGAAGTTGGAAGACTTGGCACCGGAAGACGCGAAATTGGACATGGTGATCTTGCTCGCCGATCGATCGAACCGATGTTACCGCCAAAGGAGAGATTTCCATATACTATACGAGTTGTAGCAGAAGTGCTCGAATCCAATGGTTCTTCCTCTATGGCTACAGTGTGCTCTTCATCGATGTCGCTTATGCATGCTGGTGTGCCATGCAGCAAAGCTGTTGCAGGTATAGCCATGGGCCTAATTACCGATGAAACACGCTATGCTATACTTTCTGATATTCTCGGCGATGAAGATCATCTTGGCGATATGGATTTTAAAGTAGCGGGCACGAAAGATGGTATCACGGGTTTTCAAATGGATATCAAAATATCCAGTGTTTCGACGGAGATTCTTCGAAAAGCTCTAGAGCAAGCAAAGCAGGGTCGCCTTCATATCCTCTCTATTATGGAAAAGACTATTGCTGAACCACAGAGCGAAATCTCACCCTTTGCTCCTCAGGTGATAAATGCGCGAATCGATCCCGAAAAAATAGGCCTTGTGATCGGCCCTTCAGGCAAGAATATAAAGGCACTCTCTGAAAAATTCGATGTTCAGATTAACATCGATGAGGATGGATATCTTACAGTTTACGGTAAAGACCAGAAATCCGCCTATAGTGCTCGCGATGCTATTTTGGGAATGGTTGAGGAACCAGAAGTCGGAAAGATATATACAGGTACTGTTAAGCGGATCATGGATTTTGGCGCTTTTATCGAAATACTACCGGGTCGCGAAGGCTTATGCCATATTTCGAAGCTCTCAAAGGGACATGTAGACAAGGTTAGCGATCTGCTTAAAGAAGGAGACACTATCAAGGTCAAGCTCATGGAAATTGATCACCTTGGAAGGCTCAATCTTGCAGCTGTGGATGCGCTTGATGACAAAGGACAGATAGCGCAGCGAGATACGAGACGAAATGAAAGACCTTCTGATCGACAGAGAGATATGCGGTCATCTCGCCATGATTCACATTGGGATAGGTAATCATCGAATAATATGATATGTTTGAAAATTGGTCTATTTCTTCTTTGAAAGCTATCACTATAAACGAGATATTCTATGATATAGACCTAATTTTTATAGCAATAAGGGTATTCTAGAATGATGAAACCTGAAGAAAGAGCAATAGGAGTTATAATTGCGCTCTCCGAAGGAGCACAGATGCCTCAATACGCTACAGATCATGCAGCAGGAGCAGATCTCTATGCTGTTCTAGAAAATCCCTTAGTGCTGGAACCTTTATCGAGAGCATTGATCCCCACGGGTCTTAGAATTGCTCTGCCTTTAGGATATGAGGCTCAAATCAGGCCTAGATCAGGATGGGCGTATCGGCATGGTATCACCTGCCTAAACGCTCCTGGAACTATTGATAGCGATTATCGGGGAGAAATCAAGGTAATTCTCATCAACCTGAGTGACAAACCATTTGTTATCGAGAATGGTGATCGAATTGCACAGCTGGTCATTGCTCCTGTAGTTCATGCCAATTTTTCGATCTCCCCTCAGCTCGATGATACTACTCGTGGAGCCGACGGTTTTGGATCGACAGGCCGTTGAGATAAGACCGGGATACAAGTTGAGATGAAAGAACGGCCCTCATTCACACTCTGGCGGATGACAATTTCAGAGATAATCACTTCGTTTTTGGGTACATTTCTATTTTTCTTTATTGTATTCCTTATCAATCAGGTGCTGCTCTTTGCTGAGGACATTTTATCAAGGGGCGCCGATCTCTTATCGGTAGCCAAGTTGCTTTTCTATTCCTTACCTACCATACTCGCAATCACTATCCCTTTTTCCATATTAGCAGCTACGCTAATGACATCGTCGCGACAAAATGCCGATAACGAATACCTAGCAAGTTCATCTTTGGGGATAAGGCCTCTTTGGTTATATGTGCCTTTTCTTATAATTGGATTAGCTGTTTCTATTGGATCTTTTTGCCTCAATGAATGGTCTATACCTCGCGCTGCTCAAGGCTTCAAGAATGAATATGCAGAACTTATTCAGAAATCTGCTAAAGTTGAACTGGCTCCCTATTCGATCAGTAAATATGGAGAAAAGCTGATTGTCACTGGTGGAGCAATAGAGGGTTCATCCGCAAGCCGATTACAGGATGTACTTATTATCGATCAGTCCGGAGGGTACGATTCTGATACTGTCATAGCGGATGATGTGGGGATAGAATTCTCTAAGGATTCCCTTATGGCTATTCTAAATATGAACAATTTTACAGAACTAAAAAAACTCAATGCTGGTTCTGCAGGAGATTTTTCAGTGACTAAGGCGGGAGCTGCAGAAATTCGAATTAGGATTCGCGAACCTTTAATTAACTATAGTAGCACAGCTCCTTCTGAGATGTCTTTGCTGATGCTAGCAAACAAAATAAAAGAAAAAGAACGGATGCTTGATGATCGGATTAAAGAAAAGGCTTCCCAAGAAGCCACTACACTCGATAGATTAAGGCTGAATTATGATTTGATTGCAATTCAGACTCAGCAAAAAGAATCAACGAATAAAAACGGCTCATTGCAATTGCTACAAAATGATCTAACATCTCTTGTCAATAAGATGAGGTCGCTTAAAAATCAAAAAATTAGCGATGCATCACTTCAGGTCTATCGCCTCGAATATGAGAAAAAATTAGTCCTTCCTTCTGCTTGCTTCTTCTTTGCGCTTTTAGCACTCCCATTAGGAATTGGATCAAAGAGAGCAGGGCGTGCGGCTGGTTTTGGTATTGCCCTATTGCTTTCGGTAATTTACTGGGCACTACTATTCTTAGGTCAGACCCTAGGTTATCGCCAGAATACTAATCCTGTAATTTCGATGTGGATGCCAAATTTTGTTATGTTGCTCGCTACCTGTTCTTTATGGATAGTCAGAAAGATAAAAACTGGGCATTTCCTATGATGCCGAAAAAGAAAACAGAGCAAAGCATAGCTCAACAGAAATTAGCAAATCGGCAAGCGACTCAATTTCTACCGATAATTCTGTGGAGAGCCTTGTTGAAAAAAGTATTCATCTGGACAATTGGAGGAACTTTATTTCTTTCGCTTGTGGTATCTCTTGCAGAACTCTTTTCTCTTTTATGGAAATTTCTTGCTCAGAATGCCCTTTTTTGGGATATTGTCTTTTGGATTGGCCTCGGAATTACTAATCATATGGTCGATACCTTGCCAGTAGCTTTTCTTTTTGCAATAGTATTCGTTTTAGGAGATTGGCATGCAAACCATGAACTTGAGGCTGTTTTTAGTGCAGGAATATCACTGCAACGCTTGTTGATACCTATCTTAGCTATTTCGATGATATTATGCGCTGCTGAGTTTTGCTTTACAAATTATGTATCTATTCCTTTTTCAAGAACCAGAAACGATCTGCAGTCGAGGATGCTCAAAGAGTCCGCAGGCAAACAAACGGTTCCTGGACTTATCGTTGATGGAGGAAAACAAGTCTATACTTATAGATATTTTGATGAAAAAAATCTTCGTCTATATGATGTATCAGTAATAGAAAGAGACACTGATGGAAATCTGACAAGAAAGATCTCTGCAGTAAATGCAAAATGGGAGCAAGGGGCGTGGGTTTTTGCCAATCCAACCATTTATAAAAGACAAGATAATGATTGGCTATTTTTAAAATTTGAGAATTTTTCGGATCCAATGATAAGA
>Ga0116172_10001995_pt1 | contig 18147 bp, 10 predicted proteins | sample AD_UKC083_MetaG_FD_89799 | JGI IMG/M metagenome (GOLD analysis project Ga0116172, IMG submission 89799) | Active sludge microbial communities of municipal wastewater-treating anaerobic digesters from USA - AD_UKC083_MetaG | ecosystem: Engineered > Bioreactor > Anaerobic > Digestate | place: USA...
AGATTTGTAGCCCATAGATTTTGTTATAGATAAGATATCCTCAAAATTATGCCTGCCTCCCCATTGAAAAATTGGTTTGAAATAATTTCCGGTTAGCTTGTCAAATTTTTTTATGACTATAAAAGTATTTCTAAGAAGGTCATTTTCAAGAATCTTTTTTATATTTGAATCCGTACTGTATAAAAAATATTTATCTGAATTTATTTCAATTTTTACATCCGGTAATAAACTGTTCAAAACTTCTGCGACACCGGCTCTGTCTGACGATTGAAATGTTGATAAATAGTAGTTGGCCATAAGGGAATTATATACCCTTTATAGCAAAGTTCTGCTTACGGAAAAATCGGACTCTTTTTATTCGTATCTTATTTGCATTTATGAATTACGATTGTTCCATTATCTCTGGATACATAACAATCCATATCTTCATAAGGTTGGCAGTAACCTCTTTTGTCATATCCGTTCTTATCTATAAAAGCAGCAACGTTAGGATATTCGTCGGAGTATCTTTCTATAATACAATCCTTAGTGCAATCAGAATTGTCATAGCACTTTTTATTTGCATCTGTGGTAGGTTCCGCGCAAACAACTTCATTACTTAAAATATTCGGTCCCACCTCCTTTATATTAACAGGGGTGCCTCCGATAAGCAGGCAATCTACTCTATCAACGATTTTTATAGTGTTAACTAAATAGTAAATACCGTACGCAATTCCGATAATGATAAGCAGATTAATTATTTTCTTCATATATTCATAATCATACAATATTTTATAAAAAATTAAGAAACCATTTGTTTTTTAAGTTTGAAGGACTTAATTTCCTGGTCAATCTAATGTAGAATATTTACGGAGAACTGTTATGGAGAATAAAGTAAATTTTTATACCTTAGGCAGAGATATTGCCATCAAAAAAAAGTTTCCATCGAAACGTTTATTTTCTAAATTTAATCCGGACCAACAGCTTGATTATAAAAGCTTGATAGAAAATATTGATTCGATATATTCCTATTTAGTAAAAGAATTTGAAAGGAACCCCGAAATCGTCCCCCTGTCGTCATCGTGGATACTGGATAATTACTATCTCATAAATCAACAATCTTCTTATTTTTCGGATACTTTTAAACCGAAGATACTAAATAAACTCCCTCTATCGGAATATGACGGCGTTTACTTTCAAATTCATTATATTGCTAAAAAATATTTAGAGTCTTCGGTTTATGAATTTTCAGAAGAAACTTTAATTCCGTTTTTGAAGGGTTACCAAAAAATATATCCGCTATCAAGTTTAGAGCTTTGGATACTTCCGACGGTTATCAAATTTGAAATTATAAAATTTATTTTAGATAAGGGCTTGGAGATAAAAGAGAAAATAGAAAATAGCAAATTGGCTGCAAGTATAGTCTCAGACATATCGTCCGACTTGGATAAAGGAAAAAATCCCGCAAAAAGAATCAAAAAAGTTATAAAGGATGTTTCTATTAGTCCTCATGTACTTTTACTGGTTTTGGAGGATATTAGGGAGCTTGATTATCGTGTGGAAGAAACCTTGAAATTGGTTGAAAGAAAAATTCATGAGGAGGACTTGAACCTGGAAGAGTTTACAAGGGCCAGTGTTTTAAGAGATTTGGATTTAAAGCAAGGTTTAAATAATGCAGTAACTTCGATTCGTAATTTTTCATTTATAAATTGGAGCAAATTTTTCACAAAAGTTAGTATTGTTGAAAGCACTTTATCAGCCGATCCTTCGGGAGTATATCCGCTGATGGACGACATAAGCCGTGATAGGTACAGACATATTATTGAAGACATGAGTGCTAACAGCAATTTTAGTGAATCGGAAATTGCCCGAAAATTAGTAGATAAATCCTCCGAGGCAAATATTGATGTCCAGAGACATATTGGCTACTACCTAATAGACGACGGTTTTTATTCCTTTGCAAAAAGAATCGGATACAAACCTCCTTTAAAAGGCTCCGTAAAAATGATAATCAAAAAACATCCGAATCTGTCTTATTTTGGACTAAATATTGGTTTGGTCTTATTGCTATCATTTTTCTCCTTTTCGTTCTTCTATAAACATACGCAGAACCTTTTACTTACTGTAATTTTTACGATTTTACAAATTGTTCCCGCCTCAAATCTTTGTATTTTCTTTACTAACAAATTTTTCACTTGGTTAATGCCTCCTGCTCTGCCTCCAAAACTTGAATTTGAAAACCACATTCCCGAAGAATACAAAACATTAGTTGTCATTCCGTCCATCTTTTCAGGAAAGGAAAAAGTAGATGTCCTGGTTGAAAATTTGGAAAAAAGTTTTTTAGCGAATAAATTTAAAAATCTGTATTTTGCACTATTAAGCGACTTTAAAGATTCTCCTTATGAAGAAACCGACCAGGATAGAAAAGACCTTGCTTATTTAAGAAGAAGAATAAGGCAGTTGAATATGAAGCACAGGTCCTCCGGCTTTGATGTTTTCTATCTTTTCCATAGAAAAAGACTTTTCAATCCAGGTGAAGGTTGCTGGATGGGCTGGGAAAGAAAAAGAGGAAAATTAATGCAGCTGGTGGATTGGCTAACGGACAAAAACAGATCGGAAAATAAATCGTTTTCGGTTATTGACGGGGATATTTCAAAATTGCACGGAGTGAGATACATAATTACGTTGGATGAGGATACATCTATACCTGCCGATGTTTCGTTAAAATTAATAGGCGCGATGGCGCACCCCCTCAATTTTCCGGTTTTAGATGAAGATAAAAAAATTATTAAAAGAGGTTACGGATTTTTACAACCCAGAATAATTATAAAACCCGAAACCGAAAATAGTTCACCTTTCACTAAAATTTTTGTATCAGACAGCGGGTTTGATTCTTATTCTACCGCTATCTCAAACATCTATCAGGATGTTTTTAATAGATCAAATTTTATGGGCAAAGGAATATTTGATATTAGAGCCATAAAAGAGACACTCGTCGGTAAATTTCCTGAAAATGCGCTTTTAAGCCATGATCTCTTAGAAAGTTGTTTTGCAAAAGCGGGCTTTTTATCAGATACCAGCTTGGTAGAAGATTTTCCAACATCATACAAAAGTTATGTTAGCAGAGATAACAGATGGGTTAGAGGCGACTGGCAGCTTCTTCCTTGGTTATGTCCTTTTATACCGCTTGCCGACGGAACAAAAATGAAAAACCCTTTGGATATGATGTCTCTGTGGATGATTTTAGATAATCTAAGAAGGAGTTTAGTAATTCCGGCTTTTGTCAGTTTGCTTTATTTAAATTGGTTTTTCTCGTCCTCGAAAGATATAAACATTTATGTTCTCGTGTTATTTTTCGGCTACCTTCTGTTTGAATTTTTCTCAATTAAAAAATATTGGGTGCACAAACTGCCTGTTTTGGAAAAAATACGATTATCTTTTTCTTTTATGTTGCAAAAAATTACCCTGTCTCTTACCTTCCTTATTATGGCACCTGTTACTGCCATCAATAAAATACTATCAATATTAAGGACAATAAAAAGACTCATTACTCATAAAAAATTACTTGAGTGGATGACGCACAGTGAAGCTGAACAAATTAAAAATGAAAACGACATCATAGGTTACTTCTTTTCTTCAAAAGTAGTGTATTTAAACCTGATAGTATTTTTTTCCTTGTTTGTACTTGAAAAATTAACTTTGTTAAATTCTTTAATCTTATCAATTTGGACGGCCTCCCCTTTGTTTGTTTTTGCAATCAGTCAGCCATATAAACAAATTAAAATTTCAGAAAGATTGAGGGATAAAGATAAGATGCTTAGCTACTCAAAAATGATTTGGTCATTTTTTGAACAACATGTGAATGAGGAAAGTAATCATCTGCCGCCTGATAGCGTTCAACTGACCCCGTTCAAAAAAATTACTTTCAGAACCTCACCTACCAATATCGGGTTCTATCTCCTGTCTTTAATATCTGCATACGATTTAAAAATTATAGATTTGAAAACATTTGTTTCAAGATTTGATAACTCCTTAGCAGTTATCTACAAGTTAAAAAAGTACAGGGGGCATTTATATAATTGGTATGACATAAAAAAATTGGAACCACTCAATCCATATATTTCTACTGCGGACAGCGGTAATTTTGTTGCCGCGTTGATGCTGTCCGAAGAGGCCTGTTTGTCAATTTCCAGACGCTTAAAGAAAAGCGAGCCCGAAATAAGTAAAAAGTTACTTCAGCTGTCAAAACTATGCAGAAGAATTTATCAAAAAACTGATTTTACATTTTTATACGATAAAAACATGTCAGTTTTTTCTATTGGGTACAACGTTGCGACAAGGCAGAGAGATTCCAGCTACTATGATATCCTGGCATCTGAAACAAGGCTTGCAAGTTATGTAGCTATAGCTTTGGATCAAGTCGAGGTCAAACATTGGTTTAATTTGTCGCGCCCGGTAAGAATAAGAAAGGGAAAATTTTATCTTATGTCCTGGGGTGGAACAATGTTTGAATATCTACTCCCTACCCTTTTATTAAATGAAAAGAAAAATACATTTTTGAACCAGACAAATCAACAGATATTTAACATTCAGAAAAAATATGCGGAGGATAACGGTATTCCGTGGGGAATTTCAGAATCTAATTTCGATGCATTCGATTTTGACTCTAACTATCAATATAAAATGATGGGAGTTCCGGACTTAGCACTTAAAAGATACGATTCTATGGATTTGGTTGTCTCTCCTTATTCATCTTTTTTGGCATTAATGGTAGCTCCGGAAGAATCAGAGAAAAATTTACATAGATTGGAGGATGCAGGAGTCCTCGGTCCGTATGGATTTTACGAGGCTATCGACTTTAACAGATCTACAACAGAACCTAAAATAGGCGAAAATGTAAAAATTTACACAGCACATCATCAGGGTATGAGTTTGGTGGCGATTAATAATGCTCTAAACGATAAAATAATGATAGATAGGTTACACAGCAATGATTATATAAAATCATGTGATATTTTATTGGATGAAAAAATACCTCAGGTATCAAACGTAGTAGAAGCAAATCAATATGGGTTTGATAGAAGATTAAGCACAGTTAGAAGGTTTGAAAAAGAAAGGGTGCGATATTCTAATACTCCGAATACGTTGTTCCCAATCGCCCAACTGTATGGTAACGGAAAATACTCGGTTATGATTTCAAATTCAGGCGCCGGATTTAGTAAGTTCAAGGATACCTTTATTAATAGGTATAACGAAGATCTTACCTTAGATGATTCCGGAAATCATATTTTCATAAAAGACACCCAATCCGGATATTTCTGGTCTGCTACTTACCAACCTACTTTAGTTAAGCCTGACGATTACGAGGTTAGATTTTACCCCGAATATGCTGAATTTAGTAGATTAGACGGGAAAACACTGACAAATTTAAATATTTTTGTGCCGCCGGAAAAGAATTTTGAAATAAGAGAGCTTAGTCTTACCAATCAATCGGATGATGTTAAAGAATACGAGGTAACTACTTATAGTGAAGTAATGTTGGACGAATTAAAGGCGGGTTTATCCCACCCTGTTTTTAATAAACTTTTTATTGAAACAAGTTATGAAAACGGTGTTCTGATTGCCAAAAGAAAAAAACGAAACATTAGAGACATTGAAAAATTCGCTTTTCATTTTGGTTTTTCCGAAGATTCTAATTTAAAGGTAGAGTCTTATGAAACAAGCAGGCAGAATTTTATAGGAAGAATCAAACACATTCAAAACCCTGCGGCTATGGTTTCAAAATTAACAAACAGTGTCGGAACAGTACTGGACCCGATTTTCAGTATTAGATATAAAATCACATTAAAACCCGGAGAATCTAAAAAAATACATTTTATATATGGATACGCAAACAATATTCATGAGATAAAGGCTGCAAGAGAGCTTCTCTTTACGGGTGAGCAGATGAATGAACTCCGTTATCTTAACACTCATTATGTGGAGGCTAAAAGAACTCACTTGGGTATAGATGTCCGTCAGGAAATATTATTCCAAAAATTATTTTCAAGATTGATATATCCTGATTACAGATTGAAGGAAAATCAAACCATCGATCATACTGTCGGTAAAAGTCTTTTGTACAGGTTTTCAATATCAGGTGAAAACAGAATACTTGCAGTAAAGGTAAACAGTAAAAATATAGAGTTGGTACGAAACCTGGTCCTTCTTCACGAGTATCTTAGAATTTTGAGATTTAATTTTGACCTGGTTTTTATAGTTGATGAGAAAATTAGTTATGAAGAGACTCTGGAACAGGATGTTTACGAAGTGGTTGAAAACTCCTTATCCCACCCATACAAAAATTCAGGGGTTTACGTTCTTAACGTTGTTAATATGACTTTAGAAGAAAGGTACACAATACTTTCTTTAGCAAAAGTGGTGCTGGATTCTTCTTTGGGTTCTCTTGATGACCAGATAAACATGGCTTCTAAGTACTCCGAACCCGAATCCGTGGCTATTAAGGATGTCGTCTATGAAGATTATGTTGAAAGTATAGTTCCCGCAGCAGATTTTAAAGAAGGTTTGGAATTTTATAACGGTATAGGGGGTTTTTCAAAGGATGGGGAAAATTATGTGATGGATATTTCTGCAGAAAATCCTACCCCGCTTCCCTGGTCCAATGTAATTTCAAATGAAACATTCGGTACGGTAGTAACTGAGTCGGGTTTAGGTTATACATGGAACATAAACAGTCAGATGAATAAGATATCTCCTTGGTCTAATGATTTTGTAAGCGACATCCAGGGCGAGATTATTTATTTGAAAGATGCTGATTCTGAAAAGATAATTAGTGCTACCCCGCTTCCGAACAAGAGCGGCAATTTCAGAGTTACCCATTCCCAAGGATACACTGAATATAAGGGAGAGAGTTTTGATGTCGAACATACATTAAGAGTATTTGTAGACAAAAACGATCCCGTTAAGGTTCTTAAATTAACACTTAAAAATAACAGCAACTACACAAAAACAATGGAAGCCACTTACTATGTTGAATTTACTTTGGGAGAAGATAGATATAGTAATCAGGAAAATTTAAAAATAGAATTTGATCCGATAAGGCAGTCAATACTGGCTCAAAATCCTTACAGTAATGGTTTTTCAAATCAAATAGCATTTATGGCTACAAACAGACCCGTTGTTGCGGCCACCTCTGATAGAAAAAAATTCTTCGGAATGGGTAATTCTAAAAAAGTGCCTTTATGGATTTATAAAAACGTGAGAGGAATAACCGGATTTAAGTCGGTATCGGATAAATGCGGTGTTATAACTACAGAGGTGGAAATTCCAAAAAATTCAAAGGTCAGTCTGATTTTTATATTAGGGCAGGAAGATAATTTAGACAACATTAATAGATTAATAGATAAATATACTAATTTAGATGCGGTTGAACAAAGTTTCAGGGATGTTCAGGAAAAATGGAATCAGCTAAAATCCACAATTAAAATCAACACACCTGATAAAAAATTTAATTATCTGATAAATAACTGGATGTTATATCAGGTTTTGTCTTGTAGAGTTGACGGAAAAACCGCATTTTATCAGGCAGCGGGGGCATTCGGATTCAGAGACCAACTTCAGGATGTAATGTCGTTGGTTTATTGCAGTCCCGATAAAGTTAGGGATCATATAACATTGTGTTGCGCCCATCAATTCAAAGAAGGAGATGTCCAACATTGGTGGCACTATCCGTCAGGGGCGGGGGTTAGAACAAAAATCAGCGATGATTTGCTGTGGCTGCCCTATGTTGTAGCATATTATGTTGAAAAAACAGGAGATATTGATATTTTAAAAATTGAAGTACCCTATTTGGAGATGCAGCAGCTTCAACCACACGAAGAGAGCATCTATGCAATACCTAATGTTTCGGAAGAAAGAGGCAACGTTCTGGACCATTGTTTAAGAGCTATAAATAGGTCTTTAAGATTTGGGTCACATGGGCTGCCTTTAATTGGCTCCGGTGACTGGAACGACGGTTTAAATAGTGTCGGCGACGAAGGCAAGGGAGAAAGCGTGTGGCTTGCGTGGTTCTTAATATCCGTAATTGAAAATTTTGTTAAGGTTCTTGAGAAAACTGACAGAAGAGGTGAGGTTGAGAGATTGATTTCGGCGGTAGAACAGCTGAAAAATAATGTAAATGAAAATGGTTGGGACGGTGAGTGGTATAAAAGAGCCTTTTTTGATGACGGAAGTCCGTTAGGAACTCATTTAAATAATGAATGTACGATAGATTCCATATCTCAATCCTGGGCGATAATATCAGGGGCGGCGTCACCCGGCAAACTTGAAAAAGCGATGTTAAGTCACGAAAAGTATCTTGAAGATAAAAAGAACAAAATTATAAAATTACTGACGCCGCCTTTTAAGGAGTCGACTCCGTTTCCCGGTTATATTCAAGGTTACCCGGAGGGTATAAGGGAAAACGGCGGGCAATATACGCACGGAGCTGTCTGGGCTATGAAAGCCTATGCTGTTATGAAAAACGGTGATAAAGCTTATGAGTTGTTTAATACCCTAAATCCTATAAACAGAACTCTCAATAGAGATAGCGTGAATATTTATAAGTCAGAACCCTATGTTATGGCAGGCGATATATATTCTAATCCCCAGCATTTAGCCAGAGGCGGGTGGAGTTGGTACACCGGTTCTGCGGGGTGGCTTTACACAGTAGCGATAGAAGATATTTTAGGTTTTAAAGTAAAACAGGACCATTTTACATTGGATCCTGTCCTGCCAAAAGAATGGGATGGGTTTGAAATGACTTATTTACATAATAATACCGACTATAATATTAAGATTGAAAGAGGCGGGAAAAAAGGTCTTTATTTAAACGGAAATAAAACAGAGGATCAAAAAATCTATTTTAGAAGTGATATGGGAAGAATGGATATATATTTAGTTATTTAGGAGATTTCATAATGGACAGACAAATTTTAGATACTATTTTTCGGGCCTATGATATTAGAGGCAGATATCCCTCCGAACTTAATTCAGAATTTTACGAAAATTTAGGTAAAGCGTATGCCACTTTTTTTAAACCAAATAAAGTCGTCGTAGGGTATGACATTAGACCTGAAAGTATTGAAATGAAGAATTCACTTGCCAAGGGTTTGTGTGAGATGGGTTGTGATGTTGTTGATGCAGGAGAGATTCCCACAGAAGCTTTATATTTTGCCACGGGCGAATATCCCGAAATCTTTGACGGCGGTCTGGTTGTGACTGCCTCGCATAACGGCACAGGTTGGAATGGATGTAAGATGGTGGCAAGAAATGCTAAACCAATTAGCAGCACCTCGGGTTTAATGGATTTAAAAAAAATAATTATTGAAAATGAGTATGAAAAAGTCAGAGATCAAAAAGGCACTGTTTCTGAAATGGATGTTATGCCTGAATATAAGAAAAAGGTGCTTTCTTTTATTAATTTAGAAAAGAAAAAACTATTGAATATAATAGTAGACGCAGGAAACGGAATAGGCGGAAAGGTTTTCGATTATATTTTTGGTGATTTGGAGATTAATACTGGAAATTCTACGGATAATGAAATGGGTGTGTTAAACATTGACCGTATGTATTTTGAGCCTGATGGCACCTACCCAAACCACGTGCCTAATCCTATGGAAGAAGAAAATGTAGAAGAAATTAAAAAAAGAGTTGTAGAGACAGGGGCTGATTTTGGTATCGCAATAGACGGAGATGCAGATAGAGCTTTTTTTATAGATAAAAAAGGTAGAAGACCGGACGGTGTTTATGTGGGTGTTTTATTAGCTAAGAATATTTTAAAAAATAAATCCGATAATAAGAAAATAATACATGACCCCAGAATTACGTGGCCTTTTATAAAAGAAGCGCAAAAGCTCGGGGCTGAGGTATATCAAAGTATGGCGGGGCATTCGTTTTTTAAAGCTGCTATGGCTGAGAAGCAAGCTTTATTCGGCGCTGAGGCAAGCGCCCACTTTTATTATCAGGATTTTTATAATTGCGATTCAGGCATGGTGACTATAGCTCAAATGTTAAATATGTATTTTGAAGGCTTTGAATTAACCCGTGAGGTAGATTATTTATTTGAAAACTACCCGAATTCAGGTGAGGTCAATTATCGTGTTGAAAACGCCATAGTCTTGATTCATCAAATTGAAGAGTTTTATGAAAAACAAGGTGCAAAAATTGAAAAAATAGACGGTCTTTCCGTCGAGTTTGATGATTGGAGATTTAATTTGAGAATGTCCAACACGCAACCTCTTTTAAGAATAAATTTAGAAGCCAAAACCAAAGAATTGGTCATAGAAAAGTTTTTAGAGGTTGAAAAAATGATTGGAGCTGTGAGAGATAATCTACCGGCGCTTGAAGAACTTAGATAGTCTTTAGCAATTACTTGTGACTTTTAACAATATTTGCGTGAAAAATGTGTTTAAACATTTCAACTGCCAAAAACATTATAATAGATAACCCGAAAGCTACGCCCCAATATGTGATTGAAAGTTTCTCTACCTCAAAAAAGTTTCTAAGGGTTTCTGTGGCAAAAGGTAAAAATTGAAGTCCGAAACCGGCAAGTACGGAAAGTCCCAGCCACTTATTTTTAAACATACTCGATTTAATAAAAGAGGTAAAAGGAGCTCTTACCGAAAATACATACACTAATGAATTTATTCCAATGGTGACGAAAGTAACTGATCTTGCGAGGGTAATGTTTCCGGTATTTTTATAAACAAAGTAAAAGGATAGAAAAGCAACCAGTCCTGCAAAAAAACTTACAAATAAAATTAGATTTATCATCCACGAGGTTATAATATGCTCGTCTGGTGATCGAGGTTTATCCTTCATAATATCGCGCCTTTTAGGGTCAACAGTTAAAGCCAGGTTAGGAAGCCCATCCGAAACAAGATTCACCCATAATATATGAACAGCCGTTACGGGTAGAGGCAGACCTATTATAATTCCGGCTAATACCACTAAAATTTCTTCAAATGCATCACATAGCAGGTATAAAACAATTTTTCTGATATTTTCAAACATAGCCCTACCCTCCTCAATTGCGTGAACAATTGTGGAAAAACTGGAATCAAGCAAAACTAAATCCGCAGTCTCCCTGGCAACATCCGAAGCATTATTTACCACTATCCCTATATCGGATCTGTGTAGAGCCGGGGCGTCATTAACACCGTCTCCAATCATTGCCACAACCTCGCCCTTTTCTTTAAAAGCATTTACAATTCTTAATTTTTGATCAGGTGTAGTTCTGGCAAAGAGTTTAATTTGATCAATCCTGTTCTTTAATTCTTCGTCTGACATAGCGGAGAGGACATCTCCGGTTATGTACTCATCTTCGGAAACGGTCACACCCAGCTGAGAAAGTACATATAAGGAAGTTTTTGGGTAGTCTCCGGTAATAACAACAGTTTTAATACCTGCCTCGTAAGTTTCTCTAAAAGGTTCTATCAAACCTTCTCTTACCGGGTCGGAAAAGGCCACTATCCCCACCCATTCAAGGTTACCTTTAGCGTCCTCCAACTCTAAACTTTTTTTATTTTTATCAACAAATTTTCTACCAAAACCTATAATTCTTTTACCTTCATTTGTAAGATTTTCTATTTCTTCAATAACTTTGTCTTTTTCACTTTGATTCAAGGTACTCCAGCTTAATAACAATTCCGGAGCTCCGTTTACAAAAATAATATTATTATTTTCATCCCATTCATTTAGGGAAATAAAGAATTTTTCTTTGGAAGTAAATGGAATACTGTCAATTCTGTTATATGATTTTCCATCGTCCTTAAGTAAATTTTTGGCCCATTTGTAACCTGATATTAATACAGGGTCGTCTAAATCGTTGGCAATTGAAAGCTGAATTGCTAAATTCAATTGATCTCCTTTAAAATCCGACACTTCTGTTTGTCCTAATGTCAGGGTGCCTGTTTTATCTGTACAAATTACTGAAACACCGCCCAAGGTTTCAGCGGCAGCTAACTTTCTAACTAAACCTCTTCTTTTCAGTATTTTTTGCATTCCTATCGTAAGAACAATTGTGAGAGACACCAGCAACCCTTCCGGAATACTTGAAACAGCCAAAGCTACTGATGTAATAAAAATTTCGATTATATCCATACCTCTGATTAAACCTACGATGAAAACAAAAAGAATAATTGCACCGATAATTATTAATAGTTGATTGCTGAACGTTTTAAGTTGGACTTGAAAAGGTGTAATCTCGTCCTTATCTTGAATTTTGTCAGCGATCTTACCAACTTCAGTAGCGGACCCTATGCTTTGAACCAACATTACCGCCTGTCCGGAAGAAACGGAGGTGCCCATAAAAACTTTATCATCGACATTTTTGCTAATAGGTAGACTTTCCCCTGTTAATACCGCCTCATTCGATGAAAATCTATTTGTCGATATTAGTACTCCGTCTGCAGGGATTTTGTCCCCCCTGTTTAAAAACACTATGTCGCCGGGAACTATCTCTTTAGTATCAATCTGCATTCTCTCCCCATCCCGTAATACGGTAGCTTTTATTGAGATAAATTTTTTAAGTGCTGCCAGAGAATTCGAAGTTTTATTTTCCTGAACAAACCCAAGAATGGTGTTAATAAAGACTGCTATAAGAATAATAAGAGCATCATTAGTTTGACCTATTAGAATAGTAACTATTGAAGCACCCAAGAGAACGAATACCAACGGATTTTTCAGCTGACTTAAAAATATAGATATTTTCGTCGGAGGTTTCTTTTCAGGAAGTTGGTTATAACCATACTTCTCCTGTCGTAATTTAACCTCCTCTGTACTTAATCCGTTTTCTGTATTTAAAATGGCAGAGTTACTCATAAAGGTATACTAAATATAATAAAGTTTAACATAGTTAAATTTTCTAATCTAAGTTTTGTTTGTGATTTGATTTTTATGATAGTATTTTATTATGAACAACAAGCCGTCTTCTAAGAAGATAATAAGGGTTGTTTTAGTTTTGTTAGTTCTTTTGGTTGCAGGCATCTTCATTCTAAAAGGAAAACCCTCTCAATTTCAAAATGTTAAAAATGATCAAATTAATTGGCGTATACCAAATCTTCCGGACGGATTTAATTGGGTTGAAAGTGAAGCAAATCAACAGGATATTGAGAATAATAAAATATTGTTTAGCGATAGATTTGAAAAAAATTCGGATGGGGATGTTGTTACCGGTGAGATATTAGCCCCCGGAAAGATATATTCAGTCAAACTAACAGATAAAGATTGGAACTATAAAGATGCGGGTTATGCTACAGAAGCAATATTAAGGAAAAGTCTCGAAGGATCCGGATGGTCTTCAAGCACCACGGTTGGGAATTATGTTGTGTACGGTATGGCTGCAAGCGGGATCCAGGGTTCCGTAACCGGTTACGTAAGAGTCGAAGGTGATTTAGTCAGGACTGTTGTTTTAAGTTATTTTTATGACGGAAATTGGATAGCCGGTGAAAACGAGCCTTCTCACTTACAGTGCCCTTGTAGTGTTACTATGACTATTTTTATAAGTGATCCCGTAAATTTGAGCGATTATATACAAAACCTATAGCATATTGATAATCGAAGTATTTTTGAGTATAATATCGGAAAATCCTCACTAAGGAGAGCAGTAATGGAAATAATAATACAGTTTTTTGAATGCGATATTAATGTTGTTTTAAAAATTATTATATTTGGTTTTGTTCTGGCAATAATTTGGACTATCCTATTCTTTATTGGATGTGTGATTCACGACTATCGTTATACAAAAAATTTGAGAATTCTTGATAAATCGGCAGAAGACTTAATGAAAAATAAGTAATTTATTAAACCTAGTTTTGCTCTTTATCTATTATTGCAAAACTAGGTTTTTTTATTACCCCTTCCTGTACCTGGAGCTAATATCAAGTCTCTTTTCAAAAAACTTTTTTTGATTATAAAAGGCCAGTATAACGGTATCTCCTTTTTGGATAATAATTTTATCTCCATACGATATCGGAAATACCTGTTTTACGCCGTCCAGATATACTGATAGGCCAGGCCTTTTGGATGTGTTTTCGACTGTTATTTTATTGGTCGGTAAAATATCTTCCAAGTATCTGTTACAAACAATACCTATCAGGGACCACATATTACTGCCTAATGGCAGGACAGCTCCTCCCAGATTGAAATTGTATCCGGTAGATCCCAAATCGGTACTGATACATATTCCGGATCCTTTGATTTCAAAATTATTAAAAGAACCGTCCTGTGAATTAATTAAAAATGAGTGATACCCCATTAACTTAGAGCCCAAAACTACTTCGTTAACTGCCTGACCGACTTTCATTATTTTAGTATTTTTTGCTTTTTGTACTTTTACGGATATTTTAGTGGTTTCAAGAGTTTTAAGATTTATGCTGTCTGATTCATTTTTTTCGAGTTTTTCCAGTAACTTTTTCAACTTATTCAAATCCAACTCGTTCATTAAAAAATTAAGGGTTCCCGTTCCGTATCCAAAAAATGGTACTTTGAAGTGATTGTATTCCTGTATGGCGTGTAGAATCGCCCCATCGCCTCCTGATACCAATATTAAATCAGGATTTTTTTCTTTCAACATTTGTGGAAATTCTTTTTGAATAAGGTCGTTAATCTCTTTGCATCGTTTGTCATTAGATATTCGATATTTTATTTTCATAACCAGAATATGATATCACTTTAGGAAAGTTAATATGAAAAAAGGACACAATTTGCTTTTGGCATTTTATGTCCTTTTTAAACGATCATGTTAATCGTTGATTTGTGAATATACAGATAAAACCATATCTGCATATTCCTCATACCCCACGTCCATAGGGCCGTAATGAAACAGAGCTTCTCTCAGACTGCCATATATGTTTATTAGGCTCGCAAGATGGCTTGTACCCCACTCGATATTGTAGCCCGGGTCCAAAAGATCCAAAACAGTTGGTCGCGAGCTAAAATAATCTCCGTAAAGCTGCCTTGACAAACCATCGGAAGACATTATTTGCATCAAACCGATGGCTCCACTTTGAGAGATAGCACTTGGATCTCCACCGGATTCTAACATAATTAATGTAGCAATTAGTTCCGGTTCAAAACCCCATTTCGCGGAAGAACTTTCAATTTCCTCGCAAAAACGTAGAGTATTTTCCCAGCTATCTTGATACTCCGGGGATGGAAATATTTCCGGAAGTGAACAGCTGTCCTGAGTACTTTTGTTTTGAGTACCTTGCTGTGACGAGGCAGAAACCGGATCAGGCTGAATCCCGTTTTTTCTAATTTCTTCCGCCCTATCCATTCTTCCAAAAATATAGGCGGCGAATAGCATAATTATAAAAAATGCTATGTACTCAGTTGCCTTTTGTCTTTTCGGCCTTGTTCGGTCGAGGTAACCATTTACATTACTTCTTACGTCTTTCATTTCACTCTCCTTTTTATGAGTTATTTTGTTTTGGATTATAGCACTATTAAGACCTATAGTCAAAATAAGCCAGGTAGGTTAACTAAGTTGTTATTTTTAATGTACGGTAAAAATATTGATATTGATTACTTGTCTCACAGGCGAAATACCAATAAAATAGAGTTAATGAAGTTTTTACTAAAATTATTTATTTTCATTGGTATAGTTTTCCTAACAATGCATTATCTTTTTGGTGTGAGTTTCGATGATTTAAGAGCATTAAAAGAATTGCCTTCAAAATCCGTTTGCGACAATCAGATTACCTACAAAATCGGAACAATCGACCCAAAATTCAATCTAAGTGAAGAGTATTTCAGCGAAAAAATTGAGGAAGCGGCGGAAATTTGGGAGTCTGCGTACGGGAAAAAAATATTTGTATACGACCCTGAATCTAACCTTGATATAAATCTGATATACGATGAGAGACAAGAAAATTTAAATGTAATACAAAAGAACGAACCCACTATTTTAAACGAAACCGCTTCCCTGGAAGAACAAAATAAAATTTATGAGCAAAAAGTAGCTGAATTAGAACAGCAGATAGAAGACCTTAATAATCAAATAGATTACTGGAACAGCAAGGGTGGTGCTCCCGAAGCTGAGTTTAAGTACCTTACAAAAATGCAGGAGGACTTGAATAAAAAAGTGGAGGAGTTGAATGATTATGCAGATAATCTTAACAGAGTTGTGAATGAAGTAAATAAAAATATAGACAATTTTAATCAAATGGTTTCAAAGTTTAATAATATTGTTATGGAAAAACCTGAAATTGGTTTGTACACATCGGGTGAGGAAAAAATTGATGTTTATTTCTTTTCGGATGAGGATAATTTGGTAGATACTTTGGCTCATGAATTGGGACACTCTCTGGGGTTGGATCATATAGAAGCTGAGGGAGCGATAATGAATCCTGTTGTGTCCGATGAAACCGAGTTAACGGACGTAGATATCAATTTGATTACCAACTACTGCAGTGAGCACACTTACATAAATGATTTTAAAGTGAAAATTAAATATTACTTTAATTTAATTGGTTCAAATCTTAAAAATTTTTTAGTAACTCCAAATTAATATTGTCGTGAGATAATTTTTCTATGAATTAATTATTCATCATCACGCTGTGTAGTTCTTTTACATTAAATTAAATTGTGGAATAATAGCGGTATGAAAATTTTAAAAATAGGAGCAATTTGGTGTCCCGGATGTTTGGTTATGAGGCCCAGGTGGGCCGAAATTGAGAAAGAAATGCCTGATTTAATCACTGAGTATTATGATTTTGATAAAGATAAAGAAATTATGGAAAAATATGGTATAGATCACAAACTTCCGGTTTTTATATTTTTAGATAAGAATGGAAACGAGATTTTAAGATTGACAGGTGAGGCGGACAAAAAGGAACTCGTGAGAATTATTAATGAAAACATCGATAAATAAGTCAAAGGTTAATAAATTTATTATTTCCTTAATATTTTTCTTAGCAGCAGTTGTCGGAGTTAAGAACACCTACGCATCCGATAAGATAAATATTTACCTCTTTTGGGGCGAAGGCTGTCCGCATTGTCAGAAAGAAAAACTGTTTTTGCAGGATTTGGTAAAAAACAATGACGATTTAGTGTTATATGACTACGAGGTCTATAAAAGTTACGACGGAAGATTAAAATTGCAAGAAGCAGAAGAGAAATTAAATGTAAGTGTTGGGGGTGTTCCTTTTCTTGTTATTGGAAATGAGCACATAACCGGCTTTTTAAGCCCGGAAACAACAGGTCAGGAGATAATTAAAATAATTGACGAATACCGGGAGAGCGGGTGTTACGATGTATTAAATTTTGAAAAACAATCGGAAGAAACATCTAATCCATCGGAAAATATAGAAGATACTTATGAAAATAGCAATTCTGTAACAGAGGAAAACGCTGAAAAATTAAATGAAGATAATACTTACACAGAAACAGCAGAAACCTTAGATAATAATAATGACGGGACCGGGGAGAAATGTGAGCCCGGTGAAAATGTAGGTAAATCCGCTCTGCCAAAGTTCGGTAATATAAACTTGGAAAAACTTTCTCTACCGGCATTAACTATAGTCCTGGGTTTTTTGGACGGATTTAATCCATGCGCTATGTGGGTTTTGCTATTTTTAATAAGTCTTTTAATCGGAATGCAGGATAAGAAAAAGATGTGGATACTTGGAATAGCTTTTATAGTATCTTCCGCGTTAGCTTATATGTTATTTATGGTTGCGTGGTTAAATTTATTCTTGTTTGTTGGTTACATTTTTTGGGTCAGGGCGGCTATCGCTCTGATTGCTTTAATTGGCGGTTACACTAATTTAAAAAAGTTTTTGAATACTGACTCTTCGGGGTGTGACATAGTCAAAGATGATAAAAGAAAAAGTGTTTTTGATAAACTTGGAAAGATTACTACAAACAAATCCTTTTTTATGGCGGTAATTGGGATAATATTGATGGCCTTTGCAGTAAATATCGTTGAGTTGGTGTGTTCGGCAGGACTTCCGGCAGTTTTTACACAAGTATTGGTTTTAAACAATCTTGGAAAAGTTCAGTACTACCTTTATATTCTTCTTTATATTTTCTTTTTTATGTTGGACGACCTTGTGGTATTTTTTATTGCAATGATTACTTTGCAGATGACCGGTATAACTACAAAATATGTAAAATGGTCAAGACTCG
>Ga0116172_10001996_pt1 | contig 18147 bp, 13 predicted proteins | sample AD_UKC083_MetaG_FD_89799 | JGI IMG/M metagenome (GOLD analysis project Ga0116172, IMG submission 89799) | Active sludge microbial communities of municipal wastewater-treating anaerobic digesters from USA - AD_UKC083_MetaG | ecosystem: Engineered > Bioreactor > Anaerobic > Digestate | place: USA...
CCGTGGTAACTCGAGCTATGAGCTCCAGTCTGCTGCCGACAGTGTAAGAAAAGGAGTTGTAATGTATTCGGAAGGGATGGCAGTGCCCGTCGATATGCCTGGTATCATTTCAGGAAGGGTTCATAATGCGATATTTTTAAGTCCCGAACTTAATCTTAATAAGCTTATTAAACCCGATTTCTCTATCTTCAGGGTCTGCGATCCCGGGGAAGACGTGATACACAGGGAACTGGCTGTTGCATTTTTTAATGGTTATGGTACCGAACTCAACATGTTCCGCCCCGGAGGAAGGAATTCCGGTCTGGAGGAGGATCTCGGTTACCTGGCCAGAACAACAGACATCCTGAGGCAGAACAGTGATGCTTTTCTTGATAAGGACTGGACCCCGCTGATCGGTACAAGAGCTGACAATATCTATGTTAACCGCTGGACCTCGGAAGGAAAGATAATTTATACTGTGTTGAACATGAGACCTGAAGGGTACCAGGGTCCGCTTTTCAGGATTGAAAATGACAGTAATTTTCATTATGTATCCCTCTGGAATCACGAAAATACTAATATTGAAACGGATAATGGGATCTCCTATGCCTGCGTGAAGACTTCAGGATGGCTTCTTTCAGAGGCAGGTACACGAAAGGAGGGTTCGGTTGACTGCATCGCAGCATTCAGAAAGATTCTGAGGACCAGACTCACGGGAGACTCCCTTCGCATCAGTACACCGGAAGGCTCACATATTATTGTCTGGAAGGGTAATCCTTCAGGAAAAACGGCTTTTGTTGAACTGAAGGAAACCGGGGATACGGTGCTGTCAGTGAAGAATCTTTTTGGCTATTATGAGGATAAGATCATTGTTCAGCTGAAGAGGGAGAATATTCTTGTGGATGAGAACATCCTGATGCGTGAAGGAGGAAAGCCCTGGCTGGTGAGCAGGGTTCAGAAAACACCTCCGGCAACCGGCATCGCTCCTGATATGGTACTCGTCCCGGGAGGAGATTTTTCCTACAGTGTTTCAGCAGATGACGATTTCATACCATATCCCGATGCAAGTGATGTTACGGCGAGGATAGACAGTTTTCTTATTGACAGGTATCCTGTTACCAATGCACAGTATTACGAGTTTCTTCAGAGTACGGGCTACAGGCCTGTAGATACAGTAAGGTATCTGCGGCACTGGGATATGGGGATATACCGGCAGGGGCAGGAAAGGTATCCTGTTGTCAACCTGAGTATTGAGGATATGAAGGCCTACGCGGCATGGGCCGGGAAAAGACTTCCCACCGAAGCAGAATGGCAGCGTGCAGCTCAGGGGACTGACCAGCGAAGATGGCCCTGGGGGGATGATTTCCACGGGACCCTGTGCAACAATGCATTTGATAAACCAACTCCGGTCGACGCCTTTAATAAAGGCATGAGCCCTTACGGGGTGGTCGATATGGTTGGAAATGTCTGGCAGATGACAGGCGACATGTATTTCAATGGTTCATATTATTTTTCGATAATAAGAGGGGGAAGCTTCTATAATCCGGTGTCGAGCTGGTGGTACATAAAGGGAGGTCCTCAGCCTCTCGACAAAACTCAGATGATGCTGATGGTATCACCGGGATTTGACAGGAATTCCACAGTGGGATTCCGGTGCGTGAAAGATATCGATCTGCTGAACTTCAGGATAAGGAAATAATCAGACCTTGAGTTTCTTTTCAATCTCGTTGATCTGGTTCCTGAAATGCTTGTCAGTATCCATGAGATTGTTCACGGTTTTACAGGCATGCAGTACCGTTGCATGATCCTTTCCGCCTATATGAGACCCTATGCTTGCAAGGGAGGCTTTTGTCAGGTTCTTTGAAAAGTACATCGAAACCTGCCTTGCCTGGACTATTTCCCTCTTTCTGGTTTTACCCTGAATCTGTTCAATGGGTATTTTATAATAATCGCATACGATCTTCTGAATATATTCAATTGTAATCTCCCTCCTGGTGGTTGTAACAAGCTTTTCAACCATCTGACGGGCAAGATCCAGGGTGATCTCCTTCCTGTTCAGGGTCGACTGGGCGTAGAGGGAGATGAGAACTGCTTCAAGTTCCCTTATGTTGTTGGATATGTTGGCTGCCAGATATTCGAAAATCTCATCGGGCAGTTCGATGCCGTCATTGTATGCTTTCTTCCTGAGAATAGCAAGCCTTGTCTCATAGTCGGGTCTCTGCAGATCTGCCTGAAGCCCCCATTTGAACCTCGAAAGAAGCCTCTGTTCCATCCCCTGAAGTTCGACAGGAGGTCTGTCGCAGGTGAGTATCAGCTGCTTTCCCGACTGATGAATGTGATTGAATATATGAAAGAAGGTGTCCTGGGTTTTTTCTTTTCCCGCAAATTCATGAACATCATCCAGAATGAGAACGTCTATCATCTGATAGAAGTGCAGAAAATCGTTTTTGTTGTTGTTCCTGACCGATTCAACAAACTGAGTCTGAAATTTATTGGCATTGACATAAAGGACCACCTTGTCGGGATGCTTCTCCTTTACCAGAATCCCGATCGCCTGTGCCAGGTGAGTCTTACCCAGCCCTGAATCACCGTAGATCATAAGCGGATTGAATGCCGTGCCACCGGGATTATTGCCAACGGCTATTCCGGCCGATCTCGCCAGCCTGTTGCATTCACCCTCCACATAGTTGTTGAAATTGTAATCGGGATTAAGTTTCGGATCAAAGTGGACTTTCTTTATCCCCGGAATTACAAAAGGATTCTTGATCGAAGGCTGGGTAACATCAAAGGGGACCTGAAGCGGCTTGTTGTTCAGATCGGTCTTGTTGCGTGAGGGATATCTTACAGTATAAGGTTTTCCGTCAGAGAAATTGGCGTTTTCAAGAACTACATTGTATTCCAGCTTTGCATCTGTACCAATCTCACGTCTCAGGGTTTTCCTGAGTATGTCAATATATTGCTCTTCGAGATACTCATAAAAAAACGGACTTGGAACCTGAATTGTCAGAACATTGTTTTCAAGCTTCAACGGTATTATCGGTTCAAACCATGTTTTAAAACTGACGGATGGAATTATGTCCTTTATTATCTGCAGACAGTTATTCCAGACATCAATGTGCGACTTGTTCATGAAAAATTCCAGTTAGTAGTTTTATGGTATTCAGTCAAGCTGATTCACACAGCAATATTTGTAAAAAAAAAAGTTAAAAAAAAAATTTTTTTCGCTTGATTATTTCAAAAAAAGTATATGGTTTTAACGGTCAGTAACTTATATGAAAAAAATATTTGTTGAGATTTAATTGATTGATAAATAGTGGGTTATGTATGTCTGGTGAAGTTTGTACGTGTATAACAGTTCTTTATAATCTCATGATCAAAATCAGCCGTGAAATGTTAAAAACGGGTACTATTTTTCCATCAATTTATTGCCCCGATTTAAGCTCAAGATACTCTGAATTTTATAAAAAGTCAATTATTCCTGCCTCTCTTTTCTTCCAAAAAGGGAAAAATGTACATATTTCTTTGGGTTGGTTCTCATATCAGCCAGAAGCAGGTTAAGACTCCCGAGGGTATTCGACAGGTTTGTATAAAGAGAGTCATTTGTCATAAGCTGCCCTGCAGTGCCGCGACCCTCATTGAGGTTATTAAGAAGTAATGAAGCCTGTTCAAGGCTTGACTTCAGGTTGTTTACAGATGAATACAGGTCTGCCGCGGCAAGTGTGTCGGCAACCGACTCCAGACCGCTTAGTGCCGAAGAGAGGTTCCCGGAATTGTCTGCAAGCATGGCCGTGAATGTGTTGATATTTTCAAGAGTCTCCTTCAAAACCTTGTTGTCGATGCTCCTGGCGGCACTGCTAATACTGGCAACGCCTGTTCTTATGTCTGACCTGAATCCGGGAGTTACAATGTCATTTATGGAAGATATTGCAGTATCGAGCGAACTGATAAGATCTGAGATCTTGCCGCTGAGAGGAAGAAGCTCATTCTCAACTTTTGTTATTACTGTCTCAGCAAGTCTTCCCGGGATGGTGTCACCACTGGAATAGGTGCCCGGACCGGAGCCGTAAACAAGCTGAATTTTCATTCCGGCAATAAGAGTGGCTGTAGTAATTTCTGCAACAGTGTTGACAGGCAGCCTGAAATTATTTTCAACAGACAGAACGGCAAGCAGTCTCCCGCTGAGCGGATCGAGGAATTTTAACGACTGAACCACGCCTACCTTGTATCCGTTTACTTCAACGGGACTTGATTCTGCAAGACCGTTTACCCTGTCATACACAACATAATAAACCGATGTGCTTCTGAAGATATCTTTACCCTTCAGGTAATTGAATACCCAGATAAAAACAAGAATGCTGATCAGGGCTGTGGCTCCTATTTTTACTTCGTGTGAGATTTTTTTCATTAACCTGGCAGATTTATTTGGATCCTTTCATATCGATTGCCTCCTGTAAAGGTAGTACTTTATTGTCTTTTACAGCTATGACGAAGGCATCGCTGTACAGTTTTCTGATAACCTTGCTATGTTCGGCGGCCTCTGAAAATGAGCTGAAACTGCCTGTTGCATATTTGTAATGATCCCCGGCCGGAATCGAAACAACATCTGTTATCCCGTTGAAATTTTCCGGCTTTGTCTCGAGCTTTTCCTTGGAAATTTTTATCTGGACCATGAAAGTCGGCATAAGCACCGCCTCTTTTTCATCAGGTGCAAGTGTGTCGTGCGTTACTCTTTCGGTTGCCGGGACAAAATTTGAGACCTGGCTTTTCTTCTCAATTTCGCTGAAATAATCCCGGGTTGCCCTGTAAATGGCTGAAGCAAGATAATCCTGTCCTTCTTCTGAGGCCAGGTACTTCTCTTCATCAGCATTTGTTAGGAAACCTGTCTCTATCAGTACACTGGGCATCGATGTCATATACAGTACCCAGAAAGCATCCTGCTTCACCCCCCGGTCAATTCGTCCTGCCCGGTTTTTAAACTGACTCTGGACTTGTGAGGCAAACTCCGTGCTCTGTTCCCGGAACACATTCTGCATCAGAGAGAAGATTATGTATGATTCCGGCGATTTAGGATCAAAGCCTTCATATTTTGTCGTGTAATCGTCCTCATATACAATGGCTTCGTTCTCTTTCATCGCAACTTCAAGATTCTGATCATCTTTCGACGGCCCCATGATGAATGTCTCGGCTCCTTTAATATTCCTGTTTGCAGGCATTGCATTTGCATGGATGGATATAAAGAGGTCTGCCTTGTTCTTGTTGGCAAACTCTGCTCTTTCCTTGAGCCCGACAAAAAGATCTGTCTTTCGGGTGTAAAGCACTTTTACGTTTTTTACATTTTTTTCAAGGTATGCGCCTGTTTTCAGAGCTATTGAAAGGTTGATGTCCTTCTCCCTGCTTTTTGCTCCCAATGCTCCGGGATCTTTCCCGCCATGCCCGGCATCGATAACCACAACCCAGGTTTTTTCCGTTGACCCGGCAACCTGAAGGGCGGTAAACAGAAATACCAGTGAGCAAAGCGAAAGCAATTTAAGTACCTTTATATAATTGGTACGTTCTTTGCCGTTTTTAGTAATTGAACCCATCACTAGTTCGTGTTTTTTTACTTAGTTTTGCGCCTGACATCCGGAGGTCACACAAAAACTGTACAAAAATAGTATTAAAGTTGTATTTTTTTATACAAAAGCGGCTACTGGTAGTGATCCTGTTAACGGGCCATTTTGTTTCATTATTTTCACAACAGGAAATATCCCCTGCCGACACCATGGCTGTCCGGTCCGAAACAATCATTGCCGATACCATCGTTCAGGTACTTAAGAAGATCTCACCGGAAGGAATAGACAAACAGGTAACATATCGTTCTGCAGGCAGGAAGATCAACGATCTTGTCAATAAAAGAACCATAATGATTGATCAGGCTGAAGTTACCTATGGTGACATGGAGATAAAGGCCGATTCAATAGTGTTTGATATGGGTTCAAATACCGTATTCGCCACAGGGAGGGCCGACACCACCGGTAAAGTCACCGGAACTCCGGTTTTCCGGCAGGGAGATCAGGAGCTGGAGGCTGATTCTCTGCTCTACAACTTTGTGACACGTAAGGCAATAGCCTACAGGATCGTAACAAAGCAGGAAGACGGGCTTCTGAGAAGCCAGGTAAGCAAGCTTCTTGAAGACGGAACTTCCAACATTGCAAAAAGCACTTACTCAACCTGCGAAGCTGAACATCCTCATTTCTATATCAATCTGCCTAAAGCAAAGATATATCCCGGAAAGAAGATTATTTCAGGACCCGGTAACCTGGTTCTTGAAGGCATACCGCTTCCGGTTGCCCTTCCCTTCGGCTTTTTCCCCATTCAGACTAAAAGAGCTGCCTCGGGCATTCTCATACCCAGGGTAGGACAGGAACAGGAGAGGGGATACAATCTGACTGAAGGAGGTTACTATTTTGCCATCAGCGATTTTTTTGACCTTGCCCTGAAAGGTAACATCTATACAAATGGTACCTGGATGCTTACTGCACAGTCGAACTACGCAAAAAGATACAAGTACTCGGGTCAGTTCCTGTTCAGTTATGCCAATAACGTATCAGGACATAAAGGTTTGAAGGATTACAGCAAGGCGACAAACTATAAGATCGGCTGGACATATAATCAGGATGCCAAAGCTCGTCCGGGTCAGAGATTTTCTGCGAACGTCAACATGAGTTCAAGCGGATACGACAAGACAAACAGCTATAATGTTTCTGAACATGTTACAACTCAGAGGCAGTCGAGCGTCAGTTACTCAAAGAGCTGGGAGGGAACCCCTTTCAACCTCTCTGCAAGCATGAACCACAGTCAGAACGTTAAAAACAAGTCAGTAGCGCTTAACCTGCCGAAGGTCAGTTTCAATATGAGCCGTATTTACCCTTTTAAGAACCGAAACAACCCCGGACCTTCAAAATGGTACCAGGAGCTTCAGCTTCAGTACTCTGCCTCACTCGATAACCAGATAAACACATACGACAGCCTTCTTTTTACAAACAAGGTTTGGCAGAATATGCGCAACGGATTCAAACATGATATTCCCTTAAGCATACAGTTCCGGCCTTTCAGAAATTTCTCCATTTCGCCCCAGTTAAGGTACAGTGGTGTTCTCTATACCCAGAAATATGAAAAGAGATGGGTGGCAGATTATTTCGATCCTGAGAAAAATGAGATTATCCCTATGGAAGTGACCGACACTACCCGGGGCACCTTCTATGGTCAGGCTTTCAATCCTTCAATCAGCGCCAGCTTTAATCCGCAGATATTCGGAACATTCACATTCTCTGGTAACTCCAGGGTACAGGCCATCAGGCACGTGATGAAGCCTTCGGTGAGCTTCAGCTATATCCCGAGCCTTGAAGGACTGAGCAGCGATCTTTACCGTACCGTTCAGCGCGACACCCTCGGCAACATCCGGGAATATTCGATCTTCGACGGAAATATCTATGGCACACCATCCCTGTCAAAACGAAACGGACAGATTTCCTTTAATCTCACAAACCTGCTTGAGGCCAAGGTTTTCTCAAGGGATGACACTGCCACTAAACCTCAGAAGGTAAAGCTGATAGAGAATCTGGGTGTTTCCACATCATATAATATCTTCGCGGATTCGATGAAATGGGCACCCGTAAACATGGTTCTCAGAACCTCACTCTTCAATAATGTCGGAATATCGGCCGGAAGCAGTTTCTCACTTTACGGCATCAATGAAAAGGGGAGGCCCGTCGCAAGAACAGCATTTGAGCAGAACGGGAAACTGATGCGCCTTACAAACTTCAATGTAAGCCTCGATTTCGATCTCGGAAAGCTGATAATGGGCGACAGTAAGAGAGGTTCGCCGGGACCTTCTTCTTCGCCTGTGACCGATTCAAGGACCGGGGCGTTCTATCAGGACCAGACCGGGGCTATTCCGAATCCCTCGGCACCTGCAGGAACAGAAGACAGGTTATTTGACGATTACGGATATTCAATATTTGATGTGCCCTGGTCAATGCGTGTAAGTTATAACCTGAGTTATTCAAAACCTTCCCTGAAATCAAATCTTACACAAACCCTTTCAGTGAACGGAAATGTTACCCTTACCAAAAAGACAGCTATTACATATACCAGCGGATTCGATTTTAAACAGAAGGAGATTACCATGACCCAGATCGGAATTTCACGTGATCTCCACTGCTGGGATATGAGTTTCAACTGGATCCCCAATGGCACGATGAAGATGTGGAACTTTACCATAAGGGTCAAGGCTGCTGTTCTTTCCGACCTTAAGTATGAGAGGAGGAGGGATTATCACGACGAGTACTAAAAAAATAAGGACATGCCATGGCATGTCCAAAAAAAAAGACATGCAATGACATGTCCTTTTTTTTCTTCGTCCATAAATCTTTTTATTCGGCCACTATCTCAAATTCCACTTCGACCCTTACGTCCCTGTGAAGTTTAATAACAGCCTTGTATTTTCCTATTTCCTTTATCTGATCTTCCGGCAGGGTTATATTTTTGCGGTCGATATCAAATCCTTTGTCTTTAAGCGCTTCCGCAATCTGAATGGTATTTACCGAACCGAAGATCTTGCCTGATGAACTGGTCTTGGCACCGACAACCAGTGTGACTTCTGCCAGACTGGCGGCGGTTTCCTGTGCCGTAGCCTTTATCTTTTCTTCCTTATGAGCCCTCTGCCTGAGGTTTTCCGAATGCATCTTCTTCGCAGAACTTGTAGCTGCAACGGCGAATCCCTTCGGAATAAGATAATTAGCTGCGTATCCGTTCTTTACATTAACTATGTCGTCTTTCTGACCTAGTTTGTTGACATCCTGTAATAAAATGATTTCCATAATAGTACCTCCTTATTTTAACAGGTCAGTTACATAGGGCAGAAGAGCAATATGACGCGCTCTCTTTACGGCCTTGGCCACTTTCCTCTGATATTTCAATGATGTGCCGGTAAGTCTGCGGGGCAGTATCTTACCCTGATCATTCAGGAATTTCTTGAGGAACTCAGGATCCTTGTAGTCAATGTACTTTATCCTGTTTTTCTTGAACCTGCAGTATTTCTTCTTTTTGACCTCAACGGTTGGCGGGGTCAGATATCTGATTTCTGATTCATTCTGTGCCATCTGTTATTCCTCCTTCAATTTACCTGATTCTTTTTGTTTCCTTTTCTTTTCAGCATATTCGACAGCAAATTTCTCCATCCTGAAGGTGAGAAATCTTATTATCCTTTCATCCCTGCGGTATTGAACCTCAAGCTTCTCGATAAGATCGCCTGTTCCGCGGAATTCAATGAGGTAATAGAAGCCTGTCGACTTCTTCTGAATAGGATAGGCCAGTTTTTTCAGGCCCCAGTTCTCTTCATGAACGATCTCACCGCTGTTCTCGGTGATGACCTTCTTGAACTTCTGTACCGCTTCCTTCATCTGGTTCTCAGACAAAACGGGAGTTGCAATGAAAACGGTTTCGTACTGATTTAACATATTATTCTCCTGGTTTTTAAATTAATTGATTTTGGCTCGCAAAAATACAATTTTTTTTTAAAGAAAATGTAATTGCAGAAAAAAGAATTATCTGACACATATGAAGCTTGTTATGCAAGGGGTAAGTAATCTGAAATGTAAATGCCCCTATGCTTCGATTTCTTTTTGACTATATTTGTATTCCGGCTCATGTTGCCGGAAAAAGAGTCATCATTTATGGAGAACTTCATTGTCTCGGCACGAAAATACCGTCCTGCCACCTTTGATATGGTTGTGGGCCAGGATTCTATCACCAATACCCTTAAGGCTGCGATAAAAAACAGACACCTGACGCAGGCATATCTCTTTTGCGGTCCGAGGGGCGTGGGAAAGACAACCTGCGCCAGGATCTTTGCCAAGACAATAAACTGCAGCAACCTGAGTGATAATGGTGAGGCATGTAATGAATGTGAGTCGTGCCATTCTTTTAACACACTCCGCTCATTCAACATACATGAACTCGACGCTGCTTCAAACAACAAGGTCGATGATATAAGAAGCCTGACTGATCAGGTAAGGATACCGCCTCAGGTAGGCAAATACAGCATCTATATCATCGATGAGGTTCACATGTTGTCCACATCCGCATTCAATGCTTTCCTTAAAACTCTTGAAGAGCCACCTTCGCATGCAATTTTTATACTTGCAACAACAGAGAAACATAAAATAATACCGACAATTCTCTCGCGCTGCCAGATTTTCGACTTTAACAGGATCAGAATAGAGGATATTGTTGGAAGACTGATGTATGTCGCAAAGAATGAGGGGGTAACGGCTGAGGAGGAAGCACTTCACATTATATCCCAGAAAGCTGACGGCGCACTCAGGGATGCCTTGTCGATATTCGATCAGATAGTAAGCATCAGCGGTAAAAAAATTACTTACAAGGATGTAATAGAAAACCTGAATGTACTTGATTTCGAATATTATTTTGAGACAGTGGCAGGAGCGCTCCGGGGAGATGTTTCCTCTGTTCTGCTGACATTCAATGAAATACTTGAGAAAGGTTTCGACGGACATAATTTTATATCCGGACTGGGAAGTCATCTCCGCAACATTCTTGTTTGCATGGATGAGGTTACGGTTAAACTGCTTGAGGCTACCCCTGCCATAAAGCAGCGCTATCTTCAGCAGACCGCGGTCTGTTCTGAAGATTTTATTTTCAGGGCACTTGAACAACTTAGCAACTGCGACGTATCCTACAAAACCAGCAAAAACACAAGGCTCCATGTTGAGCTATGCCTCATTCGTCTATGCAGACTTACGGAAGCTTCTTTTCCGGGTGGTGAAAAAAAAAAGACTGAATTAAGCACTCCGGCCGAAAAAGATCCCGGACTTCCTCTTCCTTCTAAATCTGAAATAATCAGGGAATCCCATGAACCCCGGATGTCGGATATTGAAAAACCCGTTCCGTCGCAGGGAAAGCACGTTCCGGTGATCGAAAAACATGCCAAGTCATTCTCAATAAAGAACATCATTTCTCAGGAAAAAGAAACCATTGCGGAAGCTCCTGTTGAAAAACCTGCCGATCCGGTTGAAGAGGCAAGAGAAGTCCCTTCAGAAGAACTGACCGAGCCGGCTTTTGCAAAAGCCTGGACCGATTTTACGGATCTTGTTAAAAACGACGGAACACGGATCGTGTCAATGTTTAAGTCAGTGACCACGGAGCTTGAAAGTGATAACATAATTAAGATCCACGTAAACAATGCAGCCCAGAAGGACTTGTTTGTCCAGAACTACAAACACAGGCTTCTTGATTTTCTCCAGAAACGTTTTGCATCAGGAGATATTGATATTGAAACAGTTGTCGACCTTGCAGAATCAAATGAAACACTCTATTCAGATGAACAGAAATACAATCATCTTGCTTCCAAGTACCCTGAAATCAGAGATTTAAAAAAAACTTTCAATCTTGATATCCTGTGAACGGGATATGAATTAATTTTATATGCTACAGACATTTGAAACATGTGCTTTTCATGATCCGGAATTTGAAAACTGCTGACTTTTTCATGAACAAACTTAATGACGGAATGTTATTAAATGATAATTAAAACTCAATACTATGCTTACAAAAAAAATGGAAGATATCTGCAACAGGCAGATAGAAAGAGAGGGATACTCTTCAAATCTTTATCTCGCAATGGCATCATGGGCTGAAACGAACGGACTTGCAGGAATTGCACAGTGGCTTTACGCCCAGGCTGAGGAAGAACGAATGCACATGCTCAAGTTTTTCAGGTTTCTGAATGAACGGGGTGGTAAAGCCGTTGTCCCTGAATTCAGGAAACCCGACTCAGAATATGCAGGCGTCGAGGAGCTTTTTAACGAAGTTCTCAAGCATGAGCAGTATATTACATCCAGCATCAATGAAATTGTCGATCTGGCGATAGAGCTTAAAGATCACGCCACGAACAGTTTCCTTAAATGGTTCGTTGATGAACAACTGGAAGAGGAAGCATCAGTGCAGGCAGTGCTTGACAAACTGAAGATTCTGGGTAAGCATAATCTCTATATGTTCGACCGCGACATTATGAATCTGAGATCAGCCGATTGATGGAAAAAGCAATAGATGAAGAAGACGCAAATTTCTATAATTCTTTTTCTGCTTTTATTCCCCCTGCATTCCCTTTATGCCCAGGAATATATCCTTAACCGCCTTAAAACAGGGGTTTGTTATGCAGGGGAAAAAGTTAACAGAGTATTTATTCCCCCGCCCAAAGCTTTCTTCGAGAAATCAGCATCAAAGGGTGGGGGAAATATTTCAGTTATATATTCAGGATTTCCGAACGATGCCAGAAATGCCGTTGGATACGCGGTATCAATTCTTGAATCGATCCTTCCTCCTGATGCCGGGCTTACAGTAAAAGCTTCCTGGAGAAAAATTTCTTCGGAGGGTGTACTTGGAAATGCCACAATAACAGGATTTGCAGCCGGCTGGAGTATCGATGCCTTTAATCCAGATGCTTATTATCCTGTTACTGTAGCTGAAAAAATTGCCGGCCGTAATATTAATGAGCCGAATGAGGCGGATGTGGAGCTTGTTCTTAACAGTTCCGCCAGATGGTACATGGGTACCGATGGAAACACCCCTGTAAACCAATATGATCTAGTTACTGTCGTTATTCATGAACTTTGTCACGGACTGGGCTTTTTCGACAGCATGGATGCCCAGAACTCCACAGGCACCTATGGTCTTGGCGGTGTGCCGGTAGCCTGGGACACATTTGTTGAGAATCTTCTCAGGGAAAAACTTACCGATACAACACTTTTTCAACGTGAATCCGACGAACTCTACAAACAACTTACAGGCAATCAGCTATATTTCAACGGACCTGTTACCAGGCGCTACCTCTCAGGAGGCCGTCCCAGGCTATATGCTCCTTCTGAGTGGGATCCGGGATCCAGCGTTTCCCATCTCGATGAACTCAGGACAAGCCAGGCTGATGCCCTCATGACACCATTTATTGACCTGGGTGAGGCTATCCATGACCCCGGAAACCTTATCCTGTCAATCCTCGGAGATCTTGGTTGGATCAACACCAGGATAGTCCATGATGAGATTAAGGATACTGAAGAACCGGTTACAGAAATTGAACTGAGAACCGAGATCCTTTCCGACAGTGCCTACAACACCGATATGGTCGGAATTGTATATTCCTATGATGATTTCCTTACATCTGATACTGTAATGATGCTACCCGCAGCCGGAATTGACAGTTATACTGCAACAGTATCAGTGCCTTCATATAACACTGAACTTGATTATTATTTTTTCGTTACTGATGCTTTTTTAAGGATGTTCCGCATGCCATCAAGGGCCTCTGAGTCCCCGTTTACAGTTTTCATAGGAACAGATGATAAACTCCCTGAAATAGAACATTCACCCCCTGAGTATTTTTTTGAGAAGGTTGATACTATCCATCTGGATGCAGTCGTGACAGATAATCTGGGTATTGATTCGGTTTATGTTGAATACAGGATAAATGAAAATCCTTTCAGGACAGCGGGTATGACAAATGACAACGCTGACCTATACTCTGCTTCCCTTGAGGTCGGATCCGAATTCCTTAAAGGAGGTGACTACATAGAGTACCGTATTGTGGCAGTTGACGGAGCTTCTTCAGCAAACATTGCATCATCCCCCGCAACGGGTTATAACAGGATTGCCATTGAAGGCCTGCTACCTTCATTAAATAGCTATTCAACGGATTTTTCCGGTGCCGGACCGGCTTTTTTTAGTAATGGTTTTGAGATCAGCAGACCTGAGGGATTCTCAAGATTCGGGCTTCATTCAGAGCATCCCTACCGAAGTCCTGATGAGGATTACAAAACCCTTGAGTTTACCGCTGTGCTCAGGCATCCGGTGTTTTTTGAGCCTACAGGTATGATAATCACGTTTGATGAAGTAGTGCTGGTGGAACCCGGAGAGGAAGGTTCGGTTTACGGATTTTCAGATTTCTATGATTATGTTATTATCGAAGCTTCGAACGACTTCGGCAAAACATGGTTCAGCCTGTCGGACGGATATGACAGCAGGCTTCTTCCTTCATGGGAAAATGCATATAACAGTTCGTTTGATGATGAGATGAACTCAACCTACAAGGGAACCGAATCGATGATGCTGAAACAGACAATATACCCCAGGCTCGGTTCACGGATCCCTGATGGAGGCGAACTTCTGGTAAGGTTCAGGTTATTCTCCGATCCTTATGCCAACGGCTGGGGATGGGCTGTGTCGGACCTTGCAATTACACCCCTTGTTGATAGCGCTGAGGAGATCACAGAGTCTGATTTTGTAATATACCCCAACCCCGGAAACGGAATTATAAACCTCCGCAATATTCCTGCAGAGGAGGGAAGACCGGTTGAATTATCCATTTACAGCCTGACTGGCAGATTAATATACCATGACAGGGTTATAGGTCAGTAGTACGTTTCAGCCGATATCTCAAAAGCTCCGTCAGGGATCTATCTGATTGTCATAAACGATGGAAGGGCAAGAAAGAGTTACCGGTATAATCTTGTCAGATGACAAACCGGGGCCAGTTATTTTTCCTACCAATCTGAAAAAACACTAATTTTGCGGGGATTTTTCATATTCAGTAAATAAAAAGCTAAATGGATATTGTAAACAAAGTACTTGGACTTTTTCTGGGTAACAAGTATGAGAGGGATATAAAGGAGATTACTCCATATGTCAATGAAACCCTTAAGGAATATGCAAAGCTCAGCAATGTTTCAAATGATGATTTGAGAGACCTTACCGAAGAGCTCAGGAAAGAAATACACGATCATATCTCACCCGAGGAGAAGGAGATAAAATCACTGAAGGAAAGAGCAGAAAAAGAGGAGGATGTATACAAGAAGGAGGAGTTTTACAATGAGGCTGACAAGCTTGAGAAGCTGATAGAGGAGAAGCTTGAGACGATACTCGATTCACTGGTGCCCAGGGCATTTGCAATTGTTAAGGAAACAGCCCGCAGATTCAAGGAAAACAGTGTGCTTGAGGTTACTGCCCGTCAGTACGACCGCGACCTTGCTGCAACCAGGGAAAGCATTACAATAAAGGGTGACAGAGCCATCTGGAGCAATCGCTGGATTGCCGGAGGGAATGAGATAGTGTGGGACATGGTGCATTATGATGTGCAGCTTATAGGAGGGGTTGCACTTCACAAGGGAAAAATATCGGAGATGGCGACAGGAGAGGGCAAAACCGTTGTTGCAACTCTTCCGGTTTTTCTTAATGCTCTGGCCGGCAGGGGAGTACATATTGTGACTGTCAACGATTACCTCTCAAAAAGAGACTCGGAATGGATGGGGCCGATTTATGAATTTCACGGTCTATCAGTCGATTGTATCGACAAGCATCAGCCAAATTCGGCTGACCGGAGAAAAGCTTATAACGCAGACATAACTTTCGGGACAAACAACGAATTCGGCTTCGATTACCTCAGGGACAATATGGCTATCAACCCTGAAGATCTCGTCCAGAGAAAACATCACTATGCAATAGTCGATGAGGTCGACTCGGTGCTGATCGACGATGCCCGTACACCTCTTATCATTTCTGGTCCGACAGCCAAAAGCGATACCCAGCAGTTCGATGAGCTGAAACCCAAGGTAGACAAGCTCGTAAGTGCCCAGAAAAGACTCGTGACACAGATACTGGCAGATGCCAAGCGGCTCATTTCCGAAGATAAGCTTGAAGAAGGTGGCAAACTGCTTTTAAGAGCCTTTAAAGGCCTTCCCAAAAATAATGCCCTGATAAAATTCCTGAGCGAAGAGGGAAACAGGACTCTGCTTCAGAAAACAGAGAACTTCTACATGCAGAATAACAGCAAGGAGATGCCCAAGGTTACCGATGAGCTTTTTTTTGTGATAGACGAGAAGGCCAATACAATTGAGCTTACGGAGAAGGGGCTCGACCTGATCTCAACATCGGTCGAAGATGCCAGTTTCTTTGTGCTGCCAGACGTTGGTTCAAAAATAGCCGATCTTGAGAAGGAAGGACTGGATGACAGGGAAAAGCTGAGAAGAAAAGACCTGCTGCTTCAGGATTATTCCGTCAAATCGGAGAGGGTGCATACAATGACACAGCTTCTGAAGGCATGGACCCTATTCGACAAGGATGTGGAATATGTGGTAATAGACAATAAAGTAAAAATTGTTGACGAGCAGACAGGACGTATACTGGAGGGTAGGCGTTATTCCGACGGGCTCCATCAGGCGATCGAGGCAAAAGAGAATGTCAAGGTCGAAGAAGCCACCCAGACATATGCTACCATAACACTCCAGAACTATTTCAGGATGTATCACAAGCTGGCAGGTATGACAGGTACTGCCGAAACCGAAGCAGGTGAATTCTGGAATATATATAAACTAGATGTGGTCGTCATCCCTACAAATAAGCCGATAATAAGAGATGACCGCGAGGATATCATATATAAGACCAAGCGCGAAAAGTACAATGCTGTAATAGATGAGATCGTAAATCTCAACAGACAGGGACGACCCGTACTTGTTGGTACAACGTCGGTTGAGATTTCAGAGCTTCTGAGCAGAATGCTTAAAATGAAGGGTCTGAAGCATAACGTTCTTAATGCGAAACTGCACCAGCGGGAAGCGGAAATTGTTGCCGAAGCCGGTAAGACCGGTACGATAACCATTGCAACCAACATGGCTGGCCGTGGTACCGACATCAAGCTCACACCCGAGGTCCGTGATGCCGGAGGACTTGCAATCATTGGTACGGAACGGCATGAGTCAAGAAGGGTAGACAGGCAGCTTCGTGGAAGGTCCGGACGACAGGGAGACCCTGGCTCTTCGCAGTTCTTTGTTTCGCTCGAGGATGAACTTATGAGGCTCTTCGGTTCGGAAAGAATAGCCGGGATAATGGATAAGCTGGGACTTAAGGATGGGGAAATGATCCAGCATCCGATGATTACAAAATCGATTGAAAGAGCCCAGAAAAAGGTGGAGGAGAATAACTTCGGAATAAGAAAAAGACTCCTTGAGTACGACGACGTGATGAATTCACAGAGGGAAGTGATCTATAAGAAAAGACGTCACGCCCTTCTTGGAGAGCGATTGTCCCTTGACGTGGCAAATATGATGTATGATGTCACGGAAAACCTTGTTGATATTTATCATAAGGAAGGTGATTTCGAGAACTTCGATTTTGATCTTATACGGTCATTCTCGATGGACTCTCCCGTGCCAAAGCAGGAGTTCATAAAGATAGCATCCGAACAGGTCGTGGAATCGGTATATTCCAAGGTACTGAATACCTACAGGAGAAAGGTGGAGTCAATTTCTCAGCAGGCCTATCCTGTCCTGAAGGATGTTTATGAAAGGATGTCACACGTATATGAAAACGTTGTGGTACCAATATCTGACGGCGTAAGGGTCTTCCAGGTGGTAACGAACCTGAAGGCAACTGCTGAATCGGAGGGAAAGGAGCTTGCAAAAGCCTATGAAAAGACAGTGGTTCTCGCCACGATTGACGATTCATGGAAGGAACACCTCAGGGAAATGGATGAACTCAAGCAGTCCGTTCAGAACGCTACCTATGAACAGAAAGACCCACTCCTGATTTACAAGTTCGAGTCGTTCGAACTGTTTAAGACCATGATCGCCAAGGTTAACAAGGATGTGGTAAGTACCCTTATGAAGGGACATATTCCAACTCAGGATCCTGATCAGGTAAAGGAAGCTCAGCGCCGCCGTCAGGTCGACATGAGCAAATACAGGGCCTCTAAGAGTGATTTTTCACAGTATAGCAGTACTGGAGGCCCCGGAGGCGCTCCCGACAAAAACCAGAAAGCTGAACCTGTCCGTGTCGAAAAGAAAGTAGGAAGAAACGATCCCTGCCCCTGCGGCAGCGGTAAAAAATACAAACATTGTCACGGACTTAATCAGCCCGGAACAATGCCTGGCAGCCCTGCGGCGCCAAGATGATCATCCTTTATTTAATTCTTCGATAGCTTTCTGAATACGAGTCATCGTTTGCCTGCTTACCGGAACCAGTGGAAGACGTAGGTTATTCAGGCAGATATTCAGAGTACTGAGCATGGCTTTTACCCCTGCAGGGTTCCCTTCAGCGAATAGTAGCTCAGTCATTTCAAGA
>Ga0116172_10001998_pt1 | contig 18132 bp, 9 predicted proteins | sample AD_UKC083_MetaG_FD_89799 | JGI IMG/M metagenome (GOLD analysis project Ga0116172, IMG submission 89799) | Active sludge microbial communities of municipal wastewater-treating anaerobic digesters from USA - AD_UKC083_MetaG | ecosystem: Engineered > Bioreactor > Anaerobic > Digestate | place: USA...
CGAGCCCGGTTTAATCGCCATAGAGTGCCAAAGTCTGTTTCAAAGCTTTCTCCAAAAGAGCTTCGGGGGGTGCCTGAATATAACCATCCTCCATCATCTTGTGACACAAGCTTCGGGAGGCGGTGATATCATGAGACGCCAGAGAATAGACCTCATCATAGCTAAGAGTAAGACGGGCAACTCCATCCTCGATGGCTTGCATGGCCACGTCTGCTGCCTCACGGGCAAAGACTTCCGCCTCGTCCATGGTGGGAATAATGCTCTCGGGATGAATACCCCGGGCTTCGGCGAAAGCCGCCAGACTACGGGCAGCACGAATGGCCATTTTATCGGTGATCTTGCGGGCACGCACCAGCAGCGCTCCTTTGAGGATGCCGGGGAAGCCACAAGAGTTATTGATCTGATTTGGGAAGTCTCCCCTGCCGGTAGCAACAATATATGCTCCGGCAGCCTTGGCGTCGTAAGGATAGATCTCGGGAACGGGATTGGCACAGGTGAAAACTATGGATTTGGGGCTCATCAGCTTGATCCAGGCCGGCTTGATGGTGTCCGGTCCGGGAGTGGAAAGCGCTATCAGGATATCCGATCCCTGCATGGCTTCTTCCATGGTGTTCAAACACTTGGGGTTAGTCTTGCGTGCCAGTTCCCACTGCTTGAATTTACTTGGAGAGTTCTCCAGATCATCACGTTTGGGATGCAGTGCGCCCTTGCTGTCAAACATCACCAGACGTTCCGGATTGAGCCCGCTCTGCAGAAGGAAGGAAGCGATGGTGGTATTGGATGCTCCGGCTCCATAAAGCACTACGCGGCATTCTTCGATCTTGCGATCAGTAAGCTTGAGAGCGTTGATCACGCCTGCCAGAGTAACGGAGGCCGTGCCCTGTGCATCATCGTGCCAGACAGGGATATTGCAGTGCTCACGGAGTTCATCCAGCACCTTATAACAATTTGGCTGAGAGATATCCTCCAGATTCACAGCTCCCACAGAGGGCTCCAGCATTTTCACAAACTCTATCAGGCGATCCGGATCGGGCTTGCCGTCTTTATCGCGGTTATTCACACAAAGCGCCATGGCGTCAAAACCGCCCAGATACTTCATCAGCATGGCTTTACCTTCCATCACGCCCAGTCCACCGGCTGGCCCGCAATCACCATCTCCCAGCACTCTGGTGCTGTCTGAAACCACAGCCACCAGATTGGCACGGTTGGAAAGATCAAAGCTGCGGTCATAATTATCTCGGATGGTGGTGGAAACGCTGGAAACGCCGGGGGTGTACCACACATTGAACCAGTTAAAACCCCAAATCCCTGCCTTGGGCAGGCTTTGCATCTTGCCCCGGTAGTTCTCGTGCATCATTAGTGAAACTTGTTTTAGGAAATAAGTTTGTGCGGCGGCAATCTGTCCGGCTGGGAAGAGCTGGCCAAAAACCTCCCGAAGATTGCTGAGATCGAGCTTGAGATCGTGCATCGTTTTCTACTCCTGCTACTTATGTGGCTGCCCGGAGGCAATTCCTTTGCAGAAACCCTTAAACATCAGAGGATATCTTGTCAAGGTTCAAGTGCCAAGCTTGACAAGAGAAGGCTCCTCCCGGAGGCTGAGCTCATGAAGAAGATACTGATGCATGCCATTAACAGCTCCTGGTCGCACAGTTGCCCCTCACTCTACTATCTGGGCAGCGTGATCCGTGATTTGCCATATTCCGTGATTCACAGCTCTTCCACTCTGAAGGACGATCCTCTGGATACTCTGGAGGAGTTGGTGAAGCAAGCGCCGGATATCCTCTGCCTGCCGGTATACATCTGGAACCGCAGATATTTAGAGCCGCTACTCAGGCCTATGCTCAGCTTGCTGCCTGGGTGCACCCTTGTGCTGGGAGGCCCGGAAGCAACTCAGCTTGAGCTAGCTGCTCTTAGAGAGGAGTTTAGCTCAGGCAGACTGATCCGGATCACGGGTCCGGGAGAACTGAGTTTCCGCAGACTGGCAGAAGCAGGTTTTGTTTCAGCAGAGCCGGAGATCAGCGGAGAAAACTATCCTCTGAGCGAGCTGCCCTTCCCATACACAGAGGAAGAACTGCAGACCATGGAAGGGAAGCTGATCTATTACGAAACCAGCCGGGGCTGTCCCTACGGCTGCATCTATTGCCTTTCCGCCACGGACAAAAGGGCAGAGAAACGTTTTGAGCTCAGTCGTCCGGAAGAGCTTGCCAAGCTGAAGCAAGAGCTGGATCTGCTGCTGAGTGCCAAGCCGCGGACTCTGAAGTTTGTGGATCGCAGTTTCAATACAGATAAAGACTTGGCTCACATCGTCTGGCAGCATATCCTGCAATATCCGGAGGCTCCGGTCTGCCATTTTGAAATCTATCCTGATCTGATCACCGAGGAGGACATCAGGTTGCTGGCTCAAGCTCCGGCAGGCCTCTTCCGCTTTGAGATCGGGATTCAGAGCACCAATCCAGCCACTCTGAAGAATTCTGGCCGAAGCATGAACTGGCCACGAGCCAAAGAGATACTTCTCAGGCTGCGAAGGGATACGGAAGTGCTCTGCCACTGCGATCTGCTGATTGGCCTACCCGGAGAAAACTACTCCTCCATCTTAAATTCCATCGATGAAGTGATGGACATCTTGCCGCATGAACTGCAACTGGGTACGCTTAAAATTTTGTCCGATACACCCATGCACAAGCTGGGCGGCAAGCTGGGTTATCTGTGGCAGCAGGAACCTCCATACAGAGTTCTGGCCTCAGATGCTCTCTCCTTCTCAGAGGTCTGTCGGCTGGATCACCTAGCTCACATCATCAATCTCTACTGGAACAAAGGTGAGGAGCGGGAACTCTGGCGGGAAGCCCTGAAGCAACGCAAATCCTCGGAGCTTTTTACCGCTTTGATGAACTACCATCTGGAGCATGGCATCCAATTCCACTCTGTGGCCGCTAAACGCAGGCAGGAAGTGCTGAGAGCAATGCTGGGGCAGTGAACAGTGATCAGTGAACAGACAGTGACCAGTGACGAGTAACAAGTGACGAGTGCTGCGCTGTGCTGCTTCGCTTCTTGGGCTGCCAAATCACCCCAAAACCTCACTTCGTCGGCTTTGAGGACCCCGATAAACTCCGATTTGGCAGAAACCCTTCCAGAGTCTACTATTATACCCAAGATTTGTAAAGCTCTGGGACATTCCGAGAGAGGCCTCAGGCCTCTGTGGCGACGAGGCGTCTCCACCCCAGTGTAGTCGTGAACCTTAACTAACAAGAGGCGGAGCGGTTAGCCCCGCAGAAGAGCAAGATCATAGCGAGGGTTGGCGTATCGTAGCTTTCCGAAGCTACGTCGCTTCATTCCGGAGGATCAGAATCCTCCGTTACGGGAAATTCTCAGTTCATTCCTAATGGGTTGCCGAGTCTTCACCGAGTCTTGGCCGACTCTTCCCGAGCAAAGTGTTCGGGAAGAGTCCTGCAAGACTCGGTGAAGAGTCCGGGAGAAACCGGGAGGAAACCAGGAGCGGCAGCAGCCTAGCTCTGTTCACTGTTCACTGTTCACTGACCTGTCACTCGTACACCTTATCACCTATCTGCAGGCGGGTCAGGTAGATAATCTCACAAGCGCCATTGCCGTCATCGGTGCGGGTGAGGCTGCTGTTCCAGTTTGTCATCACCTGTCCCTCACGCAAAGCCGTCACATAGACCAGATAGCCATCCAGTTTTACCACATTGCCTTTTCTGGCTTTCCGCAGAGCTTTGCGCAGGTTGGGAGTGGAGGGGATGAGGTGATTATTGGAGACATGCCGGTTGATATAGGCGGGATCGAGAGCTTCTTTCGTTCTGTAAAGGCAGAAACGCACTACCTGCCTGAACTTGATCTTGTCCAGCAGGTGATTGACGGAGCCCCAGACCAAAGCGTAGTCCATGGGCGAAAGCCAATTCATGGGGCCACCGAAATAGCTGCGTTTACTCACTAAAGTGGCTGTTATGCTGTAGGATGCTTTGGGAGTGAAGAGAAACTTCACCTTCCCACGCTGCATGGGAGGCAGAACCACGGAATCTGCCGATGTCTGGAGGGGATCAGGATAGAAATCCAATGCTTCCGAATCTACAGTACTGCGGGGAGCCGTGAGTTCATTATAGATCACGTAGATTCCAATCACGGCCATCACCCCCAAAACCAGCAGGATCACCAGATCGGAGCGCTTATTGCGATAGGGGTTCATCCCATATCCTCCAGTATCTCCAGAATCTGCTCCGGCCTGTCTGCCAGAAAGTCCGGATTGTAGCGCTCCAGCAAGCGCTGAGGATGGAAGCCCCAGGTCACGGAGATCACTTTGATCCCACAGGCTTTGGCAGCTTCGACATCCCGGCTCTCGTCTCCGATATAGATCAGACTGGCAGGATCCAGCTTGTGTTTGCGGATTTGCCGCCTGATTCTGTCCTGCTTGTCCAGAACTCCGGATGTGCCCTCTATCCAATCAAAATAGTGAAGCTTGTGCCGATCCAGAAACTGCACCACATTGTTTCTGGAATTGGAACTGAGCAGTGCCATGCCGATCCTGTTTTCCCTCAAGCTCCTGAGCATGGCGAAAATGCCGGGATAGGGCTCCAGCTCATGCACCCGTTTCTTGTAAACCTTCAGAACTCTGCCGATGATAAAGGGTATTTTGTAGAGAGGAATCCCGGCCAGTCGGATCACGGAAGCCGCACTCATATTGCGGATCACCATAAAATCCTCTTCACTGATGTGCTCTATGCCATAATCCGGAGCCAGTTGATTCATGATCTGATAGAGCAGATCGATGGAATTGGCGATAGTGCCGTCAAAATCGAAGAGCAGATAAGGCTTTTTCATGCCTTCCTCTTCTTGAAGCTCAGCAGGCACTGATAGATTTGGTTGCGGGGATAGCTACCGCTCAGTTCGGTCTGAATCTCGGAAGGCTTCTTGCCGGCTTTCAGCAGGGAAAGCACTTCCCGGCGGAGTTCGGCGGGATCGGGCTCCGAGGCTGCTGCCCCTTCCAGGAGAACCACGAATTCACCTTTTTCGGTTACAGACCAATCCTTCAGCAAGCTCTCCAGATCGCTTCTGGTGTATTCCTCGTAGATTTTGCAGAGCTCCCGTGCCAGTACCACCCGTCTGTTTCCCAGTGTCTTATGAAGCTCGGTAAGGGTCTTCTCCAGACGGTGCGGAGCCTCATAAAAGATCAGAGTCTCAGGATAGGTGGAAAGCCTTTGGAGCAGAAGACGCCGCTCTTTGGCCTGTGTGGGCAGGAAGCCGATGAAGCAGAAACTGCGGGAAGATAAGCCTGAAGCCGTGAGCGCTGGAACAAAGGCCGTGGCACCCGGCAAAGCGATCACAGGAATCTCTGCGGTAGTGGCGGCTTGAACGATGAATTCTGAGGGGTCGGAGATTCCCGGGCTGCCTGCATCGGAAATAATGGCAATATCGCTGCCGGTCTTCAGGATGTCCAGAAGCTCCGGGAGGCGTTGTTTTTCGCTGAACTTGTGATAGCTGATCAGCTTGGGTGGTTGGATATCAAAATGCTGCAGCAAGCGCCGCGCTGAGCGGGTATCCTCAGCGGCAATCAGGGCGACAGACTTCAGAACTTCCACAGCTCTGTAGGTCATATCGCCCAAATTACCGATAGGCGTGGGAACCAGATATACTGTCCCGCTCTTCATAGCGTTTGTGTTATTTCAGGAGACCCAGTTCCTTACCGGCTTTTACAAAGGAAGCCACTGCCTTATCCAGATGATAGAGGGAATGAGCGGCAGAAAGCTGAACGCGGATTCTGGCCTTGCCCAGAGCCACCACGGGATAGGTGAAGCCGATCACGTAGATGCCTTCCTGCAGAAGGCGATCCGCCATCTTAACGGCCAGAGGCTCGTCGTAGATCATCACAGGGACAATGGCGGTGTTGCCGGGAACGATGTCAAAACCGGCTTCTTCCATGGCTTTGCGGAAGTAATTGGCATTGGCCACCACCTGATTGCGCAGACTGGTGGAAGCGGTGAGTAGCTCCAAAACCTTGATCACACCGGCAGCAACCGGCGGGGCAATGGTATTTGAAAAGAGATAGGGACGGGAGCGTTGGCGCATGAATTCAATGATCTCGCGGCGTCCGGAAAGGCAGCCCCCGGAGGCACCGCCCAAAGCTTTACCGAATGTGGTACTGATAATATCAACTCTGCCCTGCACACCGCAATGTTCGCTGGTGCCGCGTCCGGTCTCGCCAATGTAGCCGGTGGCATGGGAATCGTCCACCATCACCAGAGCGTCATATTTTTCCGCCAGATCGCAGATCTCGGGAAGCTTGGCTATATCGCCGTCCATGGAGAAAACGCCATCGGTCACGATCAGGCGGAATTTAGCTTGGGCAGATTGCTTGAGTGCCTCTTCCAATTCATTCATATTGGCATGGGAATAGCGGTAGCGTTGAGCCTTGCAGAGCCGCACTCCGTCGATGATGGAAGCATGATTGAGGGCATCGGAGATGATGGCGGAGTCTTCACCCAAAATCGGTTCGAAGATGCCGCCATTGGCATCAAAACAGGAGGAATAGAGGATGGTATCCTCAGTTCCCAGAAATTCGGAGACCTTCTGCTCCAGGTTCTTGTGCAGTTCCTGAGTTCCACAGATGAACCGCACGGAAGCCAGGCCGTAACCCCAGCTTTCCATGGCAGCCTGAGCTGCCTTGATCACCTCGGGATTGTTCCCCAGGCCAAGGTTGTTGGTGGCACAAAAGTTTAGGACTTTGGAGCCATCGGCCAAGGTGATCTCGGTACCCTGAGCAGAGGCCAGAATGCGCTCTGTCTTGTAAGTTCCGGCAGCTTTGATGGAATCCAATTGAGTCTGGATCTCCTGATAGAAGCGTTTTGACATTGCAAACCTCTTATATGATTGTTTTCTATCTGGCAAAGTCTCTGCAAGTGAGCTTTCTGTCAATAAAAAGCTGTGTAATCAGTTCCAGTGGTACACGCTCACACGTTGATCCGGAGTGGCTCCGATACTATGTGATACTTGTCCTGCATTTGTGTTTAATCACTACCTAAGAAGAATGAGCGTTGATCTGCTGACTCTCCGGTGTATTTGCAAACAAAGTGAGCTTCGCTAAGGCCAGGATGTGACAGTTGCGAAGCTCTTCTTATATCTTACAGCACAATCATTTTTTCTGGTGAAACCCGCCATCTCTCTGCTCAATTTTCGCAGGCATGGTCGAACAGGCCACCACTCGGAAGAATTTCCGGGTTTCTTCCCCAGTGTAACTATAGCTTAGTTCCGTTGCAGCCACTGTAGCTAGCAGGAACCAGGACGAAAGAGATGAGGGATCGTCTGAGCAGTACACCATGTAAGACTGAGCATTATCCACGGCAGTCCAACTAATCAGAGGACTCCCATCATGCACGGAAACTGAAGTAAGGGGAGTTGCCAGAGTTTCAATAATATCCGCATAATGTAACACTATTTGCCATGTTCCATTCACCACATAACCATAGTATGTGGTTGAAGCAGATTCATTTCCCCAGATCCTGAAGCAGTGTAACTCAAAACTGACATCCCCACTCAGTCCGTTGGCCAAAGTCAAGCTTTCCCGATAGTAAGTATTAGTTCCATTATGGTCTCCAACTCCGCTATATAATTGAGATTCAGTGATATCGTTATTACTGCAAAGCAGGAAGGATCTCTGTTCGCTCAGCCAGCTTCCACCACCGGTTGACATCTGATAAAGCAGATCCATCCCCACAATCTTCTTTCCTTCAGGTACCGAGACCGAGAGCAACCCAGACTCCAGAGCCCGGTCGGAAATGGATGGGGAGGTATTATAGGTGGTGGGGATGTTTCCAAGACTGTAAGTGATGATTACTCCGTCATCAGGCAGAGTAAGGAAAGTTTGTGGGCCTGACCAATCGCTTACTCCTCCGGTAGAAATCCGGGAACGGACATACCAACTATAGGCAGAGCCCTCATCTAATCCACCCAGAGTATGAGAATTGGAGTTGAGGTTTTCGATCAAAGTTCCTTCACTTACGGGATCAAAGCCCACCTGGCCATATATCAGATCCCATGCACTGGAGGCAGGCACACAATTCTCGCTCCAGCTCAGATCCACAGAATCGTAATCGATATTGGAAGCAGTTAATCCTGTAGGTGAGTGATCTGTGAAGCTTACTGCTAGTTGCCAGCTTCCGTTTTCCACCCAAGCTAGGTCATTGGAGGATTCCTCTGTACGAAAAGCATGAAGTTCAAAATCGACTGTCCCGCTCAAGCCGTAGGCGATGGTTAATCCCCGCCGGTTATAATGATAGCTGCCTGACGAATACCCTTCTCCGGCAGTTACCTGAGTCTCAGTTACACAATTTGTGCAGCAAAGCAAGAAAGAACGCTGTTCACTTATCCATGCCGGAGAGGTAGATACCATCGTATATTTCAGGGCAAGCTTATCTATCATTTTGCCGGCAGGCACAGTTATTGACATCAGACCGGGCGATATCGCTCTGGCTGAGAGCCCAACCTCTCCAGATATCAAGGTTGTGGGAATGTTACCACCAGTATATGTGTATGTATCATCTCCAAAGGTCGTAACAAATGTACGTGGTCCCGCCCAATTACTATATCCAAGTTCAGCCTTATTTGCCCGGACATACCAGCTATACTCTGTTTCTTCCTGCAAACCTGTTAGAAGATAAGGGCAAGTATCGATGTTACTGATCAAGGTTCCTTGCGTTTCGGGGTTAAAGCCTGCACACCCGTATATGATGTCCCATGAGGTAGCCTGAGGGTAACAATTATCTCTCCAGCTTAACTCCACAGAATTGTTCCCGATGCTATCTTCTGATAAATCCAGGGGTGTCTCGATAAAGAGACGATCATCCAGGATAATCATCAGTTGCCAGGTTCCATTTGAGACTATTTGTCGCTCATCCAAATAACTGGCACTCCAAACACTGCGGAAAGCATGGAGCTCAAAATCCACTACTCCGCTAAGTCCATCTGCTATCGAAAGCCTCTTGCGGTGATAATTATGAACTCCTGATTCATCCCCAGATCCTTGATATACTTGGTCTTCTGTAACGCCATTAGTTGCGCAGAGCAGGAATGAGCGCTGGTGCCTCTTACGCATTGGTGAAATGGAATTTATTGAATAGCTGAGCTCAACGCCAGCAATCTGTTTGCCTTCTGGAATTGTAACTGATAACAGTCCCGGGGCTGGAGATCTGCTGCCGGTGGTAATATCGGATTGATAGAAGCTTAAGATATCTCCCAGGCTGTAAACCAAGGTTATAGAGTGTTCCGGGGGAGTTGAAATTGTGCGTGGCCCCGCCCATTCACTAACGCCAAGATCTGCCTTATTGGCACGAACATACCAGTTGTAGTCAGTATAGTCTGCTAAACCGGTGAGCTGATAGGGGCAGGTGCTTACATTACAGATCAAGGTTCCTTCAGTTTCGGGATCAAAACCTGCCGGACCGTAGATGATGTCCCACATCGTAGCATTAGGATAGCAGATATCGTTCCAGTTCAACTCCGCTGAATCGTATTCGATGCTATTTTCCGTTAAATCTATCGGGATGTCGAGAGCGGGCCCTCCCTCCAAGTAGATAATTAGCTGCCAGCTTCCGTTTACAACATATTGATAATCTGTATTTGAAATCGAACCGGTGCCCGTCGTCAAGATCCTAAGTGCATGGAGCTCAAAACCCACTTCTCCGCTCAGCCCATTCGCAATTGAAAGACCTGTCCGGTTATAATTATAGACTCCGGATCCCATCCCGAATCCGCTGTAAACTTGAGCTTCGGTTACGCCATTAGTCGCGCAGAGCATGAATGACCTCTGCTCATCCATCCAACGTCCATTATTGGTTGACATGGAATAGCTTAGATCTACAGATACAATATGCATATTATCCGGGATAGTAACCGATAGAATCCCCGGTTCTATGGCTCGATCGGCAAGAGTGGGGGTATGATAATAAGTACTGGGTATGTCTCCAAAGTTATAAGTTAGGACTATAACACCTTCCGGGAGAGTCGAAAAGGTGTGCGGTCCAGTCCAATCACTAACTCCAATACCCGCTTTATTGGCCCTCACATACCAGCTATACTCCGCATATACCTGCAAATCCGAGAGCAGATAGGGACGGGTGTTGATGCTGCTAATCATTGTCCCTTCCGTTTCGGGATCAAAACCCACCTGGCCATAGATCATGTCCCACATCGTGGCCTCAGGATAGCATCTATCTGTCCAACTCAATTCTGCTGAGTTAGTTCCAATATTCACCTCTGCAAGCCCTATTGGGGCTTTCAGTACCGGACGGTCGGCCAAGGCTATGATTAGCTGCCAGGTCTTATTTACCACAAATTGATAGTCCGGGTTTGTGCCGCTGCCCCCCTCGGTTCTGAAGGCATGCAGTTCAAAATCTACCTCTCCTGTAAGTTCATTGGCAATTTGGAGCCCATCTCTGCTGTAGTTATAAATGCCCTCCCCACCACTGCCACACCATAGCTGATCTTCACTGACGCCATTGGTGCTGCAAAGCAGGAAAGACTTCTGTTCACTCATCAGAGCACCATTGTTTGTGGACATGGAATAGCGAATTCTAACTGAGGATATTTCTTTATTCTCCGGGATGGTTGCCCTCATCAGTCCTGGTTGCTCTGCCCTGATTACGGGAGAGGATCCAAGATTGTAGGAAGTGGGAATATCGTTGCCCGAATGAATGAATACTATCTCATTAGCAGCAAGGCTGCTAATCGTCAGTGGTCCAGTCCAAGCGCTCACTCCGGCACTGCCTGCATTTGCCCGGATATAACAATGATATTCGCTCATTTCACTCAATCCGCTTAGTATGAAGGGGCGGGAAACAGTGCTGACCAGCGTTCCTTCCGTTGCGGGATCAAAACCCTGATGACCATACAGGATATCCCAATTGCTCACAGGGGGGAAGCAGTTTTCTTCCCAATCTATCCCAGCCGAAACAGTGCCTACATCAACCAGATGCAAATCTGTGGGGTTGTTTATCTCCATATAATGGATGGTCAGAGCGAAGGATCCGTCTTCTACAAAGTTATAGTCTGCATTCGAACCAGAACCACCACTGGTTCGGAAGGCATGCAGCTGGAATTCCACAAGTCCAGTGAGCCCGCTGGCAAGAGTTAATCCAGTTCTATTATAACTGCACCTGCCTTCAGGAATGGCTGCCGATCCAGAATAAACTTCTGCTTCTGAGGTCTCATTGGTGCTGCACAGCAAGAATGATCTCTGATCCATGATGCTGCTCCCACTGCGCGCAATCATAGCATATTCAAGATCCACCCAATCGATAACTTTACCTTCAGGTATCACCACTAGGATGGTACTATAATCCAATGCCCTGCTGGAAGTGGTGGGGGTTGAATCAAACGTTGAGGGCACTTCGCCAGAATAGCAAACTGCATAATCACCGTTCTCCACCAATGTTCTAAAGCTACAGGGATCGGACCATGCTCCGAATTCTCCTTCTGGCAGAATCTGTCGCACATAGCAGAAGTACTCGGTAAAAGGTTGTAAGCCAGTAAGACAGTATTCAGTACTTGCAATATCTGACACAAGATTACCTTGACTATTCGGATCAAAGTCTGCCTCATCCCATTTTAGTTCCCAGCCCAGAGAGGTCTCCGGTCCTGACCAGGATAGATTAACTGAATTGAGGTCTATCCCATAGCAATCCAGGAACAAGGTACTCATGTCGGTGGGCATTGGCTCTGTATGGATCGTTATCGTCCAGGAATCTCCATCCACATAGTTATAGGTTGCGTCTGAGCCTGTGCCACCACTGGATCGGAAGGCATGCAGCTCAAATATCACTTCTCCAAACAGCCTATTGGCAATATCCAACCCCATCCTGCTGTATTGATATGTACCGGGAGCAGTTCCGGATCCGCAGAAAATCTGCCGCTCAGTTCTTTGACTGGAAACACAGTAGAGGAAGGACTGCTGTTCTGCCATGGTGCTGGGCCCAACTGCAGTCATGGAGTATTGAAGATCAATTGAGGAGATGATTTCCATGTGGGGAACGATGACCGACATCACACCAGGCTCCAATGCCCGGCTGGTGATGGTGGGTTGATTGTATAATGTGCTAGAAATATCTCCACCCTCATAAACGAAACTTGTGGTAGTTGCGCCCAGAATCGAACCATAAAAGATAAAGAGAAGCAACATAAATCCATAGGCAAACCGACCACGAAAAGTGTGCAGAAGAAAACTGAACAGGTGTTCGAAATAATGACATAACATACTATAATCCCCGCAAAATAGATAATTCTGGCGATATGAATTGTTTATGGAGTTCATCGTCGAGGCACAGAAAAGATCGATTCAGAAATTAAGTCAATCAAAATCGTCCAGCATTCCTTAGGCTCAAGTTGGTTGCCGAGTCTTCACCGTGTCTTGCAGGACTCTTCCCGAACACTTTGCTCGGGAAGAGTCCTGCAAGACACGGTGAAGACTCCGGGAGAAACGGGGAAGATATTAGCTGATAGGCGTAGTAATATCGGCTCGTGGGCACTGGGTAACGATGGCAGGAACACATCTGTGTGCCAGTTTCCATGGGCTCTGGACAAGTATTCTGCGCTCTGTCTTATCTATTCCGCCGGGAGAGATCCTCGCTTATCACCTGATAGAACGCTTTGGGTTCCAAGGCAGCACCAATATCCCAATAGTCCGGATTGGCTGAACTGCCCAGTAGGCCGTAGTATCCATCGGGCGTGGATGCTTTATAGACATAGTAGTTGTCTGCTCCTGGAACTGCATCCCAGACAAGATGCAGGTCACTCCCGGACACACTGAGATTGAAGCTCTTGGGAGCTCTGGGACGGGCACTGCTATCCGTGAAGAATCTTGCAAGGGGACTGAAGGTGTTCTGCCCGGTGGAATCGGTAGCCTTAACCACCCAGTAATACAGCGTTCCCGGTTGGCAGAATTCGCTCCAGGCACTGTTTTCGTAGGTAACGATACTATCCGGATCGGAAAAGGCGGCAGTGATATCTTTGTAAACAGTGTAAGTCACCAGATCTCCGGGATCGGGATCAAGAGCTATCTGCCACTGGAGCAGGGGACTGGTCAAGAGCACTGTTTCATCTTGAGTGGGGACAAGTGTGCTAAAGGGAGCCGGGTATTCCGGAACTGAGACGCTGAACATCAGGTAGCTCTCGTAACAGGCGGTGGTTTGCCCCTGAGTATCGGTGGCGCTTACCCGCCAATAGTAGCTCTGCTCGTCACTCAGGTTTCCCGCTGGCAGATGGAACACGGTGGCGGTCAGGCCGGTAAAGCTGATCACTCCGCTTAAGAAGCCGGAATTGGGGCAGAGCTCCAGGCTGTAGGAAACGATGTCTCCGGGGCTGGGATCGATGGCTTCCTGCCAATCCAGAATTGGGCTTTGGGTATCAACCTGTTCCGCCATAGCCGGGCTGAGCAGATGGAATCTGCCGGGGGCATCGCCGATATCTGTGGTTCTCCAGGGGGTATAGTCCACAAACGAGGAGACGCCGTCTCCTATCCGAAGCGTGGGCCCGGCCTCGTCTCCCCACCAGTTGTACTCGGCACTCAGAGAGATCGTGGAAGTGTTGTTCACTCCCATCAAGCTGTTTCCGGTGATGGAATTGGCATCTGCCAGGGAACCCCCAATCAGGGGATTGGCATTGTTGTAACAATACACTCCCGTTTGATTGGACTGGATGTAGTTTCTGATGATCTGGGGATGGGAATTTGCCCCCCTCAGCTTGATCCCATAGGTTCCATAACGTAGAATGCAGCTTTCGATGCCGATAATATTACTGCTATTAAAAAAGGCATTCCCAAGGTCTCCGGCGTATTGAACGATGCAGTTTCTCAGCCAGGAATTTGTTTCAATATAGGGATTGAAGGTGATTCCATCCCATCCGCCCATCGTTCCGGAAATCGCACTGAAGGTAGCGCTATCGGCCTGAAGCCCTCCCTGCAGCGTAGGACTTGAGGCAGTGCCTACAGTTAGCCCCGTCCCTGTGTTGAAGAGAAGCACCAGTCCTTAATTGATCTGCAGAATGGGGGTTGAGGCTGCATAGATGGAGATATCTCCGGTCACCTCAACCGGGACGCTGGGATTGTCCCAAACGGAGTTGATTGTTATAGTTCCTCCACTGATGAGGATGCGGTCCGGATTGTTTCCCGAGAAATAGTTGCCCACTCCACTCACCACATCGAAGGCCGGAGCATTGGTTTTAACAGGGTAGGAACCGTTGTTTAAAAAGCTGCAGTTGTTTATCACCGGCCGAGCGGTATTACTGGCCACAATTCCTCCACCCGGGTTGTTTCTGAAAGTACAGCTCTGAAAGCTGGGAGAAGATCCCGTCACATAGACAGCAGAGTTTTGACTGCTTTGCTGAAGATACTCGAAGATGCAATCACTCAGGACGCAGCTTTCACTCACCAGATATGGCTGAAACACCAGCCCCTGGGGGATGGCGTCCTCGCTGCTGCGGGTAAAGGTAACTCCATCGGCTGCCAGAGATCCCCTTAAAGTGGGAGAACTGCTTGATCCTATGTTTATCACCATAGCATCGGGCATCATAATAATCACACCTGGTTGGAGAGCCAGATGCGGCAGGCTGTCACCGTAGATATTTATGGTTCCTGTTAGGAGATAAGGCACTCCGGCATTTCGCCAGGTGCCGGATGTGGTGATGGTTTCGGCGCGCACCTCAATGCGATCGATGCTATTGCCGGTGAAGTAGTTATTTGCACCCAGGATGCGGAGAGAATTTGCCCCGATGGACAAAGGATAGGCCCCACAAGAGAATATCACATTTCCAGAAAGCGAAACCAGGCAGTTCGGATTCATGTATATTCCATCACCGGCGCAGTTATAGATTGTGCAACCTGTGATTGTTCCATTTGTGCAGTTACATCCGATGGCGGCAGCAGAATTGAACCCGGCATCTTTGATGATGCAGGCAGACAGAACGCTGGAACCTCCGTAGATATTGAAGATCAATCCCGTCCAATACCCAGCGTTGGCTTCTTCTCCCCTGAAAGTGACTCCAGTGGCATGCAAGGTGCCGGTTAAGGTCGGAGAAGTGGTGCTGCCTATGGCGAAATTTACACCTTGGGCAAATTCGATTACCGTGCCATATGGTATTATCATTTCCGGGTAGCCACTGCCATAGAAGTATGAGTTTGATGAGATCAAGAGCGGAACGGACTGTTTGGTCCAGGTGGTGGGGACTGTTATTCCTCCGCCTCGGCAGTATATGCTGTTAGTGGTGTTGTTCAGATAGCTGTTGCCACTTCTCAGCCTGAATACGTCTCCGATAGATATATTGACGGCATTGGCGTTGTTGCTGATGGTTGTATTTGCAATACTGCAACTTGCTCCATTACCAAGGTTGATGCCGTAAGTATCATTCTGGGTGATAGTGCATCCGTTTATCTCGGTAAAAATGTTGCAATGCAGATACACGGCGCTATTAGCTCCTGCAGATACCTCGCTGATAATGCAATTGCTCAAGCTTGAGGCTTGCGTGTAGGACTGGAAAGCTATACCATTCCAGCCGGCATCAGAATCCACTGCGGTGAAAGTGGCACCAGAGGCTTGCAGTGATCCCGTGATTGAGGGGGATGAATTGGAGCCCACCAATAGAGCTTTTCCCACTCTGAAGAAAACGGATACTCCGGCTTCTATCCTCAAGGGGTCAGATTGGTTCTGAACAATCACGTTGCTTATGGGTTCAAACGGGATGCCCTTGTCTGTCCAAGTGCAGCCTTCCGTTAAAGTGATGCTTTTTAGCAGGATGCGATTCGGCTGGTTGTTTAGATAAGTATTACCATCTCCAATCTGAGAAACATAAGCAGGACTCCAGACCAACGGATAATCTCCATTATTCTCGAAGCTGCAATTTTGAATAGTTGCGCTGGTGGTGGTGCTGGTGTGATACAATCCACTGGAGGCTGAGTAGCGAAATGTACAGTGGTTGAATTGCGGATTCCCCTTGATTACATCGAACAAGCCATTTCCTGAACCGCCATACTCAAAGATCGCATGGTTGAAGACAACGCTATCAGGCAGAGCATAGTTATTGCTGCAGATAGTAGCCCAGTATCCCGGGACCGGACTCTCACTATTTGCGGTAAAGATCACAGGACTTTCGGCGGTGCCATTTACCACTATTCCCCCGAAGTTTGTGCCTGAACTGGTATGTCCAATCCCCAGACTATATCCGGCATCGAATCTCACCTGAACTCCCGGTTCTATGGTCAGAATGGGGGAACTGGCTCCATAGATCGTTATGTTGGCTGAGATGATGTAGGGTGAGCCGGCAAGGGTCCAAGTGGTGGAGCTGGTGATATTGGTATTTATGATAGTTCCTTCCAGCACTCCGCACACAGCCATATAAAGAATAACAAGCAAGAGAACATGTTTCATAAGGTCTCCTTTGGCTAAACAGCCGATACTTTGTATTTCTCACTAATCAATTGCCATGCGGTCATTTCTGAGAAATCAATGAGTATCATTCAAGTGATTTATCTGCCAAAATCAAGCTGACGTGAGGAGGATTGTGGAGCAGTTTCCACCATTAATTCACAGACCTATATTCTGACAAGAGAAGCCGGGCTATCTGAACACATAGCTTCGTGTTGTTGTTTATAATATTGTGTAGCTCGCGATACGGTGTTTAAAACCATCGCCTCTAGTCTGAAAACCCAATGAAATGGGTTGAAGCTCTACATTCTGAATATCGTGAAGGTGTTGCAGAAGCGCATTGCTAGTGAATCGTCAAGGCTCGATTGTCGATTTGTTACTGGGCTGCCAAACTTCGATATGGCAGATACTTCTACGTGTTATTAAAAGCGTCCTTCGGCCGCTGAGGCAATTCGGAGATTACCACCCCAAAACTTGACGTGTCACTAGGGTCTAATTTATCACTCCATCAGAGACTATTGAATAACTGTATTGAAAGTGTAATCTGCTCCTACCTCATAAGAATCAGCTTGGATCTACAGATCGATCCTCCGCTTTCCAATCTCAGGAAATAGATCCCCGGGGCCTGTTCCCGCCCATTATCGTCTCTGCCATCCCAACTGAGCTGGTGAGTTCCTTCTGTCCGATGTTCATGTAACAGGCTGCGAATCAACTGCCCTCGCAGATTATAGATTCCCAGCTTTGTCTCTCCTGTAGTAGATAAACGCAAGTCCAAAGTGGTACTCTGCCGGAAAGGATTGGGATAAGCCGCAATCATTGGAGCAGGGCTTGGCGTTATGACGGGATCCTCATTTGCCACGACCGGATTATCTGAGAAGTTGCCCATGCCATCATTGTAATATACTCTGATCCGAGCTCCCCCTTGCTCCCAAACCAAGATAAAATCAAGAAAACCGTTGTTATCCACATCTACATAATCGAAACCAGACCAATCCTCGTAAATGGGGAAATTGGGCATACTGACAGGAAGGAAATAGAACAGGTCGAAAGGGAAATCGAAACCAGATGGATTATAAGGTGAGACATAGGCGTAATTGACTACATCCAAGTATTGATCGTTGGTAACATCCCTTAATAATACCCCGTCCATATCCCGGTAATCATAATAGACGTTATTATGAGCCTGATAGTTATAATTGCCGGTATTCTCAAAAATGCATACACGGGAGTATGTGCTGCCGTCACAATAGGAGGTGAAGATATCCAAATCTCCATCATGATCCAAATCCTCAGTTTCTACAGATCTGAAAGACCCATAATAGGGCAATATAAGAAAAGGACTGACAAGATCGGGGTATTTATAAACACATAATCCTTCAGAGCTAGATAGTAGCAATTCATCAAATCCATCAGAATCCATGTCCCTAAATCCTCCCCAACCTCCTCCGGCTAACGTTTCACCAGTTGCAGTAAAAGATACTCCACTATTGTTCTGAACCAGATAATACACGCCATCGTCCCATAAAAGAATATCGGTATAATCATCTCCATTCCAATCTCCATAGTGAACCAGATATGAAGTCTCGTGGGGAGTGGGAGGTACATCGATATAAACATCTTCATCAAAGACGCCGTTGTTATTTATATGTATACGTTGTGTAACCTGTATATTCCCCAAGCTATCGGTTAGAGCTACAAAGCCATCAATGTCAGTCCAGCC
>Ga0116172_10002008_pt1 | contig 18085 bp, 19 predicted proteins | sample AD_UKC083_MetaG_FD_89799 | JGI IMG/M metagenome (GOLD analysis project Ga0116172, IMG submission 89799) | Active sludge microbial communities of municipal wastewater-treating anaerobic digesters from USA - AD_UKC083_MetaG | ecosystem: Engineered > Bioreactor > Anaerobic > Digestate | place: USA...
CTGAAATTCAATGTGATTTCAGGTTTTTGTAAAAAAAATCAATGCAAATATTTTGTTTTTCGTATTGAACCGCTTATATTTGCATCGCATCACTAAGAAAAAAACAAGTTTTTAGAGGTGCCCATAAACAATTAAATACTCTCAATATGGAAAACGATTCAGCACAATTCAACATTGAAAAGGCAGCAAAAGAAATGCTCAGAAGACCATTGGGGTCAGATTTTTTGATTTTTTCAGAAGAGCCGGAAAAAATTCTGCAATTATCAAAAATTGTTGCGGTTGACCTCTCAAAAAAATCTGAAAGCGGAGCACAATGGGCGCATTTCATTTTCGATTGTAAAACGAACATTCTGACGGATGTGCAGGGCATATCCATTGAAATTAAAACAAATGATGATGAATTTACATTAAAGAAAGTGGCAGCGCAAATTGCTGGCAAAGCTCCTTGTGTACTTGCAATTCTGCATTTCGACAGTATTCATGAAGATGTGAAAAAAAACAAGTGGAATCAGGGATTTGTACAAGCGATGAAGGGAAATGAAGCCAACAATGACAAACTTCTGCACCCTGACTCAACAATAATTGCCGGCTTTTCCGGAGATGGAAAAATTGCAGGCAACTTGTTCAGTATTTCATTTGAGTTGATATAGAACAGCATTCACAACCAAAAAAAAACACAGATTATGATAACACTTGATTTTAAAGGACCATTTTCTCTTAATGCTATTAGGAGTAAAAACGAAGACTACGCAGTATATATTTGGGGATTTAATCATCCAAATAATAAAAAATTTATTCCCTATTATGTTGGTGAAGTGTGTGGCACACCTATGAGATCAAGATTCATTCAACGCGAAAAGGAAATATCAGAACCTACATCAACCTATATGAGGCTTTCAGATGAATACATGTTCGGCTTGAATAATCAGAATCCATTTTATTCTGATGATAGTTTTCCCCCTAACGAGAATAGAATGGAATTTCCTACAGGGGGTCAACAACTGGTAAAATGGTTTAAGAAGAATATGGGAATTACATATTTAAATTCATGGAGATGGGCTAAATTCAACGTCAAAACGCAATATACTTTAAAAGAGCATTATCTTAAAAATAAATCTTTTCGGGACACGTTAGCTCCAAAGTTTAAAAACGTTGTGATTTATTATTCTTCAATCAACAGAACGGAAATTAATGAGTTGAAGAAGAATTCAGTTTTTGAGGTAGACGTTTTACATGATCAAATCATAGTTGAAATGTGTGAAGCGTTTACCAAATATGCATTAAAAGGGAAAACAGTTAGCAGAGCAAATTATTTTAGTGAAACAAATGGTTCAATTAGAAAGGCTTTTATTGATTTGAATGGTATTGATGATGAATTGAAACGATTATCGGGCAAGTTCATTACAATCGCAAATAATTCAAATAGTATCTTCAAGGTAAACCCAACAAATAGCAAGGTGGCACCTTCAAAATACTTTCCAGGTGTTTACTATTGACGATTATTTTGTTTTTTCAATTGACGCAAATACAGTTTATGACAACACTCAATTTTAAAGGAGCGTTTAAATACGATGATCTCTCAACAAGGAATCAGACAGGGCAAATCAACCTGGTATTTATATTTTTACAGACTACGCCCAACGGTTTTTAAAAAAGCGCTGGGGCATTCTGGATTGTGCTATTGCTGAGACTGACAACAGCATCCGACTCTTCCAGGTCCTCCATTTCATTTCGGACTCTTGAAGGTCGGCAGCCCTCCAACATTCCATAGTTTGCAGTGAAACGGAAAACATGGAATAGTTGGTAAGAGGTCTCTGCATCCGGGATAGTGTCGGTCCTTATTGTCAAAACGATATCCCATCGTCCGACCTCAGGGAGGATATGGGATCGCCGTTTCTGAGGTTGTCAATAGCACCCGACTCTTCCATGTCCTTCTTTGCATTTCGGACTATGGAAGGTCGGGTGGTTGTTGCGCATTCAAGGTGCAGTTCATCAGTAATTTGATCACGGAGCAGTCTCATCTTCATTTGCATTTTCGTTCATTTTTCTGTTGAAGTTCTCTTCAACTGCGTCAATGATTTCCATAACCAACTTAAAGAAGCCGCATATTTCGAAGCGTTCGTGTTTTTCGCACAAGTCGATCAGATAATTCAGCTTTCCGTAATAGAATTCCTTTTGATCGATTTGTGAAACGAGCAGGTATATAAGAACATCAGTATTCTGGTACAACAAAGAAGCCATTTCGATGTCCGCTTCATCGTCTTTCCCTTCTTTTTTCAGTTGGCTGACTTTCAACAGCGTTTCTTTTGTTTTCGCATCCAGTGCTTTGTCTTTCATTTTTAATTGTTTTTATTAAGCGGCACCTTTCAGTTTTTCTGCCACCGGTGATTTTTCTTTTTCATCGTTTCGTTCATCTTCAATGTCTTTGCAGGCGCGCAGTCCGTTGATGGCATTTTCTCTTTCGGCTTCAAGTTTTTTATGCTCAAACAATTCTACATAAAGAGGTGTTCCAATAAGCATAAGGATAGTAAAAATCTGCCAGTCATAAGCATGAGTCAATACAATTATGGGTATAAAAATCAGATGATTAAATATCAAACAGAAGCAAATGGCTACACTTTTTTTGCTGAAGAACAGGTCGAATTTATATTTGTCCCTGGCTTTCTGCAGTTCCTCATCGGTTACATCTTTCAGTTCCTGATAGAACTCAAGTTCCGTTTTAACTTTGGTTTTCATGACTGTTTAATTTTGGTTTTGAATGTTCCACCACATATCAACAGTGTTTCCAAGCTCCAGTAGTTTTATCGGGCTGATGTTTCCTTTTCCGAAGCTTTCATCGAAAACATCATTCACTAATGCCTGCACATTGTTGCATTTGTCAGAAGTAAGCCGTTCAGCAATTTCACAGCTTTCGGAGAAGTATTCCGTTTCAGGAAAGCCAACTGCGATCAGGCCTGCAGGATCGCAGTGGCTAACCATGCGGGAGATCTCGTTTCTCAGATGAGAACTGATCTTGTTTTTATTTCTGTTTTTTTTACGAGAGGTTCTCATCACACTCAGAATTTGAATCCGATGCTGTTTCTTCCTGATGCCGATTGAAGATCCTGATGCAGCTGCTGGATGATGACGTCATTATTAATGCGCTTTCCGAGAAATTTCATCATGGACAGTTTCTGCACAACATTCTCGATATCCGCTCCTGTAAAGCTGTACGAGCTGGCAATCGCCTCGGCATCTGAATTGTCAAGTCCAAGTTTGTCCTTCAGAATACGCATGCGTGTTTCATTGTCGGGATAAGTGAATTTCAACTTCATCAGAAAGCGGCGTTCGAATGCTGAGTCCATATTGCCCCTGAGGTTTGTGGTTGCAATGAGAATTCCTTCCATCCGCTCAATGTACTGGAGCAGCAGATTCTGTATGGTGTTGTTCATCTGGTCAATTGAGTTGTTCACTCCAAAGCGGCGGCTGATGATTGCATCGGCTTCATCAAGCATCATGATGGGTGCATATCCGTTGCTTTCCTTCGCACGTCTGTAGTCGTTGAAGATGGCGGCAATGTTTTTTTCGCTGTCACCAACCCATTTGCTGCGGATTTCGGCAATGTCAACCATCATCAGCAGGCGTCCGGTTTTCACGGCAAGTTGATGCACGAATTCGGTTTTTCCGGTCCCCGGAGGGCCGTCGAACAGAATGGTCAGCCGCCCTTTTTGTCCTTTCCGGCTCTGCCTGTTGCTGAATTCCTCGAACTTTCCGAGCTTCATGATTCGTACAAGCGTGTTCAGTTCTCCTTCCAGATCGCTGTTGTAGAAAAGGCGACGGCGTGCAATATTTTCAGTGTCAACCTCTTTCAAAGCTGGTCCTTCCACAACCAATCGCATGAATGGAAACTCGTCGGATAGAAATTCCGCCCATGCCCGCAGGGTAATGGTTATCTTGATCCGGTTCGTCCACAAAGCTTCGTTGGAGCTTATATAGCCCGATTTTCCAAGTTGTGTGCTTGCAAAATTCTGAAAATAGGTCCTTTGTCCAAAAGCATAGCTTGTAAGATAATGTTCAATATCAACAGTGGCTTCTCCGCTATATGTCTGCTGAATCATAACCCATACGAAAAGCACCCATTCGGTTGGAGAGTATTGATCATTGACATCCAGCAGACGATTTACAAAGCCCCAGTGTGTGTTGGCAAACAAGCATTTGAAAACACGTCTTTCGCATTTTGCAATGTCCGAATCCATGTTGTCCCAGATGGCCTTGTCAAGTTCAATGCTAAGATGGCGAAGCGTACGACGTTCTTTTATAATATCTTCCATAATATCTTTATAACTCAGCCCTTTCTCAGCCATCTTGCGGGCAAATGATGTCAGATAGAAGCATCCTTCTGCATGGTAATCATTTTCCTTAACCAGTAGTTTTTCGCTGAGTGCGTCAACTGCCTCGGACAGGAATAGCGCCGATGTCCCGTGCTCCATGCTCAGGAAATCGTCAATATGCTTCATAGGGATTCCGTATTTGCTGTTGGAAGCAAGCAGCGTAAGGAATACAAGCGCTTCTTCGGGTGTGCCCTGTATGAATTCGCAGACAGCGCACAGCTCTCCATTCACCGCTTGCAAAGCGGCGTCAAAGGTTGTTCCGTCAATCGGCGGATTGACGTTTTTGAATATTCTTTTAATTTTTACCGCTTGCATCTGCATTTCCTTTTTTGTCATGGCTGTTGGTTTTTAAGGTTGTTAAACACGGTTGAAAGCCGCTCTGCAATTATTGCAGTGAATAAGCCCAAATGATAAGCTGGGCAATAGCCCAGGTACCAAAAAATCCAAGGGCTGCATAAAATAGAAAAGAAATGATCTCATACAGAATTCTCAGCACAATGGCAATAATGGGAAACAGCAGTATCACAAACCATGATACGCTTTTCAGGAATCCGAAAAGTTTCAGCGCAATCAGCGCAAACCAGATGGTGACTACCCAGGGAATGAATGCTTGCATGGTGGCTCCTTTCTTTTTTGTTAAACTTCCGTGTGACTCCTGAATACAGCCATATCTAAGCTGTATCTGTTTGTAAAGTTAAAGAGGAGTATTCCGGATAATCCATAATGGCTGATGTGATGAAAAACAGTCCTGATGAGGCCTTCCAATGATTAAAAAAACATTTGTATCCGGTTTGTAAAGGCCACCGGCAAAATTAGGGTTGAAACAGGAAGCAAAGAACGATTGGTGTTATTATTCTATACGCAATCGGGGATTTATTATAACAGAGTGGTTGCTTTTTTTGTTTTAGTATATTTGTGTCGTTATGGCAAAATACATCAATAAAAGAAAACAGCTTGAACAGCTTTTATCCAAGACTGGTGGCTTTACTGTTGATGAACTTCACCGGCGTCTTGATGTTCCCAAATCGACCATATACGAATGGATTGATGAGTTGCGCGACATGGGTGCAGACATACCACAGGGAAAGAGAGGTATTAAAACGCGTTATTATTTTCTGAGACCATTTGCGGGATTTTCAAGCGAAACAGGGATTGCCCTAACCAGACCAATGGAAATAATAATGCAGTTTCTCGATTCATACAGAGGAAATCCCATGATGACCGAAGTAAGATCAATGATTGCAAAAAAAATCAGAGAATTTTCAGCCGGAAAAGATGAATGGGCTGACAACGATCAGTATGTTTTTTTTGAAACACCTCCCCTGCGAAAAGGGCACGACCTGCTTCCGGTGATTCTGAAAGCAATTCTCAGAAAGAACATTCTGAGTTTTGATTATGACTCTTATTACGATGGAGTGATAAAACCCAAACAGCTGAAGCCCTGTTTCCTTAAGGAACACAACGGTATGTGGTATGTGTTTGGTCATTCCGTAAATCATGGAAATGAAGTGATGTATGCCTGTGACAGAATCAGCAATATAGTTATTGACAAAAACAGCAGATTTGAACGACCTGATATCAGTTACAAAAAAAAGTTCGATGAGGTGTTTGGACTGGTGACTACCGATGCGCCACTGACAAATGTAAGGTTGCAGTTCACACGAAACACCGGAGATTTTATTCTGACAAGGCCTTTACATAAGTCGCAGACACTAGTTAAGAAAACGGATGCTTTTATTGAAGTCAGCTTGAAAATCAGAATTGATAAAAACGATTATATTCAGCAACGAGAGCTGATCAGGGAACTATGCAAATGGGGCCGCGACGTAAAAGTCCTGGAACCCGATTTCCTTGTAAAAGAAATACAAGTGCATTTAACCGAAGCATTAAAACAATACAAATAATCATTATGATACCTGTACCTGCACATTCATCAACCGGCTGGGGTTTCGCCGACGAAAACGGAAACCTGTTGTTTGGCGGACATTATCAATATGTTTGGCCTTTTCAGGAAAATGGGCTGGCCTGTGTGTATGATGGGAAAAAATATGGATATGTAAACACAAAGGGCGAAGAGGTTATTCCGTTGAAGTTTCAGAAAGCCGCCTACTACTGGAATGAGGGCCTTGCCTGGGTCGAAATAAACGATCTGCATGGTTTTATTGACGAGCAAGGCAATCAGGTCATTCCGTGCATGTATCATCTTGCTCACTATGCGAATGAGAAAATGATTCTTGTGTTGATAAACGGTATGAATGGCTTTGTGAATCTGAAAAACGAAACAGTTATTCCTGCCATATATGATTCCTGCACGTATTTTTACGATGGTTATTCCACTGTTCACCTTAATGGCCGAAAGGGGAAAATGGATGTAAAAGGCAATGTGGAGTGGGAACCCGACGAACACATACATGTTACCTGCGCACTGATTCTTGATTTTGAAAAAAGAAAAGTATTGGCTTTACGCCGCGCTCCCCAAGGATCATTGCCCGGGAAATGGGAACTTCCGGGTGGAAAACTTGAGCCCGGTGAAACGTACGATGAATGCATTGTAAGAGAAATCCGCGAGGAGCTGGAACTGGAACTCAAATTGCTAAAGAGACTTCGTTATGTTGAAACCACTGTTAATGAGCGAAAAATCAGATTGTTTCCATATAAAGCCGCAATTTCAGGAGGACAGCTAAAACTAAATGTTCATTCTGAATTCAAGTGGCTAAGCGAGTCAGAGCTGTTTACCGTTGACTGGGCAGAAGGGGATGAAGAAATTTTGCGCTCTTATTTTCGATTGAATTGACGAACTTAAAAGGCCTTCAATTGTAATTGTAAAGAGTTCGGGCAAAACAGCATCTTATACTGGAAGGTTTTTGTATATTTGTAAAAACATAATTATGAATAGGGACTTATTTAAACAATGGCTGATAAATCAAAACAGATGGAATAGTGCTGTTGTAAGTGACATTTTGTCACGTTGCTCCAGAGTAGAAAAATGCTTTATTACTGAGCTCGACAGTTCTAATATTGATGAATTTATTGAATATGATGATGATAATTTTATTGAAGAGCTTAATATTACGGGAGAGGGTAAAAAAGCATCTATAGCATCAATTAAAACAGGATTGCGAATTTGTAAGATGTTTTTACTTGATTCTCCTAGCGTATTTACTGCAGCAGCAAAAACACCGAAACTTCCAAAAGATGTTTACTTTACGCACGACATAGATAATAAGTTTAGAACATTTTATTCTAAAAAAGATCTTATTCAAATATTTCTCAACAGATTAAACACGCAGGATAGATTGTATAAAGATTTAGATTTGGTTTATTGGCCTCGCTTGTTCAAGCGATATGCTTGGTTTGAGGAATTATTGATTCAGTCAATAGATGAGATTTATTGCTATATTGAAAAAGAAGATTTGCAATTCAAAGATATTGAAGGATTTGTGTTTAGGTATGATTCATTAAAAAATGAATTATTGTTGTATTACATGATAAATGGAGTTGAGGTCCTTGCTCATGAACGTGCAAATAATAATACTGAAAAGCACCCTTTCAGAGTGAAAATTAGCAAGGGTGTGTTTTCTCCTGTATCAAGAGTTACGTTGGATCACGTTGTTCCTTTGGTGATATATTTTAATAATAATCATGAGCGTTACCCACAATTGAAAGCTCTCTTTAATTATCTCAAAGAAAATGATTTATTGAGAATTAAAGAGTTATCAAAAAGTACCACTATTAATTCCATAATGCCTAAAGTAACTGAAAACACATTAAAAAGCGAAGTAACTAACGTCATTCGTTCATTGCAGCTTCAGTTTATGGAATACAGTAAAAACTCTAGTAAGGGTGGTAAATAAGTGGAAAAAGTTATTGTGACTATTGTAATTCAAAAAAGCAAGAATCACTCATGAATTCTTTTTAAATTAACTTCTTATTCAGTGTGTCGGCCAGAGAATTATTGTCATAGTCCTTTTTAAAGCCAACTAAAACTTTCTTTGTGTCTTTGCAGGCATATAATCGGCCATCGTAATTGCCACCTTGAGCTCCAGAACTAAATTCCCATTCATAAATACTGCATTTACAACCTTGAACTTTACACTTACAAGGAGGGTTTGCCATGTTCGTGTTATGTTTATATGAATAATTCAAACCGTACAAAATGCCAAACACATCGTCTAACCTATTGCTATTGGATAAACATTTATAGCTCTCATCATGAATCAATATAGAAGTGAAGGTTTTGCTTAATAGATTTTTAATATGTGTTTTTGTTAAGCTGTTTTTTTCATCATCAGATCCAGCCTTCATTTTGATTTTGTCGATTTCAATCTGTTCCTCCTGAATTTTTCTTTTAAACTCCTCTATCGGAATTAGATAATCAATACCATTATTATCGAGTAACTTGTATATGAATTCATTGGAAATCATATAATATTTCAAGTCATAATAATCAAATGCAATTAGCCAAGTATAAAATCTGTTTTGCTTGTTTTCGGGTGCAGTTGCTCTAATTAAATAACGTAATTTGAAAATTGATTTTAATAAATTATAAATTTTCTCCAAATCAATTTCAGCACAATTTAAATACAAATACTTTTTTATTATAGATGGATTGTGATTGTCAATTCGCTCTTCATAAGCAATTTCAATTGCATAAGGCCATTCTGTATTAATCTCAAAGGATACCTCAATATCAATTTTTTTTTCATGAAAATCGAGTGAGGAATCAATAATCGATGTAATTATTCCCTCAGAATTATCATTGATAAATTCAAAAAACTCATCTATCCGGTGTGACGAAAACTCGCCAATTTCGACTTTTGAATTGTTTAGTGTAGTATTCACAACAATTTTCTGGTTTCCATCCGATTCTGATTTCTTCAAATAAACGTGTTGGCCCAAGCTAAGGTTTTTGAGAACATTGTAATCAGCAGGGTTTGTCAGGATAAAAGTTTTGGTTTTCATAGAATGTAATGATTTTGAGTAAAACAATATAAAAATCCCAATGACCAATTCTCTGTTGGTAGAGAGAAATCAAATGTATAAAATATTATTTATCTCAATAATAATTCTTGAGTAATTTCATGTTTATTTCACATCATTCCATCCTCACTTCCCCCATCACCACCTTCAGATTTTCAGCAAACGACACATTACTCAATGCTCGGTTGATATAGCGGATGGTAAATGCATTAACGCGCAGATCGCTCCAGGAGCCGATTTTGGTTTTATTCTGCCATTCATAATCAAACAGGTCAATCCGGTTTTCGTTTTTAATATGGCTTATAATATTGTTATCAGCTTGTCCAAGGGTGTCGGCCAAAAGATATCTGGCGTGCAGCGCCGACAAAAATGCATAAAGAGCGACTTCGCTTTTTCCATTGCCGCCGAGCCCGTATCCGTCGCGCACTTTTACCAGGTGTGAAATGTGGATTTTGTCTTTGAGCAGCACCTCGCTGAGAAAATTCATGTTTTCGAAAAAGAAATAGAGCACCGGTGCTTCGACGACCTGCCCGTCCGATGTGGTGATCTGAACATCAAGCAAACGAACAACCGGATTTTTGTTTGCATCATCCGGAAAATCGACGTAGTCCGGGTTCACATAATAATTTACATCGGTTATTAATCTCAGTTCGCTCTGTCGGATGATTTTCACCACCGAGCCATCATCGCATTTTGCGCTGTCATTGCTGACCCAGCGCGGCATGTAGTCAGTGTGAATATATAACTGAGGTGTTACAGCAATATTGTTTGCCGTCGCTTTCAGCTCCGATGTTTCAATGATATCGCGGTAATCGTTGCCGGCACTGGGGTACCAGAGAATATGCGGATTGTCGCCGGTCTCCTGCCTGAGTTTGTTCAGTCTCATTTCTGCGAGAGGGGTTTTGCCTTTGAGTAAGTCGTAAATCATATTGTTTGGTTTTTGTTGTTTTGCGAACATGATCATTTTTATTTACCGAAAAGTTGCTGATTTTGTTGCGGGGAATTTGATTTCAAAAAAACATTGTTGGTTCGCAGTCTATTTGCATTAGTTAAAACAGATTCAATTATTGATGTTGCAACAGAGCTTTCTGCATCCGACTCTTCCAGTGCCTTCGTTGCATTTCGGAATCTTGAAGGTCGGGAGCAAGCTCAAGAGCGACATTTTGTTCTGATGGCTATCTGAACCTAATCAAATCAAAATCAACAGAAGACATTTTAAGTTCCCGGTCGCAATTGAGTTTAAGCATTGCTGACTGTACCGGGATCTCTTTTTATACTGAAGTCTTCTTTTGTTGATTTTCGCTGCCGACGCTTCGACGGAGTTTACCCCGCTGTTCGTGCTTCGACTCCGCTCAGCATGACAGCGGGGCTTAGGATGATAGTAGTGGGGCTCAGTGTGACAGCGGGCGGGGCTCAGGAAAACAGCTGATTGTTTTTATTGATTTTTAAAAAATATTTTTCTTTTTGTTATAAAAACGATCCATGTCTGTATAATATATCAAACACCCATTGCGATATGAACGAAAAAAATCCCGAAACCATTTCAGCTGTTGCGCTCATTGAACAAATCATTGATAAGCGCGAAAAATTTTCATTCAAAAAATCGGGGTACGATATTTTTGAACCTTCACTGTCTGCCTTAGCTGAATACCTTGGTACAACAAGATTTCAGGCGGTCATGTTTGCGCTTTTTTTTCATGAGTCACTAGGCAATCAGCAGGTCACTTTATCCCGAGTTGCTGAAATTCTGAAATCAAATATCCTGCACCTGATTCCTCACTTCGACGAAGTGAAGGAAATGGTTGCTCTTGGACTCGTCGAAGCCGATTACAAAGGTGGTCAGGACTTTTTTGACAATGATAGTTCCATGAATGAATATTCAGATATCACTTACACCGTTCCGCAGCACGTTGTGAAGCTTGTAATTGAAAACAGAAAAATTGAACCAGGAAACAACTCATTCGGGAACGAAGATTTTCTGCGTCTCGCTTCTACTCTGTTTAGACGTTATCGTCATGACAGCATAAGCTTTGAAGTACTGAGCAAGCGCATTGAACTGAAATGTCAGATGAAAGGAACAACGTTTTCAGAATCGTATGAGAAGCTTAAAAAAGATTACACCAATGCCGACATGCTTTCGGTAATTGCGCTTTCCTGTGCGGCACTGGAAGAGGAAACATTAAGTGTGACACAATTAGCCAATCATGTGACTGGGAGCAGGAACCATCATAAATATTTTGTGCGCTCGATGAATGATAAGACAAACATGCTTGTTATTGACGGGCTGATTGAATTTGTCCAATCCGATATCATTGTTGACAAGCGGGTTCAGTTGACCGAAGCGGGCAGAAAATATTTTCTCGCAGGCCTTGAACTCGAAACATCCATAAGAAATTCAGTACCTGAAGGATTTACAGATTACAAAACAATAGCCAGAAAACCGCTTTTTTTCAATCCTGAAGATGCAAGACAGATTGAGGAAATTGAAGACATGCTGACCGAAAAAAAATACAAGGAAATAAAGGCGAATATGCAGAAGCTGAATATGCCTGCGGGTGTTGCCATTCTTTTGCACGGAGCTCCAGGGACGGGAAAAACAGAGTGCGTATGGCAGATTGCACGAAAGACAAAGAGATTGGTTTTCATGATAGATATTGCATCGCTCAAAAGTTCCTGGTTCGGCGAATCGGAGAAAAACATCAAGAATTTGTTCAGCAAATATCGCGTCTATGCATCGAAAATGAAGACAACGCCCATTCTGTTTTTCAATGAGGCGGATGCCGTTCTGGGAAAGAGAAAAGACACTGCAATGTCATCGGTGGCCACCACCGAAAATGCCATTCAGAATATTATTCTTCAGGAAATGGAAAACCTGAATGGAATCATGATTGCAACGACGAATCTTACAAACAATCTCGACAGTGCTTTCGAGCGGCGCTTTTTGTACAAAGTCATGCTTTCGCGCCCCAAACCTGCAGTTGCCTCCAGGATATGGAAAAGCTTCTTCCCGCACCTTCCCGCCATTCAGCTTGCTCAGCTGGCTGTAAAATTTCCTTTCACGGGTGCCCAGATTGAAAACATTGCACGTCGGGCGCTGGTGGCTGAATTACGCTCAGGAAAAAAAGCATCGCTTGATGTGATTTCCGATATCTGCAGTCATGAAAAAATTGAAAGCGGCGCGAAAAGAATTGGATTCTGATTCACGCCGCATCATTGTACATAATTACATTTTCTGATAAATTACATCATTTTCCGAAAAAGGAATTAATATTGAAATAAATAGAAATCTTCTGTCCCTCTGATGTTTCGATTTCGATGATGTCATAGCGGAAACTGTCGCTGCTGCGCAGTTTCTGTCTGGTGGCCGTATAACCGGGATAGTGCTGCTCAAGCCATTGATATTCGGCACGCACGCCTTCACTTTCATTGGATGCTTTAATAATAATAGCTGTTTCAAACGATAAACCATCTTGTTTCATTTGTGTTTTGTTTTTGGTTAGTTGTATGGTTTTTGTTTTTTAATCTGTTGATTGCTCTTTGACTGCAAGGTTTCGTGGATGTTTAAGACGGTCGGGAGCAGTCAGCAGATTGGTTTAACTGCCATTGCTGAATCCGATACTCTTTCGGCTGCCGGTATTGCATTCTTCGGTGGAACAAATGTGCATGATTTCCTCAATAGAAGGATTGCGGCCGGTGATGAGCTGATCGATGATGCACTTGCGCGCAATGTTTTCGATTTGTCCTCCTGAAAAATTCCAGGCAGTGGCCAGACGCAGAGCCTCTGCTTGCTTAAGCCATCTCATGCGCGATTTCCAGATGGTGGCGCGTGCTTCGACAGATGGCTTACTGAACTGGACCTTGAATAAAAACCTGCGGTCAAAGGCCCTGTCAAAATTCGATGTCAGGTTTGTTGTTGCCACAAGGATTCCCTGAAAGCGCTCCATCTCCTGCAGTATGATGTTCTGGATTGCGTTTTCGGTCTGGGCAACATTGCTGCTCAGCGCATCCTTGCGTTTGCTGAAAATGGCATCGGCTTCGTTGAAAAAAAGGATTGGTTTCTTTTTCATCTGTCCACACATAATATTGTAGTCGTCAAACACTTTCTTGATCAGCTTTTCGGACTCCCCAAACCATTTTGTTTTGGTCTGGCTGATATCGACCATCATGAGATCGCGTTTGGTAATGCGCGCAAGTTGCATCACTGACTCCGTTTTTCCTGTCCCGGGCTCGCCATGGAACAGAATCGTCAATCCAGCCGGCAGACCGGCTTTCGAAAGTCTGCTGTTGAGTTCATTCAGACTTTTTTCCTGCATGATGTCCTGAATTTTGTTCACCAGTTCCCGCTCTTTCGGGCTGAAAAACAAATCCTTTTTCTGAACCGATGTATGGGTAATGATATTTCCTCTTGTTTTCATTTCCCCCGGACTGATCAGCACCCTGAACTCTCCGAGCATTGTCTTCTGGCCAAAATCGGTAAGCTGAACGTTTTGTTCATTGCGGAATTCATCACCAGCCAGATCGATCAGTTTGTGTAAAAATGCAGTGGGACGACGTTTCACAAGAGCAAGTTTCATATCGAGTTTTTTCTGCAAATGTCTTCCGTAAACCAGTGAAGCGATGTAGTCGATGGATGTTGATAAATCTCCATCTAAAATTTCGTGCACGAGGATGAGAATGCAATGTGCCGATTCCGGCTCCAGGCGGTACTTGTGTATCTGTCTGCACAAAGGCAGCTGCATATTTGCTGAAATCAGATTCCAGATCTCTTCGTCGAGCTGATTTGGTTCCATCTGACTATCCTTTACAAGACAGTACAATTCCCACGTGGCTTCCACAAAGGCGGTAAAGGTGAGCGTTTCGGCTTTCTTCACACCGGGCTTTTGCCCTGTCTGAATGTTGTTGAGGACGTTGAGCGGAACATTCCACATCACGTCGTTAAGATTTGTTCCGCGGCTCCTGCGGCGGAATTCGGACTTGATGAAACGTTTTTGCGCCAGCTCATCAAAGTCGTCGAGCATGTTCACCACCGAAATTGGATTGCATCCGATATATTCGGCCAGTTCATTGATCTGTACTGCACCTGATTTCATGTTCAGGGTAAAAATCAATGAAAACAAAATGGCCTGATTGGCCGTACACCCCAATACCTCTGCCAGTTCTGCGGCGGGCTTCATGGCTTTGTCGATGCTCTCTGCACTCAGATTTGACGATTCCAGGGTAATGGAAATGGTCTCAATCTTCTGCATGATTCCTGTTGTTTTTCCAAAGCGTTTTTCATTTGCATTCATATTGATTAAACATTTTAGTGACAAATATCTGCGCTGAGTTCGCATTCTATCTGCATTGCAGAAAAAAGAGCAAAAATATTTTTCCGTTAGAGGATTTTTCCGTAGGTTTGGAATAAAAAAATGCCTGTAAATAAAGATGCTCTTTGCAGATACAGAATAATTAACCGTTGCCTTGCCGGAGGCCGCCATGCCACAAAGGAACAGTTGCGCACAGCCATCATGGAAATCCTTGATCTTCAGTCGCTGGGCACCAGGACAATAGATCAGGATATTGCCCACATGCGCAACAACAATCACTTAAACTACAATGCTCCAATTGTCTGGGATGCCAATGAAAAAGCATACACTTATTCTGATCCGGAGTATTCTATTGATAAAATTCCGCTGAATGCCGATGAGCTGCAGGCGCTGAACTTTGCAGCCAATCTGCTTGATCAGTACCGCGATGTAGAAGTATTCAGGGATTCAGGCAGTGCCATACAGAAAGTACTCAATGTGGTAAAAGTGCAGTTTCTTCCCGAAGCCGCTGATGGCCAACCTGTCATTGAGTTTGAGCGTGCGGTCGCTTTCAAAGGAACTGAATTTCTGCAACCCATACACGAGGCCATCACTGGAAAGCGGGTGATTCAATTCGATTACCGCCGCTTCGGTGAGTCTGAAACCCGGCACCATGTACTGCATCCATACGTTTTGAAAGAATACCGCAACCGGTGGTATGTCATTGGGCTGCACAACGAATTCAATGAAATAAGAACATTCGGACTGGACCGCATGTCGGAGCTGAAAACAATTTCCGCTTTCAGATTCCGTTCGACTTCGTTCAACTCAGGCGATTATTTCCGGAATACCGTTGGTGTGACTGCGTTGCGCGACACGCCCGAAGAAATCATTTTGTCGTTTGTTCCGGCGCAGGGCGAGTATCTGCTTGCACAGCCGCTTCACAGCAGTCAGCAGGTTGTTCAGAACAACGAAGAAGCGATAATAGTAAAGTTGAAAATTGTACCGACCTATGAGTTTTATGGTATGCTCCTCGGCTGGGGCAGCGATGTAACCGTTGTTAGCCCGGAAAGTGTGAAAAATCATTTGCTGGATATTTTGAATGAGACAATAAAGAAGTATAGCTGAAATTATTTCTGTTCAGATCTGACAGCATTTACTCAAACCCGCATAAAAACAAACATTCCGAATCATTCACCGTTTAATCGGCTTCAGTCACGGAATGTTGGTTGTGCCAAGAAAGCTTTTAAGGAGGTCTTTACTTAATTTCTACTTCTGATTTTTCAGCCATTTATAGGCCGTCTCATTATCCATTGTTGAAAGTTTGGAATTGATATAGTCTTTAGCGCTATTGGTGTTTTTTGAATTATTCGAGTCCAGCCCGTCAATCCAGGCAGTTTTTCTGTATTCATCGGCTCTTTGTTCTTTTGTCATGGTCGACATTTTGGCCTCTCTGTATTCCTTCAGTCTGTCAATGTTGGTGCCTTTTCCTGAATTGGACAATTGAGCATTATAACTTGCAAAACTTTCACCTCCCCAAATAACATTTCCGAAGGGCGTTTCTTCATATTCTTCTTTCGTTAGTCTGCCTGAAATAAATGTCAGATTCAATCCTTTAAACCAGTAAAGAATCATCACTCCCCAGAAAACAAAAAGCACAACTGAAATAAATGCATCCAATGTTGAATTTTGTGAGGCCCATTCTTTCACCTGTGGCATCCACTCTTTGCCAGATTTATCACCGAACTCATGCCAGATAAAAAAGGATGTAATGGCCAGATAAATAATTCCTCTTAGTCGCAACATGGCTTTTGGTGTTGGTTTAATATATATACGAATTCAGAAGATCATTATAACAACTGAAAATGTAATTCAGAATTTGTCTGAAATCAGCTCGTTGTTGCGACATTCAACCGTTCCGGCCAAAATTCAACCTCGAAGAGCCACTTTTTTTAAACAGGCCGGAACATGGAACCGTCGTAACAATAGCAAAAACAACGGTTCCATGTCCTTCAGCTCCTTCGTCGCATTGGACGGTGGAATGTTGTTTTTGCTTCCGTCATCATTATTGATCAGACTCTCTGAATTTATTTCCTCACGGTCGGGTGTTATATTTCATGTTTTCGACCGTAAATACCAATATAATCTCAACACAAAAGATCATGAAAGCAAAACTGTTTTTTGGTTCCAGGGGTTGGCGAATAACCATGGAAATTGCCCGTTCAGTCTGGGTTTTAAGTATGATGCTTTTTCTGGTTTATGAAAACACATCGTATGCATCTCTCACCCACTGGATATTTGCAGGATGTTCAATGTTCACGACAATATGTTATTTTTTGAATTCATTTGCTGTTGCAGAGAAACTGAATGTTGACCCCAAATATAAACTGTTGGCTTCGGCCGGATACCGAAACTTTTATCACAAACTGAAATACTTAGGAATGTCAATAGTGTTTCTTGGATTCGTTGTCATTCTTAAGCAATATCCTGGTTCCAGGACAATATTTCTTGAAGCTGTTTCGGTTGTGGTATTGCTTGTTGCAGTCAATCTCCTGAATGCCATCGCGGCAAAAAAACCAGAATTGGAGATTGAAGAAAACGAATTAGATTAGGAATAAGCAGAAATTACTGTGATGGGTGAAACGACTCTTCCATGTCCGTCAGTGATTGAGGACACTGGAAGGTCGTTTCGGTTTTTCGGTCGCTGCCACCCCGCTGTCATTCAGAGTGGTTGAACAACAGACGTGAATATAATCAGACTTCAAACGTATCGAAGAACGACAGCGGGCACTACTGTCTCCTTCGATACATCGCAGGCAAATCGCTTGCAAGTAGCTGCGAGAGCGGCACTCAGGTTGACAGCGTGGGCGTGTCATTCAATTTTGGGTTGTTATGCTCGCATTGCTGCTAGTGTCATGTCAATTGTAATATGACGTATATATTTTGTATATTTGCCAAAAAAAGCTATGGCAATAAAGTACACTGTTCATTTGAAAAAGTCTGAAAGAGACGAGTTGATGCAGATCATCAACAAAGGTGCTCACACGTCACTAACATTTCGAAATGCTTATATACTGCTGAATTGCGACGAGGGTAAGTATTCGGAAAAAGTCACGAACTTGGAGATGAGCAAGGTTTTGAAAGTAGGAATGCGTACAATTGACCGAGTGAAAAAACGGTTTTTAGAAGAAGGGATGGAGGCCACTTTAGAACGCAAACAAACAACACGCGTTTATGAGCGCAAGGCTGACGGTGATATTGAGTCTAAGCTTGTAGCACTTTGCTGCAGCGAGCCGCCCAAGGGCTTTGGCAAATGGTCTCTGAGACTATTAGCAGACAAGATGGTTGAGCTTGATTATGTTGAAAGCATTTCGCATGAAACGGTGCGTTCCGTTTTAAAAAAACGACTTGAAGCCCTGGAAGGTCAAAGGCTGGGTGATTCCGCCGGAA
>Ga0116172_10002025_pt1 | contig 18019 bp, 26 predicted proteins | sample AD_UKC083_MetaG_FD_89799 | JGI IMG/M metagenome (GOLD analysis project Ga0116172, IMG submission 89799) | Active sludge microbial communities of municipal wastewater-treating anaerobic digesters from USA - AD_UKC083_MetaG | ecosystem: Engineered > Bioreactor > Anaerobic > Digestate | place: USA...
AAGGCAGTGTAATTTTCAATATTGACGCTGTGTGGAATTTAGGAAGCCATCAATAGTCTTGACAATCCTGGTAAGGGCAAGTTCTGTTTAGGGCAATTTAACTTACGATACACGTGTAACCGCCATTGAATGGTTGTAAGACAATCTCCAAACTATTCTTGTTGCGGCTTCTTTTCAAATAAAAGTCTAATATCTTCCACTCTCCAAACAGTTGTTCGCTTACCAAGCTTAATAGGTTGCGGAAATCTTCCCTCTTTAACTCCAGCCCACCAACTTGACTTGGAAATAGGAATAATAGCTGGCGTTGTTTTGCTGCCTACAATTTGATTTAATCTTAAAAATCCTTCAGATGGTAAATCATGCATTTGTATATCCCCCTTTTCTCAAGGTAGTGCAGAGCATAGGATAATCGCTGCACTACCCATGAAAAACGATATTGTAAACGCAATCGATAACTTGTCCGGTATTTTCATGATTCACAATACCCCCGACTTAATTCTTCTTTCCTTATATATTCCATATCCATTTGAAAAGATCTCCCAACTTTGAAAACATTTTGACGATCATGGAACGAAATATTTTCTTTATAAACTGCGTCATTGATTTAGGAAGTAAATACGTAAGAATAAAATATAGAATATAAGAGACAATCACTAAGGAAAGGAAATATCGGATAGACGCAGGCTGAAAAAGAGCTGCGACTAATGATAATAAAAAAAATCCTATAGTCGCGCTGATGATTAGTTTTATCACTAAAAGGATTACAGATCTGGAACCAGCTGTATCAGACAAATCCGCAGAACCGCACGTACCGCAATACTGGGCATTAAACGGATTTTCATGACCGCGTGGACACAACTTGATATACCATGTCCGTCCACAAAAGTGGCAGATTTGAGGGTTGCCTTCATTGAATCGCCTGCAATATGGACAGTAACGCATTTCAGTTCTCCAGAAGGGAAAAGAAACCTTGACAGCCTGCATGTTGCCAGACTCGCTCCAGAACAAAGTCTTGGCAAACATCTTCTCTTACGGCAAAATAGAAAATTCTGTTGTTCAGCTCTTCTATCGTTGATTTGAGATTGGAAAGCCTCATCTCCGTCTTGGTAATGATGAGGACCCGGAAATATTTAAAGCCAAAGTCCTGCTCTGAACGACCTGATCTAGCATAGGCAATATAGGCTTTGGCCTTGGATTTTAACCGGCCATTGGTCATGGTTGAGCAATCGGCCTCCACAAAAAAGCTGTAAAGTCTGTTCTGATAGGTAAGACACAGGCATCCATCCGGTCTCAGAGTCGTCAATCTCCCTTGGTTATGCTGAAACTCAATGAAACAATCCCTTTCCTTGATCCATTGCTCCAAGGTCATCTGCGCATTATTTTTGATAGCCAGGGTGAATGCTATCCTTACATCGTTAAGAAAAAGTTGATGGTTTAAAAAGAGCACCTTTCTGTCCTGAAGATGCTTTCGTTCTCTTTCCAAGAGCAAAGGGTCAATGCTTAGGTTATCAGAGACAACAGTGATTCCTTGGGGGCCCAGATAATACAGAGCTTTGGGGGTTCCGGTGATGGTAGGCAGAAAAAGTCTTGATAGGTAGCCGTGGTCATAAAGCTTTTTTAATCGGATGTTGATGCGGGTAATACAAGGGAAATCCAGTAGCTTCTGAATCTGCTCGCGGGAAAGGAGCCGGAATTCGGCAACAAAAGTCATAATGACTTCGTCCCTGGGCTGGAGAAACAAGGGCTTCTTTTTTCTCAAAAATAATATTTTTCTTTCTTTGTCCATCATCTCACCAATCATTCCACCCCTCTGCTAAATCATTAATCTGCACAACCCTCGGCCTTCTCGTCTGAAGTGACCGAGTCGATGAATCAGTTATGGTTGGAAACATATTCTGTCTTCTTGCAATCTCCTCTTCCACCTCTCTTATAGGACGGGTATAGTCAGCAAAAGAAGTGTCCTTGATAATTTGAATTATTTGCTGGTTTATCTTCATTTCAGGAACATGAATCGTGCGAAGCAGTCTGGGCTTTTGCCCCCTTAGTTTGAGATATGCCTGGCAAACTCTAAAATCGATGAGATGTTTTTCAATCAGGGGTCTGGCCTTCAGATCCATCTCTTGAGACATTTGCAAAGCGTCGTGATGGCTTAAACGAAAAATGATCTGTGTACCCACATTACCCAAAATAGATGTCTTGAGTTTAAGATTTATCTGATCCAGATTCTGGTGCGCGATAGTCAGCCCCAATCCATATTTCCTGGATTCAGAAAGTATAGTTTCAAAATCATCGCCGATGTAGCATTGAAATTCATCGATGAATCCGTAGAAAGGCAAGCGCTCGTTTTCAGGAAGTTCGGCTCTGGTCATGGTGGCCAACTTTAGCTTGGCAATCAAGAGAGCGCCCAGCAGATGAGCATTCTCTCGCAATTGCCCCTTGCTCAGGTTAATGATCAGCCATTTACCCTTATCCATAATTTCCCGAAAATCGATGGTGCTCCTTGCTTGCCCGAGCATCAATCGCACACCGGGATCACCGATAAAAACCGCCATCCGGTTTAAAACCGGTTCACGATAAACTGCCTGCATCTTGTCGGAAAGCGCATGATAGCGGTTCACCCAGTAATCTCTGGCCACCTCGTTTTTCAACCCTTCGATCATCTTTTCTCTAAAGTAGGAATCAGTTAAAAGACGCGATGCTTCCAGCAGCGTCAGACCGTTTTCTGATAAAGTGATGAAAGTATTGCGCAGCAGCTCCTCCATCCTGGGCCCCCAGTAGGCGTCCTGCCAAAATTTTTTGAATATGCCTACCAATTCTGCGGCTTGGGAAAAAGAAGAGTAGCGCCTGGTTTCCAGTGGATTAAATCCCACGACGCTTTGCTGATTGAACGGTTCGATCAGGATTAATTTGTTGCTCAGATCTTCCAGGAACGAAAAGGAATTCTGGATGGTGGCGAGGTATGCAAGATATTGTATGATACTGTTGCAGAGATCGCCGTGAGCATCGAGCAGGCAAAAACCCCGGCCAGCCAGAATGTCCTGGCGTATAAGATTTTCAATCAGCTTAGTTTTACCGGAACCCGTAGCGCCTAAAATATAAAGATGTTTGAGCCGATCCCGGTTTGGAAGAAAAACCTTTTCCCATTTTCTGGAATCATAGGGATGACTGGCCATCCCCAAAAGCAATCCCTCAGAAGGATGATCTTCATTTTTGTTTTTTCCAAAGGCGATTCCTGATTCTAATACCTTAATTATCGCACGCTCAATTTCTTGTAAGATCATTTTATTCCTCCATTTATAATGGTAGAATAAAGTTTCCCAGCCTCTTTAGGGCTCATACCTTCGCCCAGATTGTGATCGTTCACCCGAATTTCAAAATGAAGATGTGAATCGTTAGTGGTTCCGGCCTTGCTGGTTCCTGAATTACCAACTCGACCGATGATATGTCCCTGCTTAACGAAAGTTCCCGGTTTTAGATTTTTTTCCACGTCCGAAAGATGGGAGTAAACAGTCACCACCCATCGGCCATCGAAAATACCATGGTCGAGAAGAACTCGTCGGCCATGTAGTGCATCGGTAACTTCAGAGGGTGTCGAGAAAAGATTCTTGGTGATTGCCAGGAGCCTATCTCTGAGCACTTTAGGAAGGTCATGATAATCGGCTCCCACGCTCAGAATATATCCGTCTTTGGATGCCAAGACGGGTGTTCCGTAAGCGCAGTAGATATCGACACCTTCGTGCCGACCATTCCGGTAACTTCTGGCTGCTCCAGGCAGAAGATCAGCCTTTTGCGGAATCTCAGCTCCATCTATGGGAATCCTAAACCCCTTGGCCCAACCCGGTAAGGGCAAGTCATAGAAAATAAAACCTGGAGCTGCATTATTTCCCAGTGGTTGTTGCCGATCCAACGCATGGTCAATCTCATGGCTTTCGGCAGAAGGCTTTGTCAAAAAAGGAACATCAATTTTGTGAGCGCTCAGGGAAAGCAAAACAAAAAAGCTCAAAATCAGGTTAGAAGCAATCACTAAAGCATGCCACCGCAACAACCCAAATTTTCTTTTATTTATAAATAATCGCCACATCTTCTTTTCTCACCCATGTCGTTTCTCCATCTGGCATAATCGCCAGATAATGTGTGGGATCACCTTCCTCTCTTACTAGCAATTTAGTTTGATTATTGGTTACGACCACTCGATAAGGATAGACATCGAAATTCTGAGGGAGCAGATAAGCCCCGAAAATATATCCGCTGTCTTCATTAAACATTACAACTTCATACCACCCGTCACGGAAAGAGATAACTTTCAAGATTTCATCCCGATTTGCTTTTCTGATAATCTCTCCTTGCGGATTCGGCTGTGATCGGACATTGACATTATCGCCAATAACCATACCTTTCCTTACGGCCATAACCTCTGCCGGCGGTGCAACAGGGAATTGAGACCTGTTATCCGTCGCCTGCATTCTCGTGATATCAACGTAATGATCCTTTGAACCGTTAAAGGCTTTTGAGATAATAACAACCAACAATATGGCCAAACCAATGATTATCCAGCCTATCCTAAATGGCCGCCGCTGGGGTCTTGGTTGTGGTCTGGCTTGTTGGACTTGCCGCAACCTTTGGTTATTAGGCTCCATTAAGAGATCGGCTACTTCTGCGCGGATTTTTCCTGTATCGTCAGACAGGATTTCGGCTAAAGTCGGTTGACGTCTCATACGTTCCTCCTGTAGATTTTTGGCAAATCGGACAGGCATCGTCCCGTTTGACCCGCGCAAGTAAAAAATCAAAAGGCTGGTGAAAGATTTCACTATACCGGCCTAGAGGCGGGCTACCAGAATGGACCAGTGTTAAATTCCGCTCGAAGTCCAGCAGACTGTTTCTATTAGAATCAGGAAGTAGTAGTGCCAAAGCATAGGCGGAAGCGATGGCCACAATATAAGCAATGTCGATGGCCAATCCGGGCTCCGCTTTCAATTCGGATGGTTGCTCGTCGCTATAGGGAATTCGCTGTTCTTTTTTCTTTAGCTCCGATAGATAGGATTGCCTGAACTCCATGAAACAATTGAAGCAGGCGGTCTGACCTGGTTTAACAAAAAGAATCTCACCGGCGCATGCCCGCTCGTAACATCCTACGTAGAGTGACGGGATTTGCAGACTGTGACAAAGTTCATTGGCCATAAATTGGGCGGCTGTGGAATCAGTTGTGGATATGACTAGATCTGAGCCCTGTAATCGCTCCATCTGCTCATGCCATGAAAGATCAAGCAAATTTTCTTCAAATGTTTGAATTGCTGCCTGAGGGTTGCGGCGCAGAATCATGTCCTTGACCGCCTTGGTTTTATATCTTCCCAGATCCCTCATATCGCAGACATGCCTGGACAAGTTGGAGGCTGAGAATCCATCCGGGTCAAGGAGAATAAATCGCCCTACTGCCGATTGAGTCAAATGCAAGGCGATCTGTGATCCGACCGAGCCAAGCCCTATAAAAGCCACTTTCCTAGCGGCAACAATACTGGTGTCGATGACTCCCTGCGATCGGGATATAAACTCATCGCTAACAGGGACTGTTTCCATTTCCGAAAAAGATATGGAATGTGGATAGTCCTGAAGTTCGATTCTTTGGAAATTTATGCGAGCAACCTTTTTCAAATCATCGTGCGGCTGAAGGCTTAAAACCTGAATCAACCCCTCGTCAGGGCGAGAAATACCGTAACAATCTTCAAGTCCGTCACTACACGATTTAATTTCTAATAATAGCTCTTGCGGTATAATTATTTTTGGGTTCATAAATACCTCTTTTTTAAAACGCATCTAATGAGTTTGTCTTTAGGGGATACGATTTGCCAATCGATTAACCGAAACTCTCTTGAGCACCGGGAAAAATAATAAGGGTGGAAGCTGATTGTTTTGCCAATCAGATTGATTATTGGAAAGATAGCCTCTGTAACATTCCATTCTGGATCATTGACTATCTGGCAAGCAGCCTTAAAATCATGAGCACTCGGGATGCAATAGTTTCCGGGATGACGGTGATAGGAACCGACATAATTGACGCCGTACCGATTAAACATCTTCTCCAGGTATACCTGCTGCCATTTCACATCTGGCGAATACCTAGTCCGCGTTCTCATCGGACTCACTCCGGAACCGAGGGAAAAAAGTGCAATGATGAACTTATCAGTGATTTTTTTGCCGATAAGAATGCCGCCTGTTTCGACATCGGGGAAGGACATGCATTCGTCAATGATTGAGCGATAAACCGTATGGGTCAAAACGAACTTCATTTATCTCACCACATTTCGCCAGTCCGTAAAAATACTTCATACAAGGCCAGCCAACCGGCAATCAAAGGTATCGCCGCTGGCGCCGTCGTCTGTTTATAGTTCCAGCCATCGGGGTAAATACACAGAGACCCGTCAACAAAGCGGTGAGGCGCATCTGCCCGGACTTGAGGATGCGCGATGACCAATTTGGGTTTCTGCCAAGGATAGGCTTGAGGATAATTGATATTCACCCTGTACAAGGTGCCAAAATTAGTTTGCAGTATGCCATCCCAGAAGAGCTGCTTTTGATCATCCAGTTTCAGGACAAACTGTGGATAATTCTCCTGCATGATAATTTTCTCCGCGGATATTCGGAGCGGATATCTTTCATACCAACGTTCAAACATAAACTTTCACCGCGATGGAGCCTGTGGCCGGTAAATCCGGCCCCAGGCCACCTTCCTAGTTAATTGTTGCAACCAAAAGTATGCGGAGACATTTTGGAAACTTTGGGAGCTGAAACTACTTGATCCGGAGGGTTATCCGAAGCTTGATCGCTCCCTGAGTTAAGAACCACCTGACCATCGGGAGTTACTTCCGCCTCCTTGCCACTTCTGTTTCCCAACACCGCCTGTCTTAGTTCTTCCAACTTTGATTTGCCTGCCATAATTTATTCCTCCTTTATTCCGTAAATTAAGACATCTATTATTCAACGAAGAATGTTCCGATGTCTTGCTTGGTTGACAATTTAAGGGAAGACGTAATATACTTCAATCAGATGAATTCACAATAATTCACAATTTCCGGAGATATAGATTGGACAAGGGTTCTTTAAGAATCAGCCTAAAAGATTTCTTCGTGGAAGATAGTAGTTATTTCAGATATCCATTGTCAAAGCGCTTCTTTTATCTTTACGTTTACCTTGCATATCAGCGATCCAAGCAGATTGAAGACAAAGACGGGTTTGTCGAATTAGAAAAGATACGCCATCTGCCTTTCTGGGAAAAAAACAGCCTTGAAAGTGTAGGCAAACAGATCCGTCGCCATATGATTAAGATGGAACGGATGGGCAAGAACATCATTGAAGCGCAACAAAAAATTAAAGGTCCATATCGGTTGATAATTGCCCCACGAAAAATCAATATCGATGTGGATACTCAAACAATAAGTGAATACCTAAGGCTGAATATACTCCCCGTATATTATGCGAAAGAACAGAAAGAAGACTTCTATGGATATATAGATGCTATTCTCCAGGGAGATATCCATTTTAATGAAGGTCTATTAAATCATGCAGCGAAAAGCTTAGAGCAGGCTTTAAATTATAGTACAACCGTTGATCAAAAGGTTGTAGCCATTCACCGGTTGGGTAGAACTTATGAAAGGTTGGGAGACTATGGGAAGGCTCTAAAAATATACCAATTGGCCATAAAGATTTTAAAGAAAGGAGCGCATGCTGATTATTATAACTTGGCTTTGACTTATAATAATCTTGCCTGGCTTTATTATCGTAAGAATAATATTAAACTGGCCGAAAAAACATATTATTTGGTATTGAGTCTGATCAGAGGCAAAACGCACAACGACCTTTTAGGTAAAGTCCAGAATGGCCTAGGCATACTTTATGATTTACAAGGTAAATATGAAGAAGCCATCGACTTTTTTGAAAACTCTTTAGTCCTCACTTGTTCCGAGTCTGATTTTTACAGTGTATCTGCGACCTACTTTAACATCGGCAATAGTTATAAAAAAAGGGCAGATGAAATAGTTAAACAAAAAAAAGTAATAAAAAAAGAGTTGCTGGAACATGCAAAAGGATTTTACCTGCAAGCGATAGGATGGGCGGAAAAATGTATTAAGTTAACAGATCGAGCTGGGGTCGGAGATGAGACGAGCCAAGACCGGATTCTTGTTTCTCACTGTTATTTCATGCTCGGAAATTATTCTAAAGCTTTAAAATATGCTGAAGATGCTGAAAGAATGGCTACTAAAGCGGGAAATACGCGTGATATAGCGTTATCATGTAAAATACTTGGGGATATACACTTAGCAACAGATAAAGAAAGTAAAGTCAAAGCTGAAGAATTCTATAAAAGAAGTTTAGATAATTATCAGAAACTGGGAGATAAAATACAGATTGCGAAATTGCAAAGTGTAATAGAATTTATCTCCAATCCCTCCCCGATTAAATAATTTGATTAAAATTGAGTGCTCCACTTTTCAAATAGGACAATGATCCATTTGCCAGTCAAATTGATCCTTGTCCGAAATAAAGAAAGGAGGAGTCAGAACATGAAGGAAAGTAAATTGATGGTCAAGGTTCCCGATCTTTTTCGGGATAGTTTGCAACCTTACGCGGAGCTCTTTGAAAACATTATTGTTCCAATGGTCAAACAAGCTTCCTGGGGCATGGTTGATAATGACCTGGCCAAGAATCTGAGGATGGAGATTGCCGAGTACGAAAACAGGAAGGGGCAACATTTACATTACGTGTTGACTTACTACGGTTTGATGTTTTGCTGTTTGCATACAAGTCAGAGCATTTTGGAGACACGTAAAAATGTAAAAAAGAATGACCAGAGAACAAAACAAATCAATCTTGTTAACAAGGCTCGGCTGCTTATCTGTTTAGCTTATCAACAAGATCAATTCATGACCCTACCGTTAATGTTTTAAAGTCGGGGGCCACTAACCAAAAAGGAGAAGATCAACTTCTCCTTTTTTTCTTATTACTCTATTGTAAAACAAGAAGAAAGTCTTCAGAACTTGCCAAAAATTGCGGAATGCCTAAACATCGTAGAATAAGCACTTTCCCCGTGACAAATAAAAATACTGAACAAATTCCCCTTGACATCTTCAATCATCAGTATTATTTTAGTTTCAAACATTGCTTGTGAATCTATTTTAAGGATAGACATAAACAGGCCCTAGGGATCTGAAAAAGTTGGTCTCCTGAGTTATCACTCATGGAGGCCTTTTTATTTGGAGATTAAACCTCCTTGAAGTGATGCTCATCATTTCAAGGAGGTTTTTTAATTTATGCAAAGGAGGAGAAGACCATGAACAAAGAAAAAGTATTAAGCGGTATTAATGAAGGATTCATTAAAAGAGGAGCGGCTGAAGTCGAAGATGATGACGTTCAGAAGGTAATGGATAGAGCAAGCGACATCAAGAATAAGGTCATCGACAGCAATCTGTTAAAAAGATTTTCCGAAGATGTAAAGATTCTTATTGCGATGATCAAAGACTACTGGAATGACGTTTACCGAGAAATCCCTTGGTGGGTTATTGCCTCGGTTGTCTTTGCCCTGCTGTATGTTCTCAACCCGATCGATCTGATACCCGACGTTATACCCATTCTTGGATTAACCGATGACGCCGCGGTATTGGCATTATGCCTAGCAATGACAGAAAAGGATATTCTGAAATACCAGAACTGGAAAAAATCAAATAAACGGACTGCGGAGGCTTAAAACGTTATGGAGAGCACAAATATTTTTCAAATTATGGGAACCACCGGTTCGCTGATTATGTGCGCGAGCTCTGTTCCGCAGATCATCAAAACTTACAGGATGAAATGCGCCGATAACCTGAGCGGCGCTTACCTGGCTATTCTGATGATCGGGATGTCGCTTATTCTGCTCTATGCCCTGCACGTAAAAGATATCGTGTTTATTATGGGGAACAGCATTTCACTCACATTAACGGCAATTCTGATTGCGCTCCGGCGTAAATACAGCACGAGTGTCCGGCAAAGTGAAACATGAGCATTAAAGCCGCTAAAATAGAACAGGGGAAATGAAAAAGAATTATTAATACTTTTGATTTGGGAGAAATTAAATGATGTGTGAATATTTGATTGATTCAAAAATAAAATATCCACTTCTGATGTTTATAATGTTTGTTCTTGAGCCGGAATTGTTTATTGCCGTGATAGGTTTTCTCCTCCTCACAGTAAAAGAATTCATTTTGGAAGTATTTGTATTTATTTTGAAGTCAGGATTTGTATGGATAATAAGGATAACTCACATATACAACCTGATTCTAGCTAAAAAACCCTTGTGGCTGGAACTTATTGACGATGTAAACGAAGCCACGATTGCAACCTTTTATGACAATCCGGCCAAATGCGTAACAGAAATTGGTCATAGCGCCTTCAACGAAGAGGATTTAGTGACCGTCGAGGAATACACAGACGAATCCACTGCAAGAGCCGGACACGGAAAATGGGTTAAAATCTTTGAGCAAGGCCTTCCAGGGGAATTAAAAGACATTGCAAATGACAAAATATATAAAAGACAGTATTTTGAATAGAGGACACCATGAAAAAGAATTATGTAAAGAAAAGAAAATCACAAATCGATAAGGACGGAGCGATGGCTCTTTCCTTTGGCGTTCTGAATTTAGCCGACTACCTGACAACCAGAAGGATATTAAATACCGGCGGTGAAGAATTTAATCCAGTAGTCGATTTTCTTATAAGAAAAAAATGCTTTGGCATCTTTAAAACTGTATCAACTCTGGCTGGCATGGCTGCAATTTATGCGGATGAAAAACCTAAAATCATGAGTAAGGCATTGCTCGGTTTCTATGGTGTCGTGGTTGCGCATAACGTTAAGGAAATTGTCTTGCATGAACTACGAAAAGACGAATTATAAATATTCCCCTTGGGTGGGATTTATAAATTCTACAAATAATCGGAGTATATCAAGAATGACGTATAGAATACCGGAAAAGACCCTTGCCGATAAACTTCTCACTTTGATCGGCAAACAAAGAGCCATTTTCATACCCCCAGATGTTTATAAGCGATTCGGCCCATACGTTATTGTGCAGCCACAGAAAGAATCTTTCTGGCGGGCGCTTGTCAGGTCTAAAAAGGAAGAACCTCCTGAAGGTTGGTTCTATCCATTGGAATAATATTTTGTTTTGGTAAGATAATTGTTACAGCTTTTAAATTATAAGAGAAAACAACATGGAGAAAATCATGGCAATTATATTCCTTATTTTTGACTTACTTCTTATAGACATAAAATTATTTATTTTGAAGTGTAGGTTACGATTTTTATCCTTCAGATTACACTATGACATATCAGATTTATTTAAAACTAAAAACTCTGTGTCGAATTTTAAACTTACCATTAATGTAAATAATGCTTTAATCGAAACCTGTTATCCAGGGTATGCGAAAAAATACCTAACGTCTATTATTCATCCTGCCTTTGACGAAGGATGTTTTTTGGTAGTTGAAGAATATGAAAATCAAATAGAGGCAGAAGCCGGGCATAAAAAGTGGTTTAAAACTTTTGAAAAATGGCTGCCACAAGAATTAAAAGATCTTGTAACGGATAAAGTTTACAAAAGAGATTTTGTAGATTATTGCGATGATTATTTTGAGGAGGATTTTGAATAATGGAAGGCAAAAATGAATTTTACAAGAAAGTGGAAGAAGCCTTAAGATCAAAAGGGTTTGATTATTACGACGGTGACAGAGATATTCCAGGCAAGGGAAGGCAACATTCCAATAAACCTGATTATATAGCCGTCAAGGGCAACAACGTTTATATCGGCGAAATAAAGTCACCGGCGGAAGGACCAAAGTCCGGCAGTTGGAGGCAGGTACAAAAAAGCGATACAAAAGAATTTGCCGCGACGAGAACAGAAGTTGCAAAACGTGAAAAGGAAGGGCTTCTATCACCGGAAATCGGCGGCCACGAAATCATTATTTGCGGTCAGATAGCGGATTATGTCCGCAAGATAGGCATCAACTTTGATTTGCCCGCATCAGTTTCCCGAAACATGAAAATAATGATGGCCTATTCTATGCCGGAATCAGAAGAACGAAATGTGGAAGAAGCATTATCAAATTGCAGGAAAACAATTCATTATAAAATAACTATTGGTAACGGTTCAATAACATATCTTTTCAGCTAAAAGAGATGGTATAAATGGTGCTTTAAAAGTGCGATGGCTGTTGTGGCAATATCAGTAAAATATATATAAACATTATTCAGGATTATATTAAGGACTAAAAATGCAGGATTTTGACAAAGTAAGCGATGAACTTCGATGTTCATTTTGTGGTAAGTCGCAAACTGAAACAAGAACCATGATAACTAATGGGCCTAACGCAAATATTTGCAACGAATGCATCGACTTGTGTCTTTATCTCTTGCCTATAAAGGAACGACGCCTTCAACTTTCAAACCTTGATCAATTTGAGATTCCATGGAGAGATGAGATAAACATTGAGGAACTTGGCTTAAAACCTAGATTTGAGAAGTTATCTTTTAAAATTAAGAAGGGGCGCTTCAGTTTTTTATGTCCATTTTCAGAACCATTTAACTCCATTTATAAAAATCATGTAAAGATTGCCGTCGAGAGTCAAAATCATACCATATTTCGAATTGATGAAATATTTGGAGAGGCTCCAATCCTTGATAAAATTTGGTATTATATTTGTTCTTCCGAATTAGTTTTGGCAGATGTCACCGGGAGAAATCCAAATGCTATGTATGTGCTCGGTATGGCTCACACGATCGGGAAACCCATATTAATAATTTCGCAACGAATTGAAGATGTGCCTTTCGACTTGAGGCAGTATCAATATATTATTTATGAATACACCCAGAGTGGATGTGAAGAGTTGGAAGAAAAGATTTTAGGCATGCTCAAGTCCCTAATACCCTGATCATTCGTTCAAACGGACTGCTTGTTCCTATGCCATGCCACAGTCTGAAGAACAAAATGCGGGGAAAGCATTGGAGAACTTCAGGAAGAAAATATCTGAAAAAATTAATATCGGAAACGGTTCGATAACTTATCCTTTCAGTAAAAAAAGATGTTTTAGAAAATTATGGAGAATAGATAATGCTTATCACTCAATCTGTTGAGAGCAACGTCAATATTTTTGCAAAATCACCAACGGCAAGAAATATTTTATCTGCTCTGAAGGGGATGCCTTTTGGTTATTACCGTTGTGAGGATTTTGTCGATATCATCATGATCCCTTGCTTTATCACGATCCTTGATGGCCATGTCCTTACAAAAGATAGCTTGGATATTGACCTTTTGGAATGCTTTCTAACTGAATGGTCGGGTAGAATGAGAAAATGTCGCCGGTGTAGAAGATACCATGATTGCCTTGTGTCATCTGCTACCGATAAAGATATGGATATAGGGCCTAGCTACAAGGCACCGTTCATTTTGCTTCATGCAGATAAAAAGCAACGGGATGTGGAAGGTCTTGTCGCGTTAATTCCACCGATGACAGTTGAAGAGCCGTTTTCAGCAGAGCTGAAAAACTGGATTAAATCAACGTGTCTTGTCTCGCATAAAAAGGCGCTTAAATGGCGGGATAAATATGATCAATGGATTGCCATTGAGTGTGAGAAAGATGCCTGCAAACCAAAAAAGTATTCAGAAATAGCAGAGGAAAGATGGATGCCTAAAAATATCAAGATTGAGTTAAATGGACCAGAGTTTGAATGAATATAATGGAAACAGCAATTCTGCCGATTATAAAATTATGAATAAAATATTGAAATAAAAGGGATTGTTGACAATGATAAAAAGTTAGTTTATTAAATAAAACATTCATTATAAATTTTATTTTTTTAAGAAAAATGTATTCTTTGTATTAATTTAACAATTAACAACGAAAGGAGCACCAAATGGAAACAATAACAAAAGAACAAGCAGAAGCTGAACTAAAAAAAGGCCTTAAGAATGTAACCGAAGATGATCTTAAAAAAGTTCTTGATAAGCAAAACGAGATTGAAAGGAAGTTCACGGGCCATGGGCCTCTCGGCAAATTTGTTGCAGACATGAAATTATTGTTTTCAATAATCAAGGATTATGCGAGTGGAGAATATAGGGAAATACCTTGGTATTCTATCGCCGCAATTGTGTTTGCCCTTCTGTATGTGCTAAGCCCAATTGACTTAATTCCTGATTTTATTCCCATTATCGGCTACGTAGATGATGCGCTGGTTGTAGCAGCTTGTTTGGCACTGATCGATCAGGATTTGCATAAATACAAAGATTGGAAAAAGATCAATGCGTGAGCAAGTGAGTTAGTCGCAAGTACTTTAATAAGGGGAGGTAAATGATTCATGGGTATTCTCGCAAAGATTGGTCAATGGGTAGCCACCAATATTCCTCGTGTCGTAACGGTAGCAAAAAAAGTCGTAAGTTTTGTACATAAGACGGCAGCAGTTGTCGACACTTTAATTGAAGGAAGAAAATTGATCACTGAAAACGACACGTCAGAGATTAAACAATCGAATAAGAGGACAAAAAAAGAAGATAGGCCCGATTTGCTTTCTGACAAAAAGAAAACCACACACGAAATCATAGCACTCAATAGGAGTATAGATGCAAACAAAAAAAAGCTGCAAACGATAAGCTTAATGAACGAAATTCAACACCGCAAGATCGCGTTACAGATTGACCTAATGGAATTGATTGTATCATCGCAGACCTTTGAACGTTTTACAAACAATATAAGTCTGCACGCAGCAAATCTACAAATCCACTTACAAACAATTCAAAACACCATTGGCCTTCTCGATGATGTCAATCGTCAACGTGTTGGAATCAAAACGTTGATGCGTACAGTCAACCACCTTGTCAACGTGCTGGGTGTGGGAGATAAGGTTGACAGGATTGAGAATATTGATGTGGACATCCATCCGGGCAGCATCTCTATTTTGAGAACATACGAAACATTTGAAAATACTAGAGACCTTTTGATCAAGGAGATTGATTCCTTCGCGGAAGCAGTCGATGGGCAACTCAAACGAGTCGAGAATGTCCGTGCGGTTGCAAGATTACTTCCGGAGAAAAGTGCTGAGGTCAGTTCGTGGATAGAAAAACAGGTCGAGCCTAAACTTTTAGAAGCAAAGAACCAAGCTGTATCTCTTCGTGGCGAGTTGACGGTAATTCCGCGACTTGAAGCTAATCTTCGGCGAGAATTGGAACACGCAAAGGAAGATGTTCTTTGATGTGTGGGTGGCGATATGAAAAAATCTCTGGCATTGGATAAGGCAGCAGGACGGCTGACAGGGAAGATGATGAGAACAGACTGTACAGGGCACGGCGAAAGAGAGAAAACAATAGCGATGATGAACAATGAAGACTGGAACATTTTAATGGAAATGATTAGCTTTGTTGAAAAGTTTGAAAAAGAGCTTTCGATTACCGACAAATATTCGGAAGAATTCAAAAAAATGTGGCTCCATCAAACACGTGATGCACTAAAACAATTTAAGAAAGACCTTGATATTATTGTAAAAAAATCATCATAGTCTGCGACCTTGTAATTGGATCATAAACTAATAGAGTGCCAATATGAATAATCCGGGCACATCCATGATAAGAAATGTCAAGAGGAAAACGGAGATTTCCTTTGACCTACCTGGATGTCGCCGGTGGTTTATTTGGTAAATTTACGGGGAAAAAAGTAGGGCAAAAAGTATATAAAGAAAAAGTGACTGTACAAATACCTGCAGGAACAAACGCCAATGACATTATTAAAGAGACACAAAAACAAATTCGAGAAACGGCATCACATATTGTTAATAAATTGTTCGACAAAATTGACAAAACGGTTTTTGGAAAACTGATAACAGAAATAGAAAATCTTGAGAATTACGTGAATGCTTGGAAGCAATCATCAATAAAAATATGTAATGATTATTCGATATCAAAAAACAGAAAACAGAAAGCATCCTCTACACGAAATATCACGCTTCATGTTTTTTATGATAATGATGGTAAATGGAAAATACAATCAGACAGTCAAAAATATCCCTCTGCAACTTTTTTCACTAAGACTGAAGCTGTAAAAAGGGCAAGAGAACTTTCGGCCAATAAAAAGAATTATAAAGTATTTATTTTAAATAAGGATGGATCTAAAACCAAATAAACATATAAGATGAAAAGATAGCCGATAGCCACATTATTTGATGGTAGTTTTTACCCATTATCCGCCAGCTATGGAGCTAAATCTCTCCCTCTTGCCCATTTAGTTTTGGCAGTATATAATAAAATGGAAATCGGGATTAGGGAATTTCCTTTAAAGCAAAGCTAAAACTCTGCTTTATTTTCTCCCATTCACGTAATTCCACCATAATCTGGTTCCAACCAGTGAGCGCGCAGTCCACTAGACTGGATTTTTCATTTTCAAAAGTCCTATTCATCTCATATATAAGCCCCAATTTGGCGGTTCCAAAACCTTTGCCACGAATATACGAAATTCCCTCCGGAAAAACCATTTTTTGGAACCGTTCGTGAGAAAGCGTTAAATCAAGCCATAATCTTCCAAGATTGCTTATAAAGTTGTTCGCATAGGATAACACGCCTTCAATATCAAACTGATCAATCCTTGTTTCACTCAAAGATATTTTTGTAGCCATAATCTTATTTTCAATTTCTTCCTTACGCTCGCGGAATTCTTCAGGCGTGTATAATCCTTCTTCACGCATTTCAAAAATCCTTTTCCGTTTTTCTTCATAAGCTGATAATTGACTTGCATACTTCTGCGCTTCATTCTGCAAAAGCGATTCTTTATCATTCCATAAATCCAATACCGAAGCTTTAAATTCTTTGAGAAATTTTTGATTTGGTGTGATTCGGTTAAGATAATTAATGAATTCTTTTTCCAACTTCTCTTTATTAATTGCCTTACCGTACATGGAGCATTTCTTGTTATAGCAATGGTAATAGTAATACTTGCTGCTTCTGCCGCGCGAAGCGCTTCCGGTAAGTTGTCTGCCGCAGCAACCGCAATAAATAGTCCTTCGCAAAGGGAAGTGAGGATTCTTGATGACATGTTTCACTTTATAAGTCTTGCCTGATAAGATTATTTGTATCTTGAAAAGTTCTTCCTTAGTAATCATAGGTTCATGCAGTCCGTTAATCTCTTCATTTGTCCAAGGATTTACCAAAATACCGGCATAAAATTTCAGAAAATGAATAAACATGTAGCTTATAAACTGAGGCGTAGTTTTCTTACCGCGCGCTTGCTCCATTCCCAGTTCGTCAAAAACTTTAATCATGTCAGCTTGAGTATAGTTGCCGGTAGCAAACACTTTCAGACCTTTTTGAATTATCGGAAAAAATATTTTATCAGGATTGTCTGGTTTAGTCTTCTTATCACCTCTTTTTCTTGCATGCTGGCATTCATAACCAATAGGCGGCCTGAGAGGGTATATGCCCTGATTGAATCTCATAGACAAGCCATCAATGCATCTTTGCGTCCTGATGGCATTGTCAAACTCGGCACTTCCGGCTAAAACTGTCTCTATGAATTTCTCGGCGGGATTATTGCCGATGGGTTCCGTTACGGAGTGAAGAGTTACTCCATAATCAAGAAGTGTTTTGCGGACATAAAAATGATCTTCGGTGTTTCGAGCGAAACGGTCTACTTTATAAACAATAAAAGCATCTATCTTGCCTTTGTTTTTCCGGCAGAATTCAATGGCTCTTAAAAATTCGGCTCGTTGGGCAGTTTTGGCTGAAGCTCCTTCCTCTCGATAAATGCCGACGACCTCAATGCCTTTGCTTTTGCAATAAGCACGGCAAAGCTCATCCTGATTTTCCAGGGATGTGCCTTTGACTTGCTCGTCGCTGCTAACCCTAATATAGATTATTCCTTTCATATTTTTGTTTTTTAACAACTTAAAAGGACAGTCTGGTCGTCCAAATCATTGTCCCGAAGGTCGAATCATTGGCAGACTGTCCTTTAAAGGTAA
>Ga0116172_10002038_pt1 | contig 17986 bp, 14 predicted proteins | sample AD_UKC083_MetaG_FD_89799 | JGI IMG/M metagenome (GOLD analysis project Ga0116172, IMG submission 89799) | Active sludge microbial communities of municipal wastewater-treating anaerobic digesters from USA - AD_UKC083_MetaG | ecosystem: Engineered > Bioreactor > Anaerobic > Digestate | place: USA...
CTGATAAGCGAGACTAAAACGGTTTACGCTAAAGCGACTAAAGACGGTATGATCGACTCCGACGTCGTATCGGCGATATATATATGTACCGCCGTCTCGACTACGTCAACTTCGACGTCAACGACGATCGCTCCAACGACTACAACGTCGACTACTACAACAACGACGATTGCTCCGACCACGTCTACGTCTGTCGCTTCAATGACAACTTCGACGTCTACGACGATCGCTCCGTTATACGAAGTAACTTTTAATTCAGACGGAGGAAGTTTTGTAAATTCGCAAACAATAAATTATGGGGGAAAAGTAACTCAACCGATAGATCCTACAAAAACGAATTATATTTTTTCAGGGTGGTACAAAGAATCTACTCTAATCAACCTATGGAACTTTGACTCAGATACTATAACGACTGATACTATACTTTACGCCGGATGGATGCTTGATTCTAATCCCGCTCTATGGGCTAAGAGCGTAACTGCGGGGAATAATACGTCGCTCTTTAATTCCGTCGCAGTAGATAGTTCGGGTAACGTTTACGCGGCGGGGCATCAATACGGAACGGGAAGTTATGCATACGGAGAGGGGGTTAGCGTCGCGGGGAGTGGTTCAAGTAATGTAGTTCTTGTGAAGTATAACTCTTCGGGAAACGCTCTATGGGCTAAGAGCGTAACTGCGGGGAATAATACGTCGCTCTTTAATTCCGTCGCAGTAGATAGTTCGGGTAACGTCTACGCGGCGGGGTATCAAAGCGGAACGGGAAGTTTTACTTACGGAGAGGGGGTAAGCGTCGCGGGGAGCTCTTCATACTATAATGTAGTTCTTGTGAAATACGACTCCTCGGGAACTGCGCTATGGGCGAAAAGCGTAACTGCGGGGACGAGTTCGTCGTGCTTTAATTCCGTCGCGGTCGATAGTTCGGGTAACGTCTACGCGGCGGGGTATCAAAACGGAACGGGAAGTTATACTTATGGAGAGGGGGTTAGCGTCGTGGGGAGTTATTCATACAGCGTCAATGTAGTTCTTGTGAAGTATAACTCTTCCGGAACGGCGCTATGGGCTAAGAGCGTTACGGCGGGGACGAATTGGTCGAAATTTAATTCCGTCGCTGTAGATAGTTCGGGTAACGTTTACGCGGCGGGGCATCAAGATGGTACGGGAAGTTTTACTTACGGCGCAGGGGTTAGCGTCGCGGGGAGTGGTTCAAGTAATGTAGTTCTTGTGAAGTACGACTCCTCGGGAACTGCTCTATGGGCTAAGAGCGTAACTGCGGGGACGAAATTGTCGGAGTTTAATTCCGTCGCGGTCGATAGTTCGGGTAACGTCTACGCGGCGGGGTATCAAAGCGGAACGGGAAGTTATACTTACGGACCCGGAGTCAGCGTCGCGGGGAGCTATGCGGGGCCTGATTATTACGAAGGTAATGTAGTTCTTGTGAAGTATAACTCTTCGGGAGCCGCGCTATGGGCTAAGAGCGTAACGTCGGGGAATAGCAATTCACATTTTTATTCTGTCGCGGTAGATAGTTCGGGTAACGTTTACGCGGCGGGGTATCAATGGGGAACGGGAAGTTTTACTTACGGCGCGGGGGTTAGCGTCGCGGGGAGTGGTTCAAGTAATGTAGTTCTTGTGAAGTATAACTCTTCGGGAACGGCTCTATGGGCTAAGAGCGTAACGGCGGGGACGAATTGGTCGAAATTTAATTCTGTCGCGGTAGATAGTTCGGGTAACGTTTACGCGGCGGGGTATCAAAACGGTACGGGAAGTTATGCATACGGACCCGGAGTCAGCGTCGCGGGGACTTATACACGCGAGAATGTGGTTCTAGTGAAGTACGGCGCGACGCCGTAGGGGCAGTAGCCCCTTCAGGTTGCGCCCTACAGGCGCAACCTGAAGGGGACGGGGAGATATGCATTATAGATTAATGATGAAAAATATTTACGAAATATTGAATAATGGAAAATCTAAAAAACACCTTTTGTTGGGCAATGGTTTTTCAATTGCCGCTAATGCGTTAAAACAAAGCCGCATATGTCAAAAGAAAAATTGACATATGCGGCTTTTTAGCCTTCCCGTCTTCAGGATGCGTAGCGCTCGACCGCAGCAAAACCAACGCTAGTCCATCCGCGGACGTCGGTTGGTTTTGGCGTTATACCCATATGTGTCAAAAAAATTGACACATATGGGTCAATTTTTTTTCTCATCCCAAAAAGACCGACGGGCGCAAAAAATGCGGTACGACTAACTATAGGTGTATTTTTTGTCAAATATTTACAAAAAATTTATATATTTTGCTTGACATTTAGTCGTATATATATAATAACTACAAATATAAAAAAAACTTTGGAGGATTTTATTATGAGAATGGGCAAATATTTATTTTTAACTTTGCTGTTTTTCATTTTTTCAGGATGTTCAAACGTTCTTATTTATGACGACGCGACCGTAGATAATACGTTAAACTCGGACGTTTCGGTCGTTATTGAGGAAGAGGTGTTTACGGGATACGGATACGAGGAAAATCAGGACGCTTTATTGTTGAAATCTTTACAGGAGATGCAAGATAGAGGCGGCGTAGGCAATCCGGATCATGATAAAGAAGGTCAGATTTATTATATAACCAAGTACGGCTACTCGGCTCTGTTGACGTATTCGAGCGCCGTAAATTACGCAAGGGTTTACGATTGGATAGACGTCAACGGCTCTTTGACCAGCCTTAACGAAGCTATCGAGAGCGCAAAATTCAAAGCTAAGTCTGCTAATAGAAACTTGGTCTTGGTCTATATGGCTCAGGGATTAGATTATTGGGCGGCGGACGATACAAAGTTCAAGTCGGTTTACTCTTCGTTGATTAAAGACGCCACTCTTAACGGCAACAAAATAATCGCCACCAGCCACAGTTGGTCGGGACACCTTGTCGCAAGGTTAGTAAAGGATAATCCGTATGTAACGCACTTTGCTTTTAATCCCGCTCACGGTAACTTTAAGAAAGGGGAGAAGGTCGCGGATTACGTCGCCGATTTAAAAGCGACAAAAGCTACGACGTATATTTTAGCCGGCGAAAACGACGTTGTAACTAAACAAGGCGGCGGCGCGGCGTGGAAGGTATGGTGGGGAATAACCGGTTATAACAGCGTCTATTACGCGATTCGAGATACTTATAAAGTTAATCTTATCGTTATTCCGAAATCCGGTCACGGAATAGTAGAGATGATTGAAAACGGCGCGATGACTAAGCTCCTTAGTAAAATTTAATCGATAAAGTAAAGGATGTTGTTAAAAAAGCCAAATCGTTAGCGATTTGGCTTTTTTGTTTTGCGTTTTTTTTCAAGAATTTGATAAAAAAACGGCATTATTTATTGACTGAAAATAAATATTGCGCTATAAAATAAAAGAATTTTATCGCGAGTGTAGTTCAATGGTAGAACTTCAGCCTTCCAAGCTGATAGCGTCGGTTCGATTCCGATCACTCGCTCATTTTTTTGCTTCATTTTCTATCTCATTTCTTTTGCTTTGTTGGAATAAGGTTTTAACTCAAAGTTTTTTCGAGGTTTGTATAAAAACAAGGGAATCGCTTAAAAAATTAGATTTTCCCGGAAAGTTCCAACAACTCTTTACGGCTGAATAATTTTTTAATATCGAGTATTACGAGAAGATTCTCTTCCATCTTTACCACCCCTTGAATATACTCGGCGCCTACGCCCGATATCATTTGAGGAGGCGGTTGTATCTGATTTTTATTAATCTGAACGACTCGGTTGACTTGATCTATAATAACGCCGATAGTCATAGCTTCGACGGTTATAATAATAATTCCTTTTAGCAGTTCTTCGTCCTCGGATAGAGTTACCCGTTCGAAATTGAATCTTTTACCCAAATCTACTATAGGTATAATATCGCCTCTAAGGGTTATAACCCCTTCAACAAAATCCGGAGCGTTAGGAATAGGGGTAATATCAGTATGCCTGATAATTTCGTTGACTTCCATAATATTTATCGCATATAATTCGCTACTTATTTTGAATGATACTAAAGACATATATTGTACATCCGCCATTATCGCCCCCTAAATATTTTTGTATTTTGCATATACAAGAGTAAAATATACAAAACGGTTATTTTTTTTAACTAGCTCATTATAATTCAAAATTGTAGTTAATTCAAGATTTTTTTTATTATAATCATAAAAAAAATAACTTCACAATTATAAAATGTTTTGATAAAATTGACGGAGTACTATTTTAGGAAGAATTTATGAAAATGCTAGCGCTCGACGCCTCTTTTATAAAGGAAGATTTAACAAAAGATTTTAACGGAAAAAATGCGATTGAAAGGATATTTGAACTGGCGCAAAATAACAAATACGACAGATATATATTGTTGCAAAGAGGGGAAATATCTGCGGTTCCCGAAGGGATAAAAAACGTCGTTCTTAAAAGCGATAGGGCTAGGGATATTTTACAAGCGGTTTTTGACGAGTCTAGAAATTGCGACGATATTATAATATTCGACGCGGGTAATCCTTTTTACGATTATGAATTTGTCGAAGAGATGCTGGATCGTCATAACAAATTTATTGCAGATTTTACTTACGCTATGGGGTATCCCGACGGTTTGACTCCAAGGATTGTAAAGAAGGAGATAATTCCGGAGATTGTCAAACTTGTCGAGGAAGACGAAGCGATCGAGAGAGATTGGCTTTTTTATAGTCTGTCTAAAGATATAAATTCTTTTGATATAGAAACTTTTCTAGCCGACGTCGATTTAAGGCTTTTTAGGATCAAATTCGGTTCGAACGACGTTGGAGAGAGAGTTTTTGCGGTGAAATTATTTAAAATATTTGATAATATTCCTAAAATAAAAGAGATAGAGCGTTATTTGTCGGAAAACGCCTCGGAGATTTATACCGTTCCCTATATGGTTAGTTTTGAACTAAATTCAAACCCCGCGCTTGAGTCGATATACGCGCTTCCGACCGAAGAGCCCGGCTCTTTGTTAGACGTTGAAGTCTGTAAAAAAGCTATTCTTCAAATCAAAGAGATTAATCCTGACGCTGCGATTCTTTTCGGGGGGCGCGGGGAGGTATTTGGGCATCCCGGAGTTTTTGAATTGATCGACTTTGTTTCAACAAACGGTATGAGGTTGATACTCGAGTCTGACGGAGTTTCGGAAGTAGGCGATATAATTGAGAATCTTGATAAAATTGATATTGATAAAAATTCTTTTTTTATCGTTTTAAGGTACGACGCTTACGACGAGACGACTTACAATAAGATAAGACCGGATGGGAATTTTGGGGCGCTAAACGCTTTGTTTGCAGAACTTACGAAAAAAGGTTATAAAACTTATAAGGAGGTGACAAGAACCCTCGATAACGAAGTAGAGATTGAGAAATATATAAGAAATACAGATAAAGACGGCAATTCCGAGGTTGATAGTCTGATAATCAGGAAATATTCGACTTATTGCGGAGCGCTTCCGGATAAAAAAGTCGTAGATCTTTCTCCTTTAGAGCGCATACCGTGCTTTCATCTGAGAAGAGAAATATATGTTAAGTCAAACGCGGACGTCCCGATATGCCGTTATAAGCCGGATTGGATTATCGGCAATATTCAAACAAATTCGATTGGAGATATCGCAAAGAAGTTGAACGACGAATACAGAAAAAATTCGAAACTTGAGTATCATGAATTTTGTAAAAATTGCGACGATTATTATATATTTAATTTTTAAATAGCCGAATCCATCCGAAGATTATATAAAAAAGGGCAAAATATGATGAGTTTAAAGAAGACCGGATTGTTTCTGCAAGTCAGATTGAACTCCTGCAGGATGCCGGGTAAGGCATTAATTAATCTTCACGGAAAACCCTTGATCGCCAGAGTTATGGAGAGGTTATCGGTTATTCCCGCGGACGTCAGGGCGCTGTTAACCTCTTCCGAGAGTCTGCCGCTTTTAAAACCTATATCGGATAGTTTGGGGTGGGATATTTTTGCCGGATCGTCGCAAAACGTATTGAAAAGATACGCCGACGCGGCGCTGTATTACGAGGTCGATATTATCATAAGAGCTACGGGAGATAATCCGCTCTTATCGCCCGAGATCGCCATGGAGACGCTGGATTTATTTAATAAAAAAAAGCGGGATTTAGCGTATCTTGCTCCTATACCTTACGGAAGCGGAGTCGAAGTAATATCGAAGGAGGCTCTGCTGGCGGCTAACGAAAACGCGCGGCTCCCTTATCAAATGGAGCACGTTACCCCCTATATTTACGATAATAAAGATAAATTTGTAATAGCTTGCGATAGATATCATGACGACGAAGTCGCAAGAGCCGACGTTAGGATAACTATAGATACAAGAGAAGATTACGAACGATTGAACTACCTTTTAAGGAATATTGGCTCCGCCGCTTCAAATTTAAGTATAATATCGATAACGCGGGGATGGGACGGATTAAAATTTGAAAAATTTAAAAGGGCGCTGATTATACTCGACGGAGAAGACGAAGCCGCCGTTAAATTTGCGTTGGAGTTGTCTTATAAATTGAGTTCAGATTTCAATCTGTTTGCCTCTTTTAAGAAAAATAATTACGAATACACTGATCTAATGTATAATTTTGACATAAAATATATAGAGTATGAAGAATTAAGCTCGATTGTCGCGAACGAAGGGAGTTTTGATAGGATAGCGGTAATCGCCGGCGATACAAGTTTGAACGAAATGAAGTTTTATAAATCTTTAGGACCGGTCGTATCTTTAGGCGATAAGGGCGAGGGGGGAGAGATCGCCGACGTTAGGATCGGAAATAGAGTCGCCGCGTCTAAAAAAAACATAAATTTCAACTTTTATTTTGAAGATACTCCCGGTCCGGAAAGCGGCGCCGATAAAAGAGCTTATTCCAAGAAAATACGTAAAGTTTTGGTAAATTTTACCGGAGACGACTATATAAAACTGACAAGGAACGTCTCAACCGCATTTGCAGAGCTGGGCTACGAAGTTAGTTATACCTCGGATAGCTCTATCGCGGCGTCTAAAAACGATTTATCGGCGCTAAACGTTCCCGCCAAAATTGCGCCGTCGAATTCTTTAAATTTAAACGAATTTGACGCGATCGCAACCTCTTTTAACAGAATTTTTTTTGAATGTATATTGCAAGGGAAACCGGTATTGCTAATAGCGGCAAACTCCTCTCAAGAGAAATTTATAAAATTCTACGACTACAAATATCATATAAGCGATAAAGAGGGGGCGGGGCTAATCAAAGATTTAAAGGTTAATATTGAGAAAATATTGGGTTTAATGAAGTCTGATAAAGTATATCAGCCCGAAGGCGCGTCGATTCTCTCCGAAGTAAAGAATAGAATTTTTAATAACGGGATTATTAACGTCGCCGAGTTTATTAGAGATTGGTCGCCTTCGACGGTTATCTGTCCGTATTGTTGCGATCTTGATAGCGCTCTTTTACATAGAAACGCTCTATGGAATATGTATAAATGTCCGAAATGCGGGCTGTATTATACTATAAATTTTAATGAAAAACAGAATATTTACGTGGAAGATTACTTTTTTGAAGAGTACAAGAGATTATACGGCAAAACATACGAAGAAGACCGCGAAAACATCCGAAAATTAGCTATAAATAGGATAAATATTCTAAAAAAATATATTAATAGCGGTTCGCTTCTTGATTTTGGCAGCGGGATGGGTTTTTTCGCCGAATACGCCGAGGAACAGGGATATAAGACTACGTCTATAGACGTTAGCGCTTACGCCGTCGATTATATGAAAAACAAACTCGGACTAAACGCTATTTGCGCCGATCAGAGTTATCTTGAAAAGAGTCCGGATTTTTACGACGTTATAACCTCTTTTTACGTTATCGAGCATATAAAAGATTTTGAAAAGATGATATTTTTATTTTATCAGCGACTAAGCGCCGACGGCGTTTTGGTATTATCCACCCCCAACGCGGCGGGTTTTTCGATAAAAAGAAGGTTTGAGACGTATGTCGAGAAGCATCCTCAAGATCATTATAGAATTTATTCTACAAAATTTATGAAGTCGTTGTTTAAAAAATATAAATTTAAAAATATTAAGATTAATATTACCGGCATACATCCGGAGCGTATGGTTAAGAATCAGAAGTTGCTAAAATTTAAATCGGTAAAATTCTTTTTGGTTCTTGTATCAAAATTGTTTCATCTTGGAGATACTTTTGAGATATATGCGAGAAAAAAGTAAAAGATAAAAGGTTTTGGTATAAATTTGATTAAAAGACGCCTTTTTATAACGCTTTTTATTTCTATATTTCATATTTGCGCATTGGATAGGGCGTACTATTCGGTAAATCGGATAATATCTTTTCTGAAGCTGGATACGGAATTTAATAATATAAATTCGGCTCTGCTAATCAAAAAGCTTGATAAAACCGTTTATATCTCGAATTTTACCAATTACGTCATAATTGGCGGCGAGAAGTTTTTTTTAAACGACTTTGTTACGTCGGAAATGGGACAATTCTTTATTCCCGTTGACGGCGCGATTGAAATTTTAAAATATTTCTCAAAAGATAACTATCTTTTTTATTTAAGCGAGGGGGATTTGGTATTTGACGACGGGGAAAACGTAAAAAATGCCGTAGAAAAGAATGAATTTCCTCCGGACGATCTATTCGAAAAAAAATCAACGTATAAAGACGATAAGGTAAAAAAGATTAGAGCGATAATTATCGATCCGGGGCACGGAGGCAAGGATCCGGGGTCGGTTGGTTACAACGGATTGAAGGAGAAAGACGTGGTTTTATCGACCGCGCTAATTTTACAAAAAAAGATTAAAGATAAATATCCGGATAAAACGATTATTATGACCAGAGACAGAGACGTTTTTATACCGCTTGAAGAGAGAGCGAATATCGCCAATAGAACTTACGAGAAGTTGGGCGAGACGATTTTTATTTCGATTCACGTTAATTCGTCAAGATCGTCGAAAAGTTACGGTTTTGAAACATGGCACTTAAACGCGGATTATAAACGGGATATTTTGAACAAAGAGTCGATTTCCGACGATAAATCGGTCGCAAACATTGTAAACGCGATGATGATAGAAGAGATATACAAAGAATCAAAAGAGCTTGCGAAAAATATTCAGGACAAACTTGAAGAGAGAATCGGGTACGTTTCAAAAAATAGAGGCATTAAGGAGGAAAAGTATTTTGTTATAAAAAAATCCGTAATGCCGGCGGTTTTAGTTGAAATCGGATTTAACAGCAATAAATATGAAGCAATTAGGTTGACAAATTACAGTTATTTAAATAAAATAGCCGCAGGAATTTTTGACGGATTGATTAAATTTATATCGGATTATGAGAAAACTAAAGGGTTTACAGAGTGAATTTCTTTGAGAATTTAAAATATTTCGGCGTTATTGCGTTAGTTGCATCGATATGCGCGGTTATTTATATTTTTAACGTTGAAAACTACTATCGAGGATTTTTATTTTATCCAGATAAAGATCTTAACGGTTTGCTTGCCGAGAATAGAGCTATAATAAAAGGCTCTAACGAAAAGGAGCGTATAAGAAATATTGTCGAAGAGTTGATAACGGGACCGATAGATCCAAAGTTGGTAAATTTTTTCCCGAAGGAATCGAAATTAAATTCTCTTTGGATCGACGGCCGGACGGTTTTATTGGATTTTAATAGAGAAACGCTATTAAACGTAAACGCCGATAAATATGGTAAATTTTCCGCGGCGTATTTGCTTTTATTTGCGATAACAAATTCGATTTGTTTTCATGAAAAAAGAATCGAAAGGGTAAAATTCTATTTTGACGGCGTTTCCTACAAAAATATTGAAAATATAGAGAATTTTGGAGAGGGATTGAGAAAAGATTTTAAAATATTTTTAAAATAACTTAAAGTTTATAAGGTGAATTTGTCGATTTTTTTTTTAGTGAAAAAATGTGAATTATTTATTGACAACGCTAATAAATATCGTATATAATGGACTTACGATTTTATTATAAAATTAACGAAGGATACATAAAAAGGAGAGAAAGATGAGAAAGATTATTACCCTTCTTATTGGGACTATCGCATTGATGAATATGACCTTTGCTCTTTGCGCTAAAGAGGCGGTGCTTATCGATTTTGACAAATTGAAAGCAAACGGCAACGGTTACGATGCGTCGAAGAGCCTCGCAGAGGACGACGGGGATATGACGGATTTTACGAAACATCCGTTCTATGAGAAGGATCGGAGCGGAAGGTCTGTTCAATTGCCGCAACACATGCCGACTTTAATCGACTATTCGTCGATTGCCGGGTCGAACTTTACGGAAGATGAGACAAATAGGATGAGAGTGTCGCTTTCGGCTTACAACTGGAATGTAATTTTGAATTCCTCTTCAGCTACGGTTTCAAATTTAAGAAAGACGAAAACTATCGAGTGGCACAGTAAAGTTCCGGCTAACAACCTCGGCTTTCTAAAAGAAGACAACACCGACGATAAAGCGGTAATCGACAGGGGCGGTTTTAACGTATTGGGAGTTCGAATTCATTTTCCCGAATCTCCTTTTAACAACTGGGCTTTGATAACGCCTCCGTTTGAAATTCCCGCTTACGAGGATATTATATCCGACTATAAAGGCGAACTTTTAAGCGACGAAGAGATTGAAGAAAATAAGGGTAAAGGTCAAAAATTCCTTAACGGAAGAGGCGTTATCAGAAATATAGACATCATAAAGAGCATGAGCGTAAGAATTTACGGATGCCAGTTCAAGAACTCTTTTGCGGTGCTTTTGAAAGATCAGGATAACGTCGTAACCGAATACGACTTTCCGCAATATCTTGATTTCGACGGTTGGAAAGAGATAAGCTGGAGAAACCCCAACTATATCGACAACGTTCAAAACAGAGCTCTGTACGTCATTCCTCTATATCCGAGATCCGAGCCGTATATCAAACTCGACGGTTTCAGAGTTTATAGACAGGGGGATCAAGTCGGAGGAGACTTTGTGTTTTATTTGAAAGACGTCAAGGTCGTTTACGATGAAGCCGTGATAGAAAAGGAATATCCTATCGATCATGAGAGCGCTTGGGGTATCTTATACGATAGAACTCAAGAAGCAAAGAAGAGAGAGTTTGACAAGATTGGAAGGAGCGAGATATTGAAGTATCTTGAAAGCCAAAAAATGGATCAGTCTGAATAAACGGAAGATTATGTATGCTTTAAAAAAGAGGGTTGATTCCTTATGGAACAGCCCTCTTTTAAATTTAAAATCGTTAAATTCCGAATAAACAAATAAGAGGGATTTTTTATATGGATATTATCAAGGCTATAGTTATCTCAATAGTTCAAGGAATAACGGAATTTTTACCGATCTCTTCCTCGGGGCATATATTATTGCTAAAACGTCTTTTTAATTTTGAAGTAAACGATAACACTTTTGATATCGTAGTACATTTTGGAACGATAATCGCCGTAATAATATATTTTAGAAAGGAAATATACGAACTAATCAAAGCTCTTTTTGTGGAAAAAGTAAATTCCGCGCTATTTGAAAAAGTTATCTCAAGAAAAGATGCGATAAAATTGTGGATCTGCATGATAGTAGCGAATATTCCCGCGGGTATTGTCGGAATATTTTTTGACGAATATCTCGAAACCATATTTGGAACTTTAGGCGAAATAGTTTTTTTAATATTATCAGGTTTGTTTCTTTATACTGCGATTTTACTTTTTTCAACCAGCGTTTTGCGTAATAAAGGAAAAAAAGACTTTTTTTCAATAAGTTATTTGGACGCGGCGATTATCGGAATATTTCAAGCTATTGCGGTGTTGCCCGGCATATCCAGATCCGGTTCGACGATTAGTTCGGCGACATTTATGGGCGTTGAAAGCAAGGACGCCGGTCGATTTTCATTTTTGATCAGCATACCGTTGATTTTGGGCGCTTTTTTATTTAAGATAATAAAAAATTTAAAAATCGATAATTTTACCGATAATAGTAATATCCTTATTATGATAATTGGTTTTATAGTTTCGTCTATTACGGGATACGGCGCGTTGAAAGCGCTATTTAGTATTATAAAAAAAGGGAAATTTTGGGCGTTCGGCGTTTATATGATTATACCGATCGGAGTATCTCTTTTGATATATCTTTTTTAACTGTAACCTAAAACTATAAGATCATATTATTATTATTTTGGGAGGAATAAAAATATTGTGATTAATAAAAAAGCCAAAATTTTTTTTACCTCGATAACGCTTTTTATATCTATAGCGGCTATTATATCTTTGATTGATAGCGCCGTTATGAATTCCAAATATTTTGGGGAGATTTCAAATAAATTTGAAGCGTTTATATACGGACAAATCGGCAGTTTTGGAATTCTTCTCTTTTCATTTTTTATAATAATCTCTGTAATACCGTTGTTAAAAATTGAAAAAAATGTAAAAATTTATTCGCTGATCGGTTTATCGATATTAATGCTGGGCATCCCGCCGTTTTTTGAATATTTACAAATTGGAGACATTAGCGGCGGGCTATATGGTATAAAAGTAAACGAATTAATTAATAAAAGCGGCAGGATACTTCCGAATTTTATATACATCGCAATATTCTTTTTTTCTTTTTTTCTTTTTCTTTTTCCTTACAGATACGGGATTTCTCAATTTGTTTTAAATTTAACAAAATTTAACGATGAAAAAATCGAAAAGCAAAATAAAAACAAATTTAAATATACCTATGTGAACGATATATTTGAAAATAATCGCGTAAAAAACGTTAAAAAAGAAAATATTCCGTGGCTGTCAAAAGTTATTTATGAAAATTCGACAAATCGGGTTGAAAAACCGGTGTTTCCAAAAAAAAGCGACGTCAAGCCGAAAAAGTTTGTTTTAAAGCAGGATAAAAAGTATGAACTTTACGAAGAGGTAGATACGTTTAGCGGTAGAATTCCTAACAAAGTTTACGAAGAGATAAAAAATAGTAAGGTCAAATATTACGATAAAGTAAAAGAAACTTGGCCCGAAAGCTGGAAAGGCGAAAATAAAAATTATCCGGCTTTATCGGATAAAAACAGGACCGATTATATATTAGTAGACGACGCAGACTACCGTTCGGGGAACGGCGATAATCCGGGATATGACGACAAAAAATTATCCGTTATTTTGCTTTCAGACAAAATCGATAGTTCTATAGCAGACGTTGAGGAAATTCAAACCGAACAAGCGATAGACTGCGCGGATTACGTAGACGACGTCGAAGAGATCGGCGACGTCGATTTTGATAGAATATTTGAAAACAACTTTGACAATACGGAAGAGGAGTTCAATAAGGAGGGCTTTTATTCGGGAGAGGCGAAAAACTTTGAAAATGAAAAGGTTAATAAATTTCCGGATATGGGTATGTTGAACGGCGGTAAAAAGTTGAATTTGGGGGAATTTCACGCTGAAGAGCGGGAATCGGCGGTTATACTTGAAGAGACGTTGAAGGAATTCGGTATTAACGCTAAGGTTGTCGATATTATCCACGGTCCGGTCGTTACTCTGTTCAAGATTAATCCCGCTCCCGGCGTAAAATTATCAAAAATTGAAAGTTTGTCGAACAACCTTGCTTTGAGACTCGCCGCTCAATCTATCAGAATAATCGCTCCGATTCCCGGCGAAAAGGTCGTCGGTATTGAGATACCAAACAGGAAAAGAGAAATAGTAAATTTTAAAGAAATCGTTAACAGCAAAACTTTTAGCGAATCAAAATATAATATACCGATCGGTTTGGGAAAGGATATCTACGGGAATATAATTGTAGTCGATCTTTATAAAATGCCGCATATTCTTATCGCGGGAGCTACGGGAGCGGGGAAGTCTGTATGCGTAAATTCGTTTATCTGTTCGATACTGTTTTCTAAACCGCCCGAAGAATTGAAGATGATCTTTATCGATCCAAAAATTGTCGAGTTAAAACCGTACAACGATATACCGCATCTGTTGTGTCCGGTAATTACAGACTCGAAAGAGGCGCTTATAGCTTTGAAATACCTTCTATATGAAATGGAGCGAAGATACTCCTTGCTTGACGAAATGGGGGTTAGGGATATTGTCGAATACAGAAGCGGTCGAAAAACTAAAAAAGCGTATCTTGAAGACCTCCCTTTTATAGTGGCTTTTATAGACGAATTTGCAGACCTTATGACAACTTGGGGAAAGAAGCGGAGATATTGTTTGCCAGATTAGCCGCAAAAGCCCGAGCCGTTGGAATTCTTTTGGTTCTTGCTACGCAGAGACCTTCCTCCGACGTTATTACCGGGCTGATCAAGGCGAATATTCCGGCTCGGATTGCGTTTCAGGTAATATCTCTGCAAGACAGCAGAATCATAATGGATCAAAAAGGCGCTGAGAAGTTGTTAGGACAGGGGGATATGCTCTATCTTAGTCCGACGCAACCTTTCCCGATAAGAATTCAAGGGGCTTATCTCTCAAAAGAGGAGGTCGATCTTATTGCCGATCATTGGAAGAAAATAGCCGAACCAAACTATATAGATTTGACGGAGGCGATAAAAGAGTATGAAGATACGGATAGCGACGACGACTCTCCGTTCAGCGGGGAGTCTAAGGACCCGTTGTTTGATCAAGCTTTAGAGATTGTTTACCAGATGGGAAAGGCTAGCGCCTCTTATCTACAGAGGCGGCTTAACATAGGATATAACAGAGCGGCGCGCATAGTGGAAGAGATGGAGGAGATGGGGATAGTCGGACCTCAGAGAGGCGCCAAACCGCGCGAGTTAATTGGCAGCGCCGTAAATTTTGATAAATAGTTAAAATTTAAAATCAATCGGTTTTGCTTGAGCCGACAAGCGCGTCTGAAAATTCAAATTATTTTGTATTAATATCGATGTTTTTATCTGCGCTCAGTTTAGCCCAATCGTCGTCTTCCGTCGTTATTATGGTGGAGCAAGTTTCTTTTAAGAATTCTTTCGGCAATACGTCGTCGATTAAATATTTTATCTCCGCTTTATCTTTTTCTTCTATGTAGGTAGTCGGTTCGTCTAACAAAAGAATATCCGGATCGTGAATTATCGAACGCGCTATCAACGTTCTCTTCTCTATAATATTTTCCAGACGCCAACCTAATTTATCCGTATATTTTGAGAGATCAAATTTTTGGATAATTTTTTCGTATCGCGCTTTATAGAAATCGTAGTTTATACTATAATTAAATCTTGCCGGCAGCAAAATATTTTCTTCAACCGTTATGTTTCTTAAAAGCCCCCTTTGAGGATGAGCGTATCCGATCTTTTTTCTTATCTCAAACAGCTTGATTTTGTTAAGAGTTTTTAGATTTTTGTCCAAAACGATAACTCTACCCGAAGAGGGCTTGGCGACGCCTAAGATTAAATATAAAAGAGTAGTGCGGTTTTTATCGTTTTGACCCGTTACGAAGACTTTTTCTCCCTGAAGAATGTCTAAATTCAAATTGATAAATTTATTTTCTTTCTCAAAATCTAATGTTACGTTTTCAAATTTAATTGTCGCTTTATCTTGACGCATAAAAACTTACCGTTATTAACAAATTAACAATAATTATGATGAAAATTGAAGAAATAATCGATTTTATTGTTTTTGAGGCGACCATACTGCGGTCTTTTGCCGCCGTAAGCCCGTTATGAATAGCGATTATAAAAATCGTAAAACCGCCGAATACCGTCTTAATTATCAAAATAATAAAATCCTTCAAATTCATAACGTCGAGGGTTTCGGCGATATATACGTTCATCGGAATATTATATAGCGAATATGTAACAAGCATTCCCGATATAAGCGAAAAAAAAGCAAAATATATCGTTAAAATCGGAACCGATAGAAATCCGGCAAATACCCGGAAAGATCCGAGATATTGGATAGGATTGATGCCGATAATCTCTAAGGTATCTATCTCTCCGTCTATGCTCATCTGAGTCAGCTCGATAGTAATGCCAATCGACGATCTGATGATAACGATTAATGAAGTTATAAGCGGAGCCGTTTCGCGAAAAAGCAGATTTACATACATACTGCCGTATATGTTATCGATACCGAAACTTATTGTCTCAAAAGGAAATAGTATCACCGATAGAGCGCCTATAGAGAGTCCCATAACCAGCGATAACGGCAGAGCTTTTACGCCTACGTTAAATACTTCTTTGTAAAAGAGCATAGAGTAGGTTTTTCTTACTTCTCTTTTATCTCGAACCAGCGCAGATACCGCGTAAGGCAGAATATTAAGAGGGGCGAATATCCCTTCGATAAAAGTTGAAATGCCTCCTCCAATTTTATACATCAATTTATTAATCATTTTTTTCCTTAACGAATTTTATTAAGACAAAGCATATTACGCTAAACGTCTGATTATATCAATTATTTTATAAGAGCGCCAATTTTTTTTATCAACAATTCTCTGTTTATCTCTTTTAGTTCGCACTCCCATATTCTTATAACATTCCATTTTCTATTTGTAAAACGCTTGTTTATAATTTCGTCTCTTATTCTGTTTCTCTCTCTTTTTGCGTCCCAATAATCCGAGTTATCTTTTGGAGTGGTATTCCTGCAATTATGTCCGTGCCAAAAGCATCCGTCGACAAAAATCGCCGTCTTTTTTTTCAAAAACACAAAATCCGGTTTGCCAATCGCTTTATAGTTTCGTCTCCACCCCTTTATATTATTTTCCTTGAAAATTTTGATTAACTTTAACTCGGTGGATCTGTTATTGTTTGATTTGACGGATTTCATTATTTCCGTTCTTTTGTTTTTATCAAATACGTCCATGATAAATTTAGAAAATAATATTGTTTTTAAGGAGTTTTCGTTGAGCGATTTCTATTGACAAATGCAGTTTTTCTTCCAATAATTTAAAATCCGGTAATTTTGTCAAATACTGCGCCACTTTTATATTGCTTTCATCTAACCTCAATAACTCTATATGCTCTTCGTTTTTATCGGCGCATAAAATTAATCCAATGGGAAGATTTTCCCCTTCGACAGTTTCGTGTTTCTCAAGCCATCGTAGATATAATTCCATCTGACCTTTATATTCCGCTTTAAATTTACCAAGTTTAAGCTCAATCGCTACGAGACGTTTTAATCTTCTGTGATAAAATAAAAGGTCGATATAGTAATCGTCGTTATCAATAGTTATTCTTTTTTGACGAGCAAGAAAAGCAAAATCGGTTCCCATTTCTATGATAAAATTTTGTAATTCATATAATATTGCCGATTCAAGGTCTTTTTCAGAGAATTTATCGGATAATCCTAGAAAATCAAGAATATACGGATCGTGAAAAACCATATCGGGAGTTAATTTTTGTTCATTTTTTAAAAGTTCAATATCTTGTCTGATAGTTTCTTCCGATTTTTTACTGATCGCGGTTCTTTCAAATAGCATGGAGTTTATTCTTTCTTGAAGAGTTCGAGTACTCCAATTTTCCAGCTTACACATTTCTATATAAAAATTTCTTTTTAAATCCTCTTCTATATAAATCAATATTTTAATATGAGACCAGCTTAATTGTCTCTGCAACGTAGAGACAATTTCATTATCAGGAAAAATCTCCGCAAAGCGGAGACAATGCCTTAATTGTTTTTCGCTCCAACCTTTGCCGTAATCTTTAGTTAAATTATCAGATAATATTTTTACGATTTGTTTGCCATATTCGGCTCGTTTGTTATTAAGAATTTCTAGATTAATTCTTTTACCTATCTGCCAATAGAGATTGGTTATAGTAGAATTAATAAATAACGCCGTTTCTTTATGACTTGATTCAATCAAGAATTTAACATCAGCATAAACGCTGTTGTTTTCTAATATCTCGCCGCTCATTTTCATTACCCCGGTTTTTTTATTGTCCATGAGAAATTTATAGTATTTATTAAAAAAATATTCAATATATAAAGGTATTTTACGCGTTAAATTATAAATAATTGGGCGGATATTCCGATATTATAAA
>Ga0116172_10002052_pt1 | contig 17892 bp, 12 predicted proteins | sample AD_UKC083_MetaG_FD_89799 | JGI IMG/M metagenome (GOLD analysis project Ga0116172, IMG submission 89799) | Active sludge microbial communities of municipal wastewater-treating anaerobic digesters from USA - AD_UKC083_MetaG | ecosystem: Engineered > Bioreactor > Anaerobic > Digestate | place: USA...
ATGGTATTAAAATCAATACCTCCAATGATGAACGCCAACAAGGCTCCTCCAATAATAACAGTTAATAAAACACCTTTCTGTCTGATTTTTTCTAATGTTGCCATGATGTATACTTATAAATCTTTATAATAATTAGATAATTTAGGGTGCGAATATACAAAAAATATTACACTTAGTAAGTGTAAATATGATTTTCTTCGGTTTTTTATATCAAGTTATAGTGTTGCCAACACTTTCAGTTTAATTAATTCTATTTTATTAGCTGAAGCTTTAATAACTTTACACATATAGTTACCAATAATTATTTCTTCATTTATCTTAGGAAACCCTTGGTAATAATGGAGTATAAGACCAGCGATTGTTAAATACTCATCTGAAACAGGGAGTTGAATATCAAACTGTTCTTGTACATAATCTATTTCTAATCTTCCAGAAAACACATATTCATTTTCACTAATTTTTTTTGCTACGTAATCTTGAGTATCGTGTTCATCTTCAATTTCACCAAATATTTCTTCTACAATATCCTCTAAAGTTACCATCCCAGAAGTTCCGCCAAATTCGTCCACAATCAATGCCATACTTTTCTTTTTCTGCAACAAATAATTCATCAACTTATTAGCCGCCATTGTTTCGGGCACAATTGGCAACACGCGTATCTGATCTTGCCATTTTCGTGGTTTTTTAAATAATTCAATTGAATGAATATAACCAACCATATTATCTATATGTTCTTTAAACACCAATATACGCGAATAACCGGACTCAACAAATTTTACACGTAATTCTTCAATATCAGTATCAAAATCGACCGCTAATATTTCTGTACGAGGAATAATGCAATCTCGCAACTTTATTTTAGAAAAATCTAAGGCATTTTGAAACAATTTGACTTCATTTTCTATGTGTTTTTTGTCAGTTGCATTTTCATAATTTTGTTGTAAAAAGTTATCTAAATCTGCTCGTCCAAGAGTCATCCCCCCTGCTGAATTAGAAACATCTACTCTCAGAATTTTGAATAAAAAAATTGATATCTGATATACAAACGTAGCTACAGGATATAAAAATAAATAACATAAAAACAACGGGATAGCAAAAACCTTTAACCAAAGGTCCGCATTAAGCCTAAATAACACTTTTGGCAAAAATTCTCCAGTTAAAAGAATCACAATTGTTGAAAAAATTGTTTGTAAAGTAGCTATCAACAAGTCATTATGTAAGAATAACAATAAATATGGCTCTAAAAATTTTGCCATCTGAATACCATATACTACAAGAGCAATATTATTACCAACTAAAATGATTGAAATATATTTACTAGGATTGGCATAAAAAATTGAAAGAATAGACGAAGATAGTAAGCTGTGTTGTTTATTGATTTCAAAACGCAGTTTATTTGAAACATAAAAAGCAATCTCCATTCCTGAAAAAAAAGCAGAGAAAAGCAGAGATATAAATATCAAAAAAACAGTTGTTGTCATTGTTCTATCGGAAATATACCTTGAGGTTTTGTTATTGTATACTGTGTAAGAGTATGGTTAGATTGAAAACCTATGCCTGTAATAATACGTTGTTGTTGAGTTATTTTAATGAACCTATCTGTATAAATTTTTTCAGTTTTTTGGTCAATATAAATACGCTCAGATTCAAATACTTCTCCCGCAACGTTTTTTGCTTTTACATTACCAGAAAGTGTCCACTTTTGTGCGTTGGTATAATACATAGCAGTATCGGCATCTACTTCAGCATACACTTTTAAATCGGTATCAAACTGCTCGAAATGAACTCCTTCTGGAAAATCCCAATAAGGCTCTTCCGCCTTATCGTACACATACCATACTGGCGTATTGAACCGAAAACGTGTAACGCCGGAATCAGATACGACTGAAGACACACCATACGATTTCAATACAGGCATCAACTCTCGATCTACCTTAGGGGCATCATTTTGAATGGAAGAGGTACAAGCTTCTAAAAAAAGGATAACGGTTGCCAAAATAACAACCGTTATGCTATATGCTTTCATATGTTTTATATTGAAATTATTCTCTACAAATAACCGTTTCATTAATCCATCCTCCAACTACAAAAGACTCTCCAACGCGCAATTCTGGCTTAAAGAAAATTTCTTCTTTTGTAGGAAAATATTGTCGATATGTATTTATTAATTGTTGAGCTCTCTCTCTTGATGAGGGATCTATTGAACGTGCTCTTTCTAATTTATCAACAGCTGCCCAATAGACAGTTTTTTGTAAAATTTTATCATCAGGGAATATATTACTATCAGCATACATCATTGCAAGCAGAATGTATGGTTCTCCTTTTTTAGGATTATAGGTAGCTGCACGTAATGCATGTGTACGTGCTTGTGTATAACGTTTCATTTGAGCATAAATAGCTGCAATAGCATATTGATAATCGTATTTTACACTATCTACTTTTTCTAATTTGGTTGCTTCCTCAAAATAATCTACTGCTTTTAAGAAGTCTTCTTTTTTCACAGATTGATATGCTATACCTGCCGCTGATTGTGCCGTAGGATTTATAACATGAGCAAAGGATGATGCGTCAAAATAAACTTCTGATTCAGTACATTTTGCACTTTGAAATAAGGATATAATGGTATTTAGTGATTCTATATCAGATTTTGACTCTTGAACTTTGGATGCAAAAACAGACTCTAGTGTAGTACAATTTGCAATTCCACTAGCGATAAATAAAGCATTTGCATTATTTTGGGCTAATTTGTAATTATCTACAAATTTACAAGCTCTAGCAATACGAGTATCCAAAATTTTTCCGACACGCAAGTACTCCGTCATATACATGTCTCTGTATTTCTCATTATCAGAACGATACAATCCATCTAACACTCTCATATAACCATCAATAACGTCAGCATCTGCATCTGCTTGACGCTCATCTATTGAATATTTCAACCAAGGTAATGCTTTCTCTCTTAAGGGATCTTCAGGGCAATAATTAATATAATCAATAGCTTGGCGACCTCTTACCCAAGATTCTGGGAAACGTGCATCATTACCAAAATACTTGATACGTTGATCGTAATTCTCCATCAATTGACGGAAATAATCTTTTTGCTTATCTACATCTTGTGCATTTTGCATTTGCCATACTAACAAAATAGATCCTATTCTGTATAAATCTCTACTAGAAGCTGGACATTCTGTATAAACAACTCTCCAATGTTGAAAAGATGTATTATAATCTTTAATGTGATAGTAATTTTGATACAAACTGATGTTTTCTAAACACCTGATACTATCTTCTCCTAACCCATATCGAGTTCCCGTATCAACACCTTTTTGAGCATTTACCGTGAATACACTCAACACGACTAAACCAATAAAAATTAACTTTGCTTTCATACCTTTATTTTTAATTTTTTTTCAATCTGACCTACTGTTTTTATTGTAGCTACTATTCAAATTTCCTCTTAAAAAACCAATTTTCATTTATAGACACTCCCAGTCCAATCTTTACATAATCCTCACGCACCAAATTTTGATTAATTATACCTCTGCTACCATATTCCAAATTCAAATTTAAAATTGATTTAGAATTTTTAAGAGGAAGCCCAAATCCTAACGTAATCCCCATCTCTGAATATGGTTTTTCATTTACTTTTGTATAGGACTCTGCTATGTTTGCTCCCAAACGATAACGTATAGTTTGCACATAAGAGCGAGATGTACTATTTGGGACATACTCACAACCAATGGCTAATTTCCTAGCATTCAGCAAAGTATCTCTCTGGCTATAAAAAAGTGCGTCAGCAAATGATTGATAAGAATAATCAGCAGCAAATACTACACTAGTCCCATGTTTGTAGCTTACACCTACCCCTATTGATTGTGGATAATCAAATGAATAGTTGGTATCATCGGTAATGGTCTGGGTAGATGTGGTAACAATTTCACTACGAATATTCATTGGCGTTTTGAGTGTATACGTTCCACCAACAACTAAGACATCTTTTTTGCCAACCGGTTGGATAAATTGTATTCCCGCATCCCACAAAAAGGTACTTACATACAAATTAGATTCTTCTTTTGATGAGGAGTAAGTAGAATTATCTGGGAATGTCAGTTCTCTAGTATGTACGATATTCCCAAAAAGATAATTTACATTTACGCCTAATGATAATTGTGGCATTATGGCATACGCTAATCCTCCATACAACCTTGAAATTCCTCCATTACCTTCAAACGTGTGCTTTGTCAATAATTCGTCAGCATTAAACTGTAAGGTTTCCGAAAAACTATATGCATAACCAACCGTAGAAAACGGCATCAATCCAAGGCTCATACCCATGTTTTTGATAATGGGAATCTGCAATGCTAAATAATCAAATTGAGCTGTTGATTTTTGTTGTTGACTAAAGCCACTAGTAAACTGATTAAAAGAAGCAGATGCACCGAAATCAAACATAAAAGAAAGACTATCAACAGCGGTATATGATGCAGGATTTTGTGGATTAATGATAGAGTTGGAACGAAGTCCATACCCAACTCCCCCGAGTGAATTAGACACAGTAAAACCTCCTGAACGTAGGTTGCCATAACCATATCTTGAATAGGGCGAAACCGTACCACTTTGTGCTACTAAATGTATACTTATCAATGTTAGCGACAGTATAATTGCAATGTGTTTGTTTATAAACATGCGTTAAAATTTAAAATACGATTCAAACCTATTAGGAGTAGATTCTCGGATACAAAGATGCTACTTTTTAATTTTTTATCAAAGTAAAAAATGTCTCCTCCTGTTAAAAAAATCAAAACATCTCTATAATTTTGCTTAAAATCAGTAATATACCCTTCTATTTCATATACTAATCCATTTATTACCCCAGTTAAAATAGCAGCACGAGTATTTCTTCCAAATAGTTCTATTGTATTTTCAGGCTGAACCAAAGGTAATCGTTGTGTAAAATGATGTAGCGATTTAAAACGAGTAACCAACCCAGGCGAAATACTTCCGCCTTGATATGTATTATATTCATCTATAAACTCATATGTGATGGCGGTACCAGCATCTATCACTAATATATTGCGTGATGGATATAAATAATTTGCACCTACTGCAACTGCTAACCTATCTAAACCTAACGTAGATGGTGTTTCATAATTATTTTTTAGTGGAATAGGGGTTGTTGACTGAAGGTCTATATAAACAACAACAGATTTCCTTATCAGCTCAATGCAATCAGTAGGAATTATACCTACATTAGAAATAACCGCATTTTTAATCGGATATAGATGCAATATACTTGTAATATCCGTTATGTGTAATGTTACAACAACAGATTTTGAAATAATATTTTCTCCATCAAAAACCGCTATTTTAGTAGTAGAATTACCACAATCAATTACTAGATTCATTGAGACTATATGGATGATTTGTTAAATTTTTCCGCCCAGATTACCCATATTAAAAAGATAATCGCGTAAAATACATATTTAGAACCTTCGTGCAAAACATCAAACCAACCCAAATTATCACGTAATAAATACGTAATGAGGGCAATACGAAATACATTAAAAACGTATACTACAACTAGACCAAGTGGAATGTACCACAATTTATGAATATGTTTTCCTGGATAAAAAGCTATGACTGTAAAAAAAATGTACGCTTGCTTAAAGCCACTACAACTCCAAACAATATCAATAACAGCTTTGTCTGGATACACAAAAAAGTTACTAATTTTTATAATATTTACATCCAAAATATCTTTCAAAAGAAAATACACAACATCTGTCAGATTACGTACTGCAAAAGAAAAAATTTGGGTAACATCAAACCACAAGAAAGTAACTTTACGTGGTATTTCTGTATGTTCCACAAATGCCATTTTCCATGCAAAATGACATGAAATCAATAAGATGACAAAATAAAATACACCGTGTATAGGTTTCAATTTTTCCCACCAAGAAAAAAGTGTTACTTTAATAGACTGTTGCATACTATAATTATACTAATGTTTTAGCAAATGGGGTTAATGATATATCTGAATATTCGCCTGCTTTAAATTTATACATCCCTGTTATGGCAACCATTGCAGCATTATCTGTTGTAAAAGCTAATTTGGGGACAAAGGTAGTCCAATTATATATATGAGCATAATTTTCGACTGCTTTTCTTAACGCACTATTAGCAGATACACCTCCAGCAAGAGCTATCGTTGATATATGATAGTCTTGAGATGCTTTAAGCAACTTCTCCATTAAAATTTCCACAACTGTACGTTGAAAAGAAGCACATAAATCGGTTTTCCGTTGTTCAATAAACGCAGGATTTTTTTTCATTTCATCCCTAACTAAATAGAGAAAAGATGTTTTAAGTCCACTAAAACTATATTGATAACCGCCTATTCGAGGTTTATTAAGGTTAAAAGCATAAGCATCTCCTTGCTGAGCCATCACATCAACAAACGGACCACCGGGATAAGGTCCGCCAAGTATTTTGGCACACTTATCAAAAGCCTCTCCAGCAGCATCATCAATGGTTTGTCCTATAATTTCCATCTCGCTATATGATTTCACCAGTACAATTTGCGAATTACCCCCTGACACCAACAAACATAAAAAAGGGAAAGTTGGTGGCTTAAAATTTGGAGTATTATCATGAATAAAATGAACCAGTACATGTGCTTTTAAATGATTTACATCAATTAAAGGAACTCCTAATGACAATGCTAATCCTTTTGCAAAAGAAGTACCTACGAGTAAAGAACCCATGAGCCCTGGTCCACGAGTATAGGCTATGGCATGTATCTCACTTAACGAAACCGAGGCATTTTTAATAGCTTGATGTATGGTTGGTACAATATTGAGTTGATGTGCTCTTGAAGCTAATTCTGGAACTACCCCACCATAAGCAATATGTACATCTTGATTAGCAATAACATTAGACAACAATTCCCCGTTACGAATAACAGCAGCAGAAGTATCATCGCACGATGATTCAATTCCAAGTATAGTAATATTATCCATAAATTACAGAAAAAGAAACTCAAATTATCCTTAAAAAAACAAAATATCTACTGCTTATTGGTTTTCTATTTTATTTAACAGGTTTTATTGTTATTTTTGTAGGTTGAAATTAAAGTGCAAAGTTATTAAAAAATATGTAACTATAACAAGTATTACGTTAGCAATTGTAGCAGGACTACTTTTGCTAGCAACTTTATTACTCAACACCAAACCAGTACAAAAATATTTGTTGCATCAAGCCACCCATTACCTTTCCAACAAAATTGGAAGCGAAGTTTCTATTTCAACTGTAACATATAATTTATTTACGACATTTGAATTTTCAGATATTCAGATAAAAGATAAAGAACGTAATGACCTACTAACTATTGAACATATAGACATTAAGTTTAAAATACTTCCCTTATTTAAACAAAAATTTATTGTCAAATCAGTCTCTTTCATTCAACCATCTATCAATATACTAAGAGATAGTGCGGGGATTAGTAACTTTCAATACATACTGGATGCTTTTGCTAAAAATGAAACAGACAGTATTGAGAGTAAGTTCGTATTCGATATCAGAAATATAACAATAAAAAAGGGAGAACTAAAACTAACGAATATAGGTACCGCACGCAAAACCCAAACTTTTGATCCTAATCATATTCACATTTGGGATTTGAACTCAGAAATGCGTTTACACAAAATTAAATCGGATTCTATCGTTTTTGAATTGAAATCATGTAGTTTTGAGGAACAATCTGGATTAATTGTAAAAAACTTATATGCTGATGCTTCGTTTGGTAAAAAATATATCCATATCAATGATTTATCTATTAAGCTACCTTCTTCCATTATGGAATTTGAAAAACTTTCTATTGATTATGCTCATCAAGAAAATATCAATTCTATTGTCCACATGCTAGACAAATCTTCTATTGTGCTCAACTCAAAGAAAGTAGTTATAACAGGTAGAGATATTGCCTGTTTTGTTCCTCGCTTAGCACATTTAAAAAATCCGATAAACATAGAAGTAAATGCACAAGGAGCTAACAACACCATAGAACTGAGCAAATGTATTATTAAATATGGAGATCAAATATCTTTGGACGCATCAATGCAATTGGCTGGTATTAATAACATGGATGAAACATTTATATATGCCGACATTCATTCAATCTCTGCACATAGTACGGCAATAGAAACAGTGGTTTCAGATATTATGCAAAAACCATTTATACTACCAAAAGAAATACGGAATTTGGGACAGATGCATTATACTGGAAATATTGCTGGATTTTTTAACAATTTGGTGGTATATGGAAAACTGCGTACAGATATAGGCATATTATCCACGGATATATTATTAGGTATTGATATACAAAAAAATGACATTGCATATAGTGGAAATTTGCGTTCTTCTCGTTTTCAACTAACAAAAATGTTAGGTAAAGATTCTGGTTTTGGAAATATTCAATTTAGGGTAGATGTAAATGGCACCAAAACACATGAAAACAAACACAATGGTATTGTAAAAGGGAATGTACAATCAATAGATTTCAACAAATATACGTATAAAAATATCAAATTAGATGGAGAATACAATAACAATGGGTTTAATGGAAAAATTGAATTAAACGATGATAACGGACAAATAAAATTTGATGGTGACATTGATTTTTCTCGAAAAATTCCTTTGATGAATTTTGTTGCCCAAGTGAATAATGTGCGTCCGTACAAATTGCAACTTACTGAACATAATCCAGACTTGAGTCTTTCGTTTACAATTGCTTCCTCTATACAAGGTACAACTATTGATAATGTTATTGGTAATGTATTTATACAGGACATTAACCTCCATAATGCAAGCGATACATTTGAAATAAAACAAGTAGAAATGAAGTCGTTCATCGAGGATGAAAAACAATGTTTGCGAATAACATCTGACTTTTTGAATGCAACAATTCTTGGTAAAATTACACTATCGTCTATTGCGAATAATTTTCTGCATATAGTACACACCGAAGTGCCAAATATAAGCACCTTACAACGGGATAAAAAATTAAGTGGAAATAATTTTACATTTGAGGCTAACATTGAGCCAATAGATCAATTATCAAAAGTATTATTATGGGATATTAGCACAAAAGAACCAACTTTTATACAGGGTTCTTTTAATGATTTTACAAATATTTTTTCTATCAACGCACAAAGCAAAGGAATACAATTAAACAAGAACTATCTTTATTTTGCTACGATTGATTTACATAATAGTACTTCGGGTATCGACCTTGATGCCAATGTAGGATTAAAAATGCCAAAAGATAGTTTATTAGTCAATGTAACAAGCAAAATTCTTAATAATCAAGGAAATACATCTATTTCTTGGAAAAATAGCTATGGCAAAGAATTTAATGGTAAACTAGAAAGTGTACTTGATATCAAAAAAAATGAAGATAACGAGGTAGAAACGAATATTCACATTTTACCTACAGAAATGGTGGTAAATGATTCAATATGGCATATTACAAACAGTACATTAGTGTATAAAAAAGAACGTTTATTGTTTGATAAATTTGCTATTACACAGCACGATAAGTTTATTCGAATAAATGGAATAGCATCAAAATTAGAAGATGATTGGTTGTATGTGGATATCAACCAATTTAATCTAGAATATTTAAGTGAGCTACTCCAACTTAAAGGCATACATCTGTCTGGTATTGCAACTGGAAGCATTACTGCACAGCAAGCTTTCAATAAACCAATACTAAATGCATCTATCAATGCTACAGATTTTGGTTTAAATAGTGCCCCTTTTGGCAATGTAGAAGTAACCGCAAACTATAATTACGAAAAAGAGCAAATAGATATTGAAGGATTGATAACAAACCACAAACTTCAACAATCTCATGTAAGTGGATATATATCTCCTGTACGCAATGATATGCTTTTACGTGCTGATATGCATGAAGTGAATGTGAAATTTTTAGATCCCTACTTATCTTCATTTGCCAAAGATATTGAAGGAGAAGCTACGGGTGTAATATACATTGGTGGCGACCTACGAGCAATAGAAGTATGGGGAAAAGCTTTCATAAATAAAGCTAAATTACATATTGATTATCTTAAAACAGATGTATATTTTTCTGACTATATAACCTTAACAAAAAATTCTATTTTGTTATCTGACATAACCATTGCGGATAAAAAAGGGAACAAAGGTACCGTTAACGGAAAAATTACACATAAAGCATTTTCTGAGTTTTTATTTAACATTGATTTATTGCTCAAAAATATGTTGGTATACAACACAACAGAGAATGATAATCCTGATTTTTATGGAACAGTATACGCATCAGGTATAGCAAATATATATGGGAATGTGGATTTACTATCAATTGATGTAGCGGGCAAAACAGAAAAAAATACGGTCTTCTATATTCCAATCAACACAAGTACTAGTGCACTAGAAGGAGACTTTATAACCTTTGTCAACAGAAAACAACTTTCTACAACAACAAGAGAGAGAAGACGTACCCAACAATCAGAATCAACTGAATCAAAACTACGCATATCAGTACAAATTGAAGCCACACCAGATGCTGAAGCAATTCTAATTTTAGATGATAGAACACGAGAATACATTCAAGGTAATGGCAGTGGCAACATTCGACTGAGCTTAGAGCCAAACGAAAACTTAAAAATGTATGGTAATTACACCCTAAATGAAGGAAAATATTTTTTTGCTATGCAAAATGCTATCAGAAAAACATTTGAAATCAAAGACGGAAGTAGTATAGCTTGGGACGGAAATCCGTATAATGGAGCCATCGACATAATGGCGACCTATCAAGTATCTGCATCTCTTATTGATTTATTAGATGCCAGTATGTTGCAAGATGTAAAAAGACTCACTGTTCCTGTTTTATGTAAAGCTCATTTAACAGGAGAATTACAGCAACCTACTATTAAATTAGATTTAGAACTACCTACTGCTGACGATGAATTAAAACGAAGAGTGCAGAATATAGTAAACTCTGACGAAATGATGAGCAATCAAATGGTCTTTTTATTGATGTTAGGGCATTTCTATAATCCTCAGCTACTTACTAACACACAACCAAATACTGCAGGGATGGCAACTATGATAGCCTCTGCCACACTTTCAAGCCAATTGAATTATTGGTTATCTCAAATTAGTAACGACGTAAACCTTGGTGTAAATTATCGTCAAAGTGAAGAAGGAGACATTACTAGTAGAGAAATAGAAGTAGCTTTAACGACTAATTTACTTGATAATAGGCTTATAATAAATAGCAACGTGGGATACAAAGAAGACGCCTTTACAGAAACTAATTTTATTGGCGATTTTGACATCGAATATAAAATCAATCGTTCTGGCAGGTTACGCCTCAAAGCTTACTCTCACTCTAACGATAAATATTATGTGCGTAATGCTCTTACTACACAAGGTGTTGGTGTCATATACCGCGAAGACTTCGCTTCAGGGAAAACTCTTTGGAATTACTATCGAAGATTATTTAAACTCAAAGCGAAAAACAAGACTAGCCAAGAAGGAATAGTTGAAGAACCTAATGAAAATATAAAATAAACATGATAACACAAACAATTGGTGGTAATTCACATCTGCAATCATCTCGTATTATTATGGGTTGTATGCGTATCGACTCCTTATCTCAACACGATTTGCAATACCTTATTGATACGGCTATTAACAATGGCATTAGCTATTTCGATCATGCTGATATATATGCCAATGGTTACTGCGAAGAACATTTTGGAAATAGTTTTCGTGGCAACAGAGAAAATATTGTTTTACAAACAAAATGTGGGATAAAATCGGGGGTATTCGATTTTTCCAAACAGCATATTATTAGCAGTGTAGAAAACAGTCTTTCTCGCTTAAAAACCTCATACATAGACATATTGCTACTACACCGACCAGACGCTCTGGTAGAACCTGAAGAAGTAGCTGAAGCTTTTGAAACCTTATTTCAACAAGGCAAAGTGCTCCATTTTGGTGTTAGTAACCACAACTCTCATCAACTTGCATTATTACAAAAACACATTCAACACAAACTTCTTATCAATCAATTGCAATTTAGTATTATGCACAGTGGGATAATAGATGCTGGTTTTAATGTAAACATGAACACAGAGCAAGCTATAGATAAAAATGGAGGAGTACTTGATTATTGTAGATTGAATGATATTACCATACAAGCATGGTCGCCATTTACGTATGGTTTTTTTGAAGGAACATTTATAGACAATGAGCGTTTTTGGCAACTCAATCAAACCTTGCACAAAATTAGCACCAAATACAATGTATCTAAAACTGCCATTGCAACAGCATGGATACTCCGACACCCAGCTAAAATGCAAGTTGTGGCTGGCACCACCAAACCAAATAGGTTACAAGAAATTTGTGAAGGTACCACGGTAACACTTACGCGTGAGGAATGGTATCAAATCTATCTTGCTGCTGGAAATACATTGCCTTAAAAACGATTTTTCCACAACGAACGCAACCACTCCGACAGGTTTTTTTCCGTACTATTCGATTGACTTTCCCATATCGATTGCTTTTCAAGTTCTTGTGGCAAGTACGTTTGTGGGGTGAAATTCTGTGGATAATCGTGCGGATACACGTAATTTTTGCCATACTCTAAGTTTTTCATCAAGGATGTAGGAGCATTACGCAAATGCAATGGAACGGAAAGATTTCCTGTTTTACGAACAATATCAAGGGCTTTATCAATTGCCAAATAGGCTGAATTGCTTTTTTTACTACTCGCCAAATATATCGTTGTTTCAGCTAATATAATGCGTGATTCGGGAAAACCAATTTTATGTACAGCATCAAAACAAGTATTTGCTAGTAACAATGCGTTCGGATTAGCTAATCCAATATCTTCTGTAGCTGAAATAAGCAACCTGCGAGCTATAAACTTGGGGTCTTCTCCCCCATCTATCATACGAGCTAGCCAATAAATTGCTGCATCAGGATCGCTTCCTCTAATCGATTTAATAAACGCAGAGATAATATCGTAATGCATTTCGCCGCCTTTGTCGTAAATAGCCAAGTTTTCTTGTAATTTTTCGGTTACGAGTTTATTCGTAAGAACTATCTCTGTTTGGTTTTCTGTACCAATTAGGAGTTCAATAATATTGAGCAACTTACGTGCATCTCCACCCGCAAAACGGAACAAAGCATCGGTTTCTTGAACAACAATTTTCTTGCTTTTACACACTGCATCTTTTTCTAATACTCGATTGAGCAAAGAGCGTAAATCTTGCTCTTCTAAGTGTTTTAACACATATACCTGACACCTAGATAATAAAGGAGTAATTACTTCAAATGATGGATTTTCTGTTGTGGCTCCGATAAGCATAACTGTACCATTTTCTACGGCAGCCAATAACGAATCCTGTTGTGATTTACTAAAACGATGAATCTCATCAATAAAAAGAATAGGACTAGGTGTATCAAAAAATTGCGTTTTTTTTGCTTTTTCAATTATTTCTCGTATATCTTTTACACTCGAATTTACAGCACTCAAGGCATAAAAACCTCTATTCATTTTTGAAGCAATGATACGTGCCAAGGTCGTTTTACCAACACCTGGAGGACCCCATAAAATAAAAGACGTTATACTACCCGATTCTATCATTTTACGCAAAATAGCACCTTCACCAACTAAATGTTGTTGTCCAATATATTCTTCTAAATGTTGCGGACGCATCCGCTCTGCTAATGGTGGTAACATGGCTATGTGCTTGTATGTATGATGACAAAGGTACATTTATTTTTTAGTTTAATAGACAAAAATAAGGTAAAATATGCTTGTAACAACAAGTAGATTTTTTTGAATTACAAGTAATAAAAAAATAAAAAAAGACACTAGTTGCACTATATTTTTTGTATTTTTACGACATTAACTAAAAGCAAAACAATGAACAACGAAAAAGCTACCTTTTTACAAGCCTATCAACGATTACGCAGGGCTGTTCAACCTTTTGCTAAAAAGGAAGATATACACCAAATCAAGCAATTATATATACACTTTTTTCCCTCCTTAGGAGAAAAAGAATACCGCTTAATGACAAAAAATTTTCATGTTGCGGCTATCGCTGTTGAAGAAATCGGTCTTGGTCGTTCGGCTGTAATGGCTATTCTACTATACCGATTGGTAGTAGAAGAAAAAATTACCATACAAGAAATTGAAAAATTCTACAGCAAAGATATTTTTATTATTGTGAAAGGATTAATTCAAGTTAACGACTTATACACGAAAACAACTTCGCTCGAAACCGAAAATTTCAGACGCTTGCTACTCACATTTGCCGAAGATATACGGGTAATTTTCATTAAATTGGCAAGTAGATTATATGTCATGCGTGAATTAAAATCGTATGAAGTAGACGTGCAAGAAGAAATTGCTCGTGAAACAGCTTTTTTATATGCACCAATGGCTCATCGATTAGGTTTATACTCAATTAAAACTGAATTAGAAGATCTATCGCTAAAGCATACACAAGCTAGCATATACAAAGAAATTGCTCGCAAACTCAATGAAACAAAACGCTCCCGAGATAGCTATATTGAGCAATTCATTGCCCCGTTGAAACAAAAAATAATCGATGCAGGTTTTGATTTTGATATAAAAGGAAGAACAAAATCTATTTACAGTATTTGGAATAAAATAAAAAAACAAGATACGCCTTTTGAAAACATTTATGATTTGTTTGCTATTCGTATTATTCTCAACAGCGATATAACCAAAGAAAAAGCCGATTGTTGGCAAGTATATTCAATAGTAGCAGACATGTACCAACCCAATCCAAAACGTTTACGCGACTGGCTATCCATACCCAAAAGCAATGGGTACGAATCGCTACATACTACGGTAATGGGACCACAAGGCAAATGGGTAGAAGTACAAATACGTACCAAACGCATGGATGAAATAGCTGAAAAAGGTTTAGCAGCACACTGGAAATACAAGGGTATACAAGGAGAATCGGGGATGGACGAGTGGCTGAAAAACATTCGTGAAATATTGGAAAATCCTGAATTGAATGCGATTGACTTTATGGATGAGTTTAAGCTCAACTTATACGACAAAGAAGTATTTGTATTTACACCCAATGGCGATTTGCAAAAACTACCGAAGGGAGCTACTCTACTTGACTTTGCCTTTCATATTCATACGGGGTTGGGAACAAAATGTGTGGGAGGAAAAGCGAATGGAAAAAATGTTACTTTAAAATATGTACTAAAAAATGGAGACCAAATAGAAATACAAACCTCAGCTACTCAAAAACCAAAATTAGAATGGTTGAATATCGTAACCACCTCTAAGGCAAAAAATAAAATCCGTCAAGCTGTTAAAGACGAACAGTTTAAAGACGCTCAGATGGGTAGAGAAATTTTGCAACGTAGGTTTAAGAATTGGAAAATTGAAGTAGAAGAATCAAAAATATCGCGTTTGGCTAAGAAAAAAGGGTTTAAAACAGTAAGTGATTTTTACCAAGAATTAGCACAAGAAAAATTGGACATCCTAAGCCTACGTGATGCTTATATAGACTTAGATAAAAGGGAAACGACAGAACCTTCAGATTATCGAAGTGCTGAAAATTTTGTACAAGATAATACATTGCAAGATACTACTAGTAAAGAAGATGTATTGATAATTGACCAAAACTTGCGTGGAATCGAATATTCATTAGCAAAATGTTGTAACCCAATTTTTGGCGATGACGTGTTTGGCTTTATTACGACTAGTGGTGGTTTTAAAATTCATAAGAAAGACTGTCCAAATGCACCTCAACTCATTTCACGTTTTGGATACAGAATTATCCCAGCTCGTTGGTCAGGAAAATCGGGTACTTCGCAATATGCCATTACACTCGGAGTAATCGGGGTTGACGATATTGGTATTGTAACCAACATAAGTTCGTTGTTATCAAAAGAAAAAAATATTACCTTACGTTCTATTTCGGTAAATTCGCATGATGGACTTTTTGAGGGAAGAATTACCATTATGGTAGGAGAGTTACAAGAATTAGAGAATATTATAAAAAAAATAAAAACAGTAAAAGGCGTTAAAAGTGTTCAACGTATATAAAACAGGCATTTTTTATTCCCTGACAATTAATTTTTATACAATTTATTCATATTATGCTTCATACAAATCCTTGCAATAAAACCATTTTGTTCGATTTTGACGGAACCTTGGCAAACACCCTGAAAACAGTAGTAGAAATTTATAACAAGGTTGCTCCCGAATACAATTGTAAAACGGTAGAATTAGAAGATGTGTCGAGGCTACAAGCGATGACAATATCGCATTTAATGAAAGAACAAGGCATCTCACATATCACTTTAGCTATTTTGTTGGTACGAGTACGCAAGGAATTACATATCAACATCGACCACGTGAAACCATTCTTTGGCATCGAAGAACAACTACAAACATTAAAAAAAATGGGTTATCAATTAGGAATTATGTCTTCAAACTCTCAAAAAAATGTTCACACTTTTTTAGAATCAAACAACATGAAACACCTATTTGATTTCGTTCACACAAGTAAAAATATTTTTGGCAAACACACTGCTATTAAACGTATTATATCAAACTTATCGCTACAAACAAATGATGTAGTATATGTAGGTGACGAAACTCGCGATATAGAAGCTTGCAAAAAAATTGGTGTAAAAATAGCGGCAGTTAGTTGGGGCTATAATTTACCCGAAGTATTACAAGCTATGCAACCTGATGTACTTATTGACGAACCACATAGCCTAGCAAACTGTATATCTAAACTCGCTATGTAATGCCTTATCCTCTGGGCTGTTTAACCAAAGTAGGTTTATTGCTTACAAATGGACGCCTTTTGCCTTTTGAAGGCTGTATGGTAGGTTTCTTTTTCGCTCGATTTTTGTTATCAACAACTTCTGTTAATACATTGCTACTAGGAAAAGGATGATCCGACACAACGGGTATTTGCATGCCTATTAACTTATGAATATCACGCAAGTAAGGAATTTCTTCCACATCGCAAAAAGAAACCGCTTTGCCATCTAACCCTGCCCTACCTGTACGCCCAATACGATGCACATAGGTTTCGGGTATATTTGGAATTTCAAAATTGATAACCAAATTAAGGGCATCAATATCAATGCCACGTGCCGCAATATCAGTAGCTACTAATACACGCGTAGTTCTGTCTTTAAAATTTCGCAAGGCATTCTGACGTGCATTTTGCGATTTATTGCCATGAATGGCTTCTGTTTGTATTTTTGCTTTCGATAGCATACGCTGTACTTTATCTGCACCATGCTTGGTACGCGTAAATACAAGGGCTGTATCAATCTTTTTATCTTGCAATACATGTACCAATAATTCTCTTTTGTTGGCGGCATCTACAAAATATACTTCTTGCTGAATAGTTTCGGCAGTAGTAGATACAGGAGTAACCGAAACCTCTTCGGGCTTAGTTAACATAGTATTAGCCAGTACACGTATAGGATTAGGCATAGTAGCAGAAAAAAACAAGGTTTGGCGTTTAGCTGGTATTAATTTCAGTATCTTATTAATATCATGAATAAAACCCATATCCAACATACGGTCAGCCTCATCGAGCACAAATGTAGTTAAATCTTTCAGTTTAATGTAACCTTGTGTTTGCAAATCGAGTAATCTGCCAGGTGTTGCTACCAATATATCTACTCCGTTTTTTAAGGCATTAACCTGCGATTGTTGGTTTACGCCACCAAAAATAACGGTATGACGCACGTCCATAAAGCGACCATAAGCGCCAAAACTTTCGCCAATCTGAATGGCTAATTCTCTGGTTGGTG
>Ga0116172_10002053_pt1 | contig 17878 bp, 17 predicted proteins | sample AD_UKC083_MetaG_FD_89799 | JGI IMG/M metagenome (GOLD analysis project Ga0116172, IMG submission 89799) | Active sludge microbial communities of municipal wastewater-treating anaerobic digesters from USA - AD_UKC083_MetaG | ecosystem: Engineered > Bioreactor > Anaerobic > Digestate | place: USA...
CATGACCAGCAGGGAATCCCCGGCAACGAGGCGATTGGACCAGCCGTGTGGATGCTTGTAGAATTCCACCGCCGTTCTCATGGGCGGGTTCTCACCGGGAAGCTCGAAGAGAGAAGTCTGGATCTGGCCGCCGCCCTTCCTGACTGCCTTGATGATGGCCTTGGGATCTATGCGCTCATGGACATGCAGGGAGACTGTAGGGACCTCGAAAGAGGTGTGCTCAGTCTTCCCTGCCCAGATGAGCTGGGGATCGAGATGAGGGTCGTAATCGTAGGTCTTGGATTCGCCATCTATATCAGTAGTGGGAGTGACCAGGCCAACGGGAGGGTTGTTTAGCCTTTGCTGCTTCTCATGCTGGTACTGTCCGAGGGTATCGAGGGCGGATTTTCGGGCCTTTGCCATTCAGATCAACTTCGGGCAATAGATGGCATAACAACTATAATACTTATTTGCTGTAGCTAAGAAAATGATGAGCTTCTTGGTATATGCACCGATGCGTTTGTTACTCACGCCTGAAAATAATTATCTACCGAATTCCCCAAGGAGATACGTTCACCCTACGGATCTAGCTCTACAATTGACAAGCAGATTATTGTAGTTGGAGAACCTATACCTTTTTGGAGGACAATGTTTCTGAGCCGAACCTGGACTCCGGTCCTAGTGGTTCTTCTTATGATCGGCCTATCTCTAGGCATGCCAGATGAGCGAGTCGTCCCGGCCAATGATGTTGCAGCAAAAATAAAGGCGGGCGAGTTATCGGAATATAATAACTTTGCCACCGTAGATGGTCTTGATCTTTTGGACTTTTCCCAGAATAAGAAGGCTATAGCATCTCCTATAAGAATTACAAACTCATTCGAAGATTATGTAGGGTCCAGAAAAGGAAATTTCGAATATGGGATTCTAAAAAAGACTAATTTGTCCTATGGTTTAAATGTTGTTGATTTTACCATCTTCCCTCAACAAAATCGGTTGCTCTTTTATTATGAAACTATGCCACAAACTTATGTTGATTTTGTTATTATCCCACCACAAGATAAGTCGTCTACGCCTACAACTAATTACGCACCCATATCATTTTTGATGTTACTAATTGGTCTCCTGGGCGCAGGATTAATGGGCGTAGGATCAATGGATTTAGGATCAACCGGATCAACGCCATATGGTAACATTCCTACCCAACCTCAATTGATGAATGTTTATTACGTATCAAAGTCAAATGAGTCCGGTATTGCTAACTTACAATTATATACTCCTGACCCTTATTACTCACGCACTGTGTTTAGTTGGGATGAAATTCCAGGAGAAGGTAATGAAAGACTCATAAAATTTCTAACACAAAATTATAGCACTGATTTTGAAAAATCAGCAAATATTGAAAAGATCGAAAATAACCAGATCATTCAAGCATCTACCGAAAAGAAGTCTCTTTTTCCAAAAACACTTAGCTATCAAGTAATCCTAATCGATGACGGTAAAATTATTATTAAGCATCACACTCTTTTCGAATTAATTGAAAACATTGGTCATTTAGCTGAAGGTTTGGCTGATGAATTTGAGAAGAAAAATGAAAGAGAAAAATTATTCCGATACGTGCAGCCAGTCGGTGTGTACTGTCCTGGACCGATCCCAAAATGCTGCGCTGTGTGTGGTGCTGATTTGATCGAGAAAAATAGGTTATTGGAATACGGCAAATACTATTGTCTTCCCTGTTATGTAAGGCTGTTCTCCGGCACGACGGGAGTAGTGGGGACGTTAAAGGTCTCAGGGTGGAGTTCAATTTCCATAATAAAGAGCCTTGAGGATTAAAGGCCGAGCTGTGAGTGGTGCGAATGTGACAGAACCATAATTTCAAAGACATAATTGGCGTTGATTTCCTACCCATTTCGACCCAGAACTGGGCTCAAAAGTGCCTAACAAATGTGGTCTTATTTACGGAATTGCGCATCACTTTGTATGCCACTTAGAATTTCCCGATCGTCCAAAATCGTATCGCCACTTGATATCGATGTCGTAATCTATTCATATTATGACATCAGCATCTATTGTAGGGGCTTTCGGAGACGACTCTGACCTACAGAGGATGGTATATAAACTACGCATAAGCGATAATATGTCCTTGGTTAATATTATGCAATTATGCATATGAAAGTTTATAAAGTCCAGGTGGCGGCATCAAATTTCAATTCATGAGCGAATCATGACGACACTGGCAACATGGGGGCAAAAGGGGCTAAATAGCCTGCAAATGCTAACCGCAAAGCTGGCATGCTAAACACATACAGTTTGATATTACAATCCCGTTACTTCGGGCCGAGAGGACCTAAACACATACCATATATTTAATAAACAATGAAGTGAATTGTGTCCTCAAAAAAAAGGAGGCTAATTAAGATGGACCATAAAATCATGTTTGTCGTATTGACGTGTGGCTTGCTTCTTATGTCTAATGCAATGGCCTACTCTGCGAACATTTTTGTAGTTTACAAGGATGCCGGTTCCTCCACAAATCGAGCTTCTCATGCAGATGTATACGACAGTAATTACCAATATTTGGGTACTACGGACAGCCAGGGCAATTTATATGTTAAAAACCTGAAGGGTGGATATCAAATGTTTCATGCAGCGGTAACTGTAGGGAACAGACACTATTATGGTGATCAAGGTTGGACTGTTCCTGGCACACAAATTTATATCGTCTGTCGTCCTCGTTGAATATACCTCCGCCCAGGAGAAATTTGTGCAGATGCTTGTGTGAGGGTCTCATCCTCCACACCAATCCTGTAATCTGCAAGAGCCCACTCAACTATCCTGGATTATGTCATGTAATTGATATATTATGACATTGTGCTCTATCGCATGCACCCAGAGGACTTCCTATCATTAGACGAATGGCACAAGCTGCTGGCTGCGGCACCTACCTTACGAGAAGCCGCTCTTCTCTGGCTGATGGCAGGCTGTGGCCTGCGTGTCTCGGAAGTAGCTGCCTTGAAGGTGGAACACCTGGACGGCACCGGGGGATACCTACATGTAGTGAATGGCAAAGGTGGTAAACGGCGTACCTCTATTCTTCCCAAGCCTGTCATAGATGCCTTGGATGCCCATCTCCAGGGCAAAGACAGCGGATACATCTTCGAGGGCAGAGATCAGGGCCATATCTCTACCAGGCAGATTCAGAGGCTATTGGACGAAGCTGCTGAGAATGCAGGGCTCCAGGAGACAAGAATGGGCAAAATGAGGCAGAGAAAGAGGATCACGCCGCATCTGCTGAGGCACAGCTTCAGTCGGTGGTCGCTGGATGCTGGAATCGACATCAGCTATCTGCAACATCAATTAGGCCATTCTTCGTTAACGACCACGGCAATTTATTTGCAGGCCAGGCCTAATCATCGAAGGAAGGCGTATGAAAAGGCTGGATTCGATAAATTACTCAGTCCTCATTGAGCTTCCATGTTCCCGATGCCAGTGGCTGGTTCGAATATGAGATTACATGCATATTGATAAGTAGAGATATAGAGTCATTCTCGACTCTTCTGCTTGCAGTTGCATTATAAAGGGCAGACAAGGACAAGTTCAGAGACGAAGGTTACTATAACCTGCAAATGCTATAGGCAGATAATGCGGATCGGATCTTTGACAGAAGAGTGAGATATGAGGAGAAGCTCGCTTGGGAGATAATGACAATATGGAGAAGGGCCTACAAATGAAAGAAAAGTCGGCCTTTGTAGGTGAGATGGAGAAATCAGGAGAGAATGAAATCGCCATTGCCTCAGAAGAGCTTGTCAGCAGCATCCGGCCACTCATAGAGCAGGCAACGGCCCATGTCGCTCAATCCGTAAACTCAGAGCTTGTGCTCCTCTACTGGCAAATCGGCAAGCGCATCAGCGATGATTTGCCAGCCGGGAGCCGAGCGGAGTATGGAGCGAAAGTTGTCGAGCTGGTGAGCAAGAGACTGGCTGCGGAGTACGGGAAGGGCTTTCGCCGTAGCAATGTCTTTCACATGATCCGTTTTGCCGAGGTCTTCGATGATGCCAAGATAGTCCAGACACTGTCTGGACAATTATCCTGGTCCCATTTCATTGAGATCATCTACCTCAAGAATCCACTGCAGCGCCAGTTTTACACCGAGATGGCCAGAGTGGAGCGCTGGAGCGTGCGGACCTTGAGAAAGAAGATCCAGGGCCTGCTCTACGAGCGCACTGCCATCTCCCGCAAGCCTGAGGAGATGGCTATACGGGAGCTAGAGGCTCTGCAGGATGATGACCGCATGACGCCAGATCTGGTCTTCCGGGATCCATATCTGCTGGACTTCCTGGGACTGGAGGACACCTACAGCGAGCGAGATCTGGAGGCGGCCATCCTCCGGGAGCTAGAGAGATTCCTGCTGGAGTTGGGCACGGACTTCTCCTTCGTCGCCCGCCAGAAGCGTATGACCATCGGAGACAGAGACTTCTACCTCGACCTGCTCTTCTATCACCGCAACCTGCATCGTCTGGTGGCTATAGAACTTAAGCTAGGCAGCTTCGATGCTGCCTATAAGGGCCAGATGGAGCTTTATCTGCGCTGGCTGGACAGATACGAGCGCCGGCCGGGTGAGGAGCCGCCTATAGGGCTGATCCTGTGCGGCGAGAAGAACCGGGAGCAGATTGAGCTGTTGCAGCTCGACCGGGGCGAGATCAGGGTGGCTGAATATCTGGTGGAGCTACCACCGAGGGAGATACTGGAGGCCAAGCTACACGAGGCCATACATTTGGCGAAGGGACAGGTGGAAGCAAGAGAAGAAAAGCCTTGAAGAGAGAATCGGCTTGTTGTCATTCGTAACGATTATTGCATAAATATATGTTTAAGAGCGTCATGCAACATGCTGATGCCGTAATATATCTAATAATACATGCATACCGTAGCCGATGAGGCCACAAGATTTCCTCACCCCGGAGGAGTTCGTCTACCTGAAAGCCGCCTGCAAGGGGAAAGGGCCATAGTCCTAACCCTGGCCGGCACAGCCTATGTCAAGGTCGAGCCGTAAAGCCTAAGCAAAGCCGGAAATAGGAATCTTGCCTTGTTTTTAAGCTATGATATAAATTTTTTTTCTAAAATTTTAATACTTAAAATAATAGCTTAGCGAAGGCGAACAAGCACCTCCAAAAAATTGGCGTAAATGGTACAAAAGACATGGTTGCAAGCCACATTATAGTAATTATATTCTAAATAAATTTATCGAAATGTTAGATAATTGTCGATATTTTAGACAAAACTTCAAAGAAGATCTTCGCTTTCGCAGAGATCTTTTGTAGAGTAAAATCATAGGTTGTGATAGATAATTTAACTAAAAATGTGTAATACAATTTAAATTTTGATATAAAAAATTTTAGTTAGTGATTTAATCCTATATTTCCAATAGAACTTAGTGTATATCTAAAATTTGTGAAACATTTAACATATCTTTGTTAAAATATAATGTTTATCTCAGCGAGTTTATATAATACTCCCACTAACATCTCACAAAATTAATTTATATAAAAGATATGTTGACCAAGACCACTAACAAACCAAACTGCGTAGCTACACACCCAAAAGGATGGGTATGTTTCGAGCCGCGCGCCCTTACGCTCGATCTTATTAAATACGCATAATTATATAATTAAAATTGATATTAAAATCTAATGATTTTCTCTGAAGCATTGAGGTTTATATTTAATATATATCCTCTTCTGTCATTGGGATCTGGCAAAACCTCAATTAAACCTTCCTCTTTTGCATATTTTAATGTTCTATAAAATTCGTCTTTACTTAACCCCATGTAAGCCTTTATAGATGATGAGGTCAAAGAGCCACCATAATCACTGATCAGCAAAAGCATTGAATCTACACGCTTTTTAACCTCATTTCCATAACGTTTTTTCGTATCCTCTAGAGAGACTATGCGCTGCTTGTTCTTGTTTACCTCTTCTCTCAGCAAGAGGACCTCAAGCCTTAGTTCCTGTATTTCGTCGCGAAATTTCTGAAAGATCACCCCTCCATTCAAAAAATCGGAGGAATAAGAATGAATATTCACACAATCCTCAGAACTGGATGCGGTAACATCTCCGCCAGATACCTTGCCTAACACCCTGACACCACCATCACGACCTAAACCAGATAGAGTATAATCATATGTAATCTAAGCTAATAAATCTTTCCGTATTTTCTTACAAAGTTAATTGGCATGCCTATTCATAAAGAGCTATTTGTCATTAGTATAATCTAAATTATATTTTTTTTATGGCTATTTTGCATATAGTCGAAAATTAGATCAAATCGCATTATTTTATTTATAAATTTAATACATTTTGATATCAATTGTGATACAAGATATTAAATATTTTTCAATAATATTCTTTGATAGTATTAGAGAAACACTTATTTAGACAGATGATAGAGGATATTATGGAGGATGCAATGACAAATAAGCGGGCTCGACCTGATTTGGAGAAGATGATATCTTTGGGAAGAAAAGGTATCGTCGATCACGATCATATGAAAAGGTGGGGAGAATTTAAAAAAGAGTGGGCTGAAGCAGACTTAATAATCTGGAATAAACTCAAGGAGAGAATGGTCACAGGCGACTCAGGTGCATTGGAACTCCGACCGCCTCTATCACCAAGCGAAAAGGAATGGGCAAAAAAAATAATTATGCAGGCAGAAGAGAGGAACCTATGTTAAGCCCAATGTCTCTGACTCGAGATGCACACTGAGAAATTTAAGTCGAGCATTAAAAAAGAAAGTTAGACCAAGGCCATCTCACTAAACAACTCATCTCCCCTGGATGAGCTAGTGCCATTTACCAGAAAGGCGTATTCTCCGTTCATAGACTGTCGCATCAAAATTGGGAAATATGCTTAGAAAGTGGCAAAGCGATATCACATCAATTATACAAAAAATAATCGTTGAAGAATTTTTATTATGCTAATTCATACAAATAATACATCTATATGATGATTATATCCGCAAGCTTTTTATAGATTAAAAAGCATTATATAAAAAGCGTTTAGCAAATCCACAGCTGACGATTGAAAAAGATAAGAGATCCAAGGAGAGAGTCGAGTAGGCGTTCTTTGCAAGCGATGGCGAATTATTTAGGTGGGATAGGAATTAGTTTTGATCATAAACAAATTACTGTTTATTACCCAGGAGAACAGGATTTCATACAAGTAGATGAAGGAATTGCACCCATCCTCCAATCTCTTTGGGACGCCAAAATAAGAACCTGCAATTCTTGTCAAGAAAATGAACCAGGGATAATTTGGATCGAATTTTATTCCATGAAGGACGTAGAGAGGCTCCTCACAATAATAATAAGATCACTAGGAGACCGAATAAAAAAACATCCTGAGATCTGTGATTGGTTCTGTTACAGAATATTGGGCCATGGGGGCGAAAAGCTCACTCCATGGCGTTTTGATGCTTACCCTAATTTATCTCCAACAAGACCTAACCAACGAAGTATATATCCCAAAAGTATTTTCGATAGCAAGATAGAGCTTTCTGTCTCAGCGCGATTCCCATGTGAGGATAAACAAATGGTCCTTGATCTTGTCAGTAAGTATCTGAGAAAGGGCTTGGATAACTTTGAGGAATTGAGTGACGATCAATGGAATTACGTGAAGCAATATATTCCGACACAGCCTCGAAATGAGAATATAAAAACAGAAGATAGGAGAATTATCAACGGCATTAGATATGTTTTGGAAACAGGTTGTCCTTGGACAGAAGTTCCCCGCAAATACGGATCTTATCTATCAATTCACACAAGATTGAAAAAATGGTCCGCAGAAGGTGTCCTGGAACCTATACTCAGCAACATCGACAGCAACGAGGTATACAAAGAGAGGCTATCAAATTATTTGATGACTGCAGATAATCAAATAACCTCAAAACGAAAGAGACTTTCAAATAGCGTCGTAATATCCGCAAAAGGAGAAATGGCACCTATGTCCGTATCTCAATGATATCTAAAATTATCACAAATAATTTAAATAAATGGAGGAGTCGATAGTGGAACTCAACAAAGATTCAGACAAATCTAATTCAAATTTGGAGATTAAAAAACCAGCATATATAGGATTTGCACCAGATTCAGGAGGGTCAGATAAGTGGAAAAATTTTGAGAAATTATGGTCCGAAGAGGATAGAGCCAATTTAGAGAGCATTTTGAAGAAAGTAACGAGGAACGTAGATAAGGGCAAGAATTTAAACACCATATTAACGAAACCGGAAATGGCCTGGACAGCAGGCTTTGTCTGGCGAGCCACGCTTTGGGATTTTAACTGGAGAGCTATTGATTGAGTCAACAAGTTTATTATTTTTAGATGATATATAATTAATAATACTAGATATATTGTCACCCAAAATTATTTTAAAATATTTTTTATAAATAGTTTCTGATATTGATATCTTGGTCAAATTATATGTAATAAATAATTTATTATAATGATCTTATTGATTTGCTTTTCTGTGAAAGGCTTTAAGCGATCAAATAAGAATATTTTACCATAAAAACAACATCAAAAGACTTTAATACTTGAAAGATCTTTATTAAGTTATTAATTTGGTAATGCTATGACCTCCATTAAACGATCTGCCGTTCCTGGCTCCTCTTTTTCTTACATAGCGGTGGCAATGGAAAAAGCATTATCCAATTTGAATGCTAATTACAAAAAGCTATCTGTCAAGTCTATGCTAGCCCGAATTCATTCTGTTTTCCATAGATTCATCCGAAAATCTAAGAACAAGGATGAAAACCAGTATAAATTGCCAAAAGATTCAGATCTTTCAATAACCGAGAAAACGCCTATAGACACATTCTTCGCTATCTATCCCAGAAATAATATCTATGACAAGGCAGGAGAAAACAGTTCCTCTGCAGAAGTTTCCTGGTGTGAAAGAGGGCTGACACTCTCAGACTTAGGTCAATTTGAAGATGCTCTGGAATCCTACAAAAGAGCTCTGGAGATAAATCCACGTTCTTTTAAAGCCTTCAAGAATAGAGCCGATGTGCTCTACAGAGTAGGCAGATATGATGAAGCTATTGACGACTATAAGAAAGCTCTCGACATAAATCTGCAACTCATAGATGCCTGGTATGGTATGGGCAATTCCATGAACAAACTGGGCAGGTATAAAGAGGCTGTATTAGCTTACGAAAATGCGCTTAAAATTAACTACTCTTTTATCGACGCCTGGGTGGGCAGAGGTACTGCTCTAGGGAATATGGCCTGTTACCAAGAAGCTGCCGAATCATTTGATAAAGCTCTTGAGATCAATCCATCATTGAAAGAGGCATTGTACGGCAAATACCTTGCCCTACAAAAAATCAAGCACGGCGAGGAACTCATAAAGATAACCGATAAAATAATCGCCATCAAGAAGACCATGGTGCCACTGCCTATCTCCTCCACGAGCAGCACATCAGGAAACTTCTTAGTTCCGGTAAGAGAAGACTTCGCAGCCTATTTCTTGACGGCTGGATCAGAGTTCTACAAAAATGAGCGTTTCGATGATGCAGCAAACTGTTACGAGAGAGCGATAACGATCAACCCACTCATTCCAGAGTCGTGGTATGAAAGGGGTTTGGCGCTATATAGATTGGGCCTTTATAAAGAAGCGCTCCAATCTTTTGAAGGCGCATTGAATATCGATAAACGCTATTTAGATGCCTGGAATAACAAAGGAGTAACCCTTGATAAGCTGGGAAGGTATAGAGAAGCCATAAATTGCTACGAGACAATTTTAAAAATCAAACCATGGGATACGAAAGCGTGGCAAAATGAAGGTCTCCTTAGAAGAAAGCTTGGTCAATATAAGCCAGCATTTATCTGCTTCGATAACATCACCAAGATAGATCCCAAGAACTTTTCCAGTTGGTGTGCAAAAGCTGAGATTCTATACAAGTACTTGGGCCGTCATGAAGATGCCATAGTATCCTATGATGAGGCTTTAAAAATAGATCCATCCAACAGCTCCACATGGTTCGATAAAGGCGTTTGCCTCCACGAACTTGGCCGGTACAGCGATGCCCTTTACAGCTACGATAAGGCGATAGAAATAAACCCAGATAACTCAAAATTTTGGAATAACAAGGGAATTGTTTTAAAGAGATTGGTCCGCTACAGCGAGGCCATAAAGTGCTTCGATAGAGCGAAGGAACTCGATGAAAGGAATGTCTCATCATGGTACAATAGAGGTCTCACTTTGGATGAGATGGGTCAGTATGAAGAAGCCATAAGGTCCTTTGATAAGGCTCTAGGACTGGACCCAGAGAATGCAGATGCATGGAATAACCGAGGAGTTACATTGAAGAACCTGGAGCTCTACGATGAAGCCATCAAATCTTTTGAGAATGCCATAGGAAGTAACCCAAATTATGCCATAGCCTGGAACAACAAGGGCAATGTCCTCTCTGCCCTACATCGGTACAATGATGCTTTGGATTGCTTTGAGCAAGCTACAGATATCGATCCTAACTATTTCGATGCCTGGAACAACAGAGGCAATGCTTTCGCTCAATTGTTGAGCTACGAAGATGCCATCTACTCTTATGAAAAAGCAATTGAGATTGACCCATACGACACACAGACTTGGTTCAACAAAGGAATAACCTATATTAATTTAGGCAGCTATGAAGAGGCAATACGCTGTTTTGATGAAGCGCTGGAGATCGATCTATCATCCATTCCAGCTTGGATTTATCGGGGAATTGCTCTACAACGACTTAGCAGATATGAAGAGGCTTTAGACTCCTTCGAAGAGGCTTTGGAGATTAATACCTCGGATCCAGCAGCGTGGCATTTTAAGGGAGAGGTTCTCAATAAGCTCGGGCTTAAAGAAGAATCTGATGATGCTTTTGCCAAGGCAGCATCATTGGGATGGAAGTGGGAAGTTGCTCTACACTGAGAAAAGTAAGTGACTACTCCATCAACTAATGCAATAATTTCTATAATATTAACTCTATACCCCGCGATTCTCATCCCCGCCAAGTGAAGTTGGGTTTATATAGATATTCAACTACGATTCGCACCAGTGGCTGATTATATAATTAATATTTTTAAATTTTCTGGAGAAGCTGAATAATTCTGGCGGGGGGGGAAACACTTAAACATATCGCCCTATAAAAAACGCGCCGACGCAACTAAAATAACTGTTTTTAAAAGTTACAGCATGTTTAGATCTAGAAAAACTGATAAGGGCTACTATCAAATCTCCATTGGAAATGAAGGGGTTAAAAAATTTATACACTAAATTAATTGCCTGCGGTAGCCAGTCCTCGCGGAGCGAATAAGACAATTTGCTGCAGCTCAAGTGAGGTTCGATAAAGATATTCACGGAAGTCATAGATATAGATCATTGTTTAAAAAAATTCTGTAATAAATCTCAAAATGGGCTATTCATAAAGCCACATTATTCGTCTTCGCCCAACGAAAGATTAAAATAATTAAATATATAATAAGTTAAAATATTTAGACAACCGCTGCCCAGTTGGTTTGAGTAATATACTATGACATTAGAAAGTTTAAGTAAACCAAACCGAAGCCCGAGAAGAGGAGAGCTCTGCTCCGGGCAGGATACCCTGGAAAAAATACAGGATAAACTAATCACCGCCCCTTGCACATTTTTTTTAGTCTTAGGCCGTTCTCTTTCACTCTCTTTGCCTAACTCCAAGAATTACCAATAATCCATAAATTATTGGAAAATTATTGGTAGCCGAATAAGTAGCGTGCGTCTTTATAGCGCCCCTCATTTCTGCATCTTCTGCAGCAGATATTTTGCTCTCACCTCATTTTACGCCCAGAAGCTCCTGGACATCAGCTCTGAGGATAAAACCGTGCGTTCTTACATAGGCGAGATCCTTCCTGTAGATAGATGCGGCCGAGGGTAGCAGGGCTTCTGATCATAGGCAACCTCCGGGATCTCTACGGTCAACACCGTTTCGCCCTCGATCACCTCCACCGAGAAGCTAGGCGCAGGGGTGGCTCCAGATGGGCGGCGAGACCACTCAGATCCTCCTGCAGCTTGCTGGGATTGCGCACGCCTACCACCTTAAAGCCAGCATCCTCGTCCAGGCCGAAGAGCTGCGCGGCGTCGATGTGGATCTGATGAATGACCTCGGGGGCTACGCGGTCAAGCTGCTCAGATATGGCAGATATACCAGCTATGTGGCCGTGATCGAAAACCCGGAATGGCGAATCTTTCTGATGAGCCACCAGCGGGACATTTCATTCAAACGCGTCGGCACCAGCACCGCCCTTCCCGCTCACCGGCTCAATCTTCCAGTAGACGTTATACCAGAACCTGTGCCCTTCCTCTCTCTTCCTGCGCTCCTGATCCACATAGCCCCACCTGGCCAGGGCCCTCAATGAACTGGAGAGCCGTCGCTCGATGCGAATCCAATCGACGTAGGAGGCCATCTCCAGCTCCATGTCCTGGGCGATCTCCTTCAAGGACTTGGCCTCATCTTTGCTCTCGGGAAGAACGGCTAAAATGGCCTCATGGTTCAAGGCATCTCTCTCCATCTGCCTGATCTGATGATAATTCCCCCTGCTATGCGCTCAAAGAGCCGGGCAGCTGGCTCCAATGGTCCCTTATTTGCTAAGATATTACTGTATAGATATATTTAATATTAACTGATAAATGGCAGGATGAGGGCGGCAAGGAATAGGATATAAATGAAAGGGGCCTTCTGGAAGATGGAGCTGCAAAAAAAAAAACATAACCGAACAGAATCGCAGGTACGTCATCAAGGAGATCGGGCAAACTCCTGTCCGAGATCTGCGGATAAAAGGCCGGGCGGAGCAGGAGTGGGGGCGCAGCACCCATTACCAAGAAGCTCGCCAGCATGCATGAGGATGCACAAAAAATGCTGCGGGATTGACCCTCGGCAGTCAGGCCAAAAGCTCTTTAGATGCCATCGGTTGAAAGTCCGTAGATGCCTGTGAATTTATTCATGGGAGTGGTCACTATTCCCCGCCAAGCACGGTCCGAGGTGAGGGGATACCGCAGAGGCTCCCTGCCCAGCACGGCAAGGGCATTACCCTTATTATGCCAGAAATAAGCCTCACCTGGCCCCATCCTAATCGCTATATCATAAGTCGAGAGAGCCTCATCGTATCGTCCCAGGACTGGAAGAACATTGCCTTGATCAAACCAGTCTTTTGCCGTCATCTGCCCAAACGCCGGAGCACAAGGACGACCAGCAAAATAATAACAATAAGTCTTCTTCGGATATAGATCAATCCTGCCGCATAGTTATTGTTTTTTATGGTCAACTTAATAAATTAACTTTCCTTTTTGTGATCTATCCGATCATGTGCCATCTCTCAAAGCACCCAGCACTTTTTTCGCAGCCGAGCACCTCTCCGCCCTGGACTCGTCTGCCGCCATTAGCTCCAGGTCCTCAACGCCGATCTGGCCCATCTTGAACTTGGTCACTAGAATTCCGGTCATGACGGCATCGCTATGCTTCGCTCTCTTGCGCACTCTTCCCCATCCCCAAAAAATTGCCGGCCTGAATCTACTTCAGCCAGACACCTCCTGATAAATCAGTCAGGCAGTTAATAGCTTGCGCCTTGTCTGGTTAAATTTCTTTGGCATGGAGATGGGCTCGCATAAATCTGAGCCGAAACCTATATATCTCGGCAATCGACGTATATGTACTTGGCAAAAGTCGAAGCCATTGTTTTCCCTCCTACAACTGGCTTTTGCCTCCCTCCTTCTTATCCATCAATTCCCCGATAGGTGTTTAGCTCTTGGCCCGTAGAGAAGCCCTGGGCTCAAAATTAGAGGAGGAAGAGGGAGAGAAGGCTCCTGAGTCAGAAGTAATTACTTCTGACAGAAGAGAGGGAGAAGAAGAAACATTAGAGGGCAGAGTGCACAAGGGAATCAAAAAGCCCTCTGCCGATCAAGACCTTTTTCTGTTCTCAGTATTCTTTGAAGAAGACCGGTTCGACACCAAAGCCGGCCAACTGCAAAGGCAATTGCGATTGGTGACGGCCACCTCGTAGCAAGACTGCCAGCCACAGAGCAACGCGACTGCTCAATGATCATCCTGAAATCGACGTCTCAAAACTGCTCCAGCAGGCAATCAGGAGTACGGGCCGCAACACCCGATCACCAAGAAGCTGGGCAGCATGCATGCTGATGTGCAGAAATTGTTGCGGGAATAGGCAGTCATGCCCCTCCTGCCCCTGGATTGAATGCTTATCTTTCTGATTGCTCTATTGACCTTACCCTTTCTCAATCTCTTTTTCTATCCTCTCAAATAGGTCTGGGTATTTCTCCCTAAATGCCGCTTCGAGGGTTTCGCTAACCTCTTTGCTCATGGAGAACCTGGCTGTTGTGAGCTGCAGGTAACGCAGGGCTGACATTACAAGAGGCGACCAGGTCGATATCCTGGGGCTCTTCAATGCTTCAGAAATAGCCTGTTCGAGAATCTCCTGATTGACAGACTCTGCTGTTTTATTTATCTTAATAGCGGGAAAGTGCTGCCTGCTCTTAAGACCTTTGATCGCTGGTATCTTTTTCTCTCTCTCTCGTTTATCCTGAGTAATTACTCCTAACTTTTTACTATTTACCCCTAACTCATTAGTAGTTACTTCTGACTTATTAATATCTACTTCTGACTCAGTAGTTAGACCTGGCGCTTTAATAATTACTTCTGAATTCTTAGTAATTACTTCTGACTCAGGAGCCGTTTCTTCTTCCTGTTCTGAGAATAAGGCCCCAATCCCTTTGCCTAGAGCTTCTCTACGGACCAAGCTGCAACACCTCCTCTGATAGTTTTTTATAAGCCAAAGCACCAGCAGATTCTGGATCATACAAACATATAGGCTGGCCATGGCTGGGAGCTTCGGCCAGCTTGATACTTCTTGGTATAATGGTCGAGAAGACCTCGTCCTTGAAAAAACTCCTCACCTGTTCCTCCACCTGCTTGCTGAGATTGGTCCTGGCATCATACATAGTGAGCACAACCCGGCGCGTAGGCTTATTGCCCAACCTCGTCTCTACCATTTTTACGATCTTTATGAGCTGGCTCATTCCCTCCAGGGCGTAGAATTCTGCTTGCAATGGTATCAGGAGCAGAGAGCATGGTGTGAGACTGTTAATAGTGAGAAGGCCCAGGCTGGGTGGGGTATCTATGATTACGTAATCATAATCCTGCAAGGGAGAGAGCTTCTCCTTCAAGATTAATTCCCTAGCGATCTGGTTGGCGAGCTCTGGCTCTGCGCCGGAGAGATCGATGTTGCAGGGTGCAATGAAAAGGCCAGGGATCTCTGTGGGCAGGATGACCTCCTGGAGAGGTATGTCTCTCACCATTACATCATACATCTGACTTTTCAGATGCCATTTGTCAATACCCAGGCCAGTGCTGGCCGCCCCCTGGGGGTCGAGATCGATCAGAAGGACCTTTTTGTCCTTGAGAGCTAGGTAAGCGGCAAGGTTGATAGACGTCGTCGTCTTACCACATCCTCCTTTGTGATTGCAGACTGTAACCACCCTCATGAGTAATTAGTAATTACTTGTGAGTAATAAGACTTTTGATGAGTGTTAATTTGGAGGATAATTGGCAGCTAGAGGCATAGTAATGAGTATTTACTTCTACGTAACTACTCATTAGTAGTTAATAAAAACTAATTAGTAATTACTAACCTTTATTTACTAAGCATAAAAGTGCTCCACTAGACTGGAGCCGGGCTATCCCAACGAGACCAACATACTGAAGGACTTAGGAATGAAGAAGGCCAGATCAGGCTAGGCACAAATATGATTATCCTACCCTTCCAGGCAGAACTCTTGAGGCCATAGGTCATCTTCCGAGCCCATAGAGCCAATATCCTCAGCTTCGAAGCGGCACCGGATCATCTCATCGACCTCTGATAACCTGATCCTGAAGACCTCGGCCAAGATCTCTTTAGCTGCCTCCAGCTCCATAGCCTTCTGATCCTGGTATATGGTCTTCTGTTGTGGCCTGAATAGTTGCTCAAAGACTCCTGCCATGATGAGCAAATAAGCCGGATGAGAATAAGTACTTTGGCCAGAAATCAATATCAAGCGACCATTTTTACATGAGGAGAATAAGCGATTTAGATACAAAGGGAGGAAGAAGACATGAAATTAAATAGATATCTCCCGGTGCCCCAATGCTGCTTTCTTATGTATCAAGAGAGACAAAATCCGTTACATAAGAAATAGCCGACCGCTATTTTCATAATCGTGAAGCGATTAATTTTGTAGTGCCCTAGAATTGACTTTCTCCTCCCTCAATGTTTTCCCCCACACCTACTGAGCGATCTTATGTAGGCAGGGGATGAGACGACAAACCTGGATAGTAGATGGCCCGGAAGAAAAACCGAACCACTTGGGAGTATGAACGATCTTTCCGGGCCGATGAGATATAGAACAAAAATGGTTATGAAGGTTGTGGGATGAATGGAGCAAAAGGTTTGCGGCGTTTTGGTGCATTTGCGGCCATGTGGCGCAGCTCACCCAAAGCATAAGCCAACTATAGTGCAGCACCCAAAGATTGAAGCTAATAATCCACATGCATTGGCGTCATAACATGGCGAATAAGTATCATTCTTTGGGTTCTTGACTATAGACTTACCACCAAGCCAGGAAGAGGCTGGGTCGAAGAGCAGGTAGCGGTTCTGGAAGTGAGATAAAGATGACCGATGAGAATCGCCCCAGACCAAAATTTCTGCTAATTGGGGTTTAGAGCCAGGAAATTGGAGATGTTGCAAAATGAGCGATGATGACGCATATATGGACAATCGGCCCAGATCGCCGCATACCGATGAACAACGCAAGAAATTTCGAGCAGACCTAACCCAAAGATTCATGAAGGATCTACCAGCAACGATTGAGCGTATCTGGGAACTTCCATGCCTCAATATTACGTCTGTCTCCAAGCCCTACCCAGATCTCCTGATTGAAGCACGTGAACTCTTTGTAAATGGTTATTTCTATTCCTGCGTTGCTATGTGCGGTATTGTTGGTGAACGGCTCATTAAAGACGTGCTGCGGAATTCTGTTTCGATTGAGAAGGATGGGAAAAATCAACGTCCAAGTGAAGCTGCATTTGATCAGTTGGAACGTGTCGAAGTTTTCGGTATAGTCAATTTCTTGAATGAGGCTGGACTGCTAAGTAAAGATGCAGCCACAGCAGCGCGAAAACTTGGAGAACTTCGCAATGCTTATGCGCATTCTCGTGGCAAAGGTTCTGAGAAAGACGCAATCGAGGCCATCAAGTATCTTCATGCGATTGTAGAAGACACGGTATCTATTTTCAAGGGCTTCGATCTCCAACACGGTGTAATGATATTCAAGGACATGGATACTAGAGGCGATGTACTCCGTGCTAAAGTGACTAAGCTCAAGTGATCTTCTTATCAACCAAAGTCATTCTCTCAGAATTTTGTGATCTATGCAACGGTGAAAAGTGATCTAAGATCAAAAAAACGTTTCATTTGGCAACGGTTCGGGAAGGTGATCTATCCTCCCTTCGATATAATATTCGTCTGCTATTTTAATAGAAACGATACCGAAACGGTATTAGCAGGTAAACTAAAGCTGGCAGCAAATGGTTGTTATCCTTCTCGGATTTATATTTTAAGAACAAATTTTAATGCATTATCTTATATCCTCAGTTCATAAAGGGCAGTACTTCAGTCATTCTGAACCGTTGCCATTTGTCGCGTTCGCGATCTTCTTTTATAATAGTGCAATCATCTAAATCATCAACTTTAGCCACAAGTCGCATTGTTGCCCGACCATCATTTGGCGTGTGCTCACACTTCAGAGCCGGAAAAAGTCTTTCTGCCTTCTCCATTGCCCGGATTGCATCACG
>Ga0116172_10002055_pt1 | contig 17870 bp, 16 predicted proteins | sample AD_UKC083_MetaG_FD_89799 | JGI IMG/M metagenome (GOLD analysis project Ga0116172, IMG submission 89799) | Active sludge microbial communities of municipal wastewater-treating anaerobic digesters from USA - AD_UKC083_MetaG | ecosystem: Engineered > Bioreactor > Anaerobic > Digestate | place: USA...
AAATACAGGAGTCAACTTATAAAATTCATGCAAAAAAAAGCAGCAGAATTAAATTTACAAGTAATTGATATACAGTGAAAAGCATAAAGATGTTCATTGGTAGCCGTCCCGATAATGTAAATCTTTATGGCCATAGGTATAGGGCCTTTCGGGACGTGTCGAAATGGGGCCTGATTGTTGAAGAATTTTATCGAATAATTATTTCGGTCGACTTCGACTCGTTGTTCAATAAGTTTTTTCAAAAAATACATTTTTGTTCAGAGCAACGGCTCTGTCTGACCGAAATGACTGTACTGCAACAAATTACATTATTGTTGTTATTCGTAGCATTCCGATCCATCGGAATTGTCGAAGCGTGGCTTGTAAATGAGAGAATTTTTACAACTAACCGCCGGTCGGCTTCCCTGCTGTAACATATATTTAATGCTTTTGAAACAGCCCCAATAAGTATTTGGTATAAAATGACCTGCTTCGTGCAACGTCCGCACACATCCACAAATTTTACTTCGTTCATTTATGAATAGGTCAGTTAATTTGTCATTCGGGAGTAAAAAAAATGCCGGCAAATTATCATGTCCCTGTAATTTTTTATATTTGTATGAAAATCTATAAAAAATCCATGAAGAAAGTCATATTATCCCTTTTTGCAGTTAGCCTGCTGATTAGTTGGTCTTATGCACAGCACGCTGGCAGTTCTGCCCCCTATGAGTTTCAGGCCAGGTATCACATGCTTGATTCTTCGGAGCTTTATGTACCTAAAATTGCGGGAAAAGCGTTTACCGCCACTGCTCCGCCAACAGGCACTGTACGAGCCATAGCCGAATGGGAGCCGGCACAGGCTGTTCTTGTCTGCGCATACAGTTATGGGGGGCAACCGACTTTCGGCATTCCATATTCATTGATTGCCGAAATGTCTGAAACCTATAAGGTGATCACTATGGTAGAATCATCAGCACATCAAACCACGGTGACAAATAATTATACCAATAATGCTGTAAACTTATCAAACTGCAGTTTTATTATTGCCCCCCTTGATTCTTATTGGGCCAGAGATTTCAGCCCCTGGTTTATCATGACTAACAATAATACCGTGGCAATAATTGATTTCCCATATAATCGCCCCTCCAGACCGAACGACGACAATGTCCCTGTCGTCATGTCCACTTACCTCACCGAACCTCTTTACGGGATGAATGTTATGCATACCGGGGGCAATTATATGTGCGACGGGATGGGTGTGGCAGTCATGACAGATCTCGTTTTAGATGAGAACTCACTGACACATGCACAAATTGACACAGCGTTCAAACAATATATGGGTATTGTCAACAATTACATAACAACTGACCCTTTAAACGATTATATTAAACATGTTGATTGCTGGGGAAAATTCCTTGATGTCGATAAAATATTAATCGCTTCAGTACCCACAAACAATGCACAATATACCGAATACGAAGCCATGGCGGCTTATTGGGCGAATGAAATATCTTCGTATGGAAATCATTACCAAGTGTACAGGGTTTATGAGCCAAATGGTCAACCCTATACCAACTCCATTATACTGAATAATAAAGTACTTGTACCTGTTAAAGGCGGAACCAGTGCTTCTTATGATAATGCAGCTCTGGCAGTTTATCAGGATGCCATGCCGGGTTATGAAATACTTGGCTTTACACAACTCTCTTCAGCCCCATGGCAATCGACAGATGCCTTACATTGCCGCGCACACGAGATTGCAGATAAAGGCATGCTGTACATCAACCATATGCCGCTGCTTGGCGAAAAAACCGTACAGTCGCAGTATCCGGTTACAGCCGGCATTTATGCAGTGAGTGGCAGCAGTATCATTGCCGATTCCGTTTACCTTAAATACAAGGTATATCACGGATCCTGGGGGGCCTGGACAAAAATCAATATGACCAATACCGCCGGAAACATCTGGACCGCAAACATACCGCAACAAATGGCCGGCGACACCATTTTATATTATATCCACGCAGCCGACCAATCGCCGCGAAATGTGAATCACCCTTTAATCGGCCAGCCCGACCCGCACAGATTTTATATCAATGGAACTGCCACCACCATCGAAAACTACGACCTGACAAAAGCCATAGTATTCCCCAACCCGGCCACTGATTTCCTTTTTGTGCAGATGCAAAACACCGGAGATGCCGAAACAACCGTTTTGCTTACTGATCTGACGGGAAAACAGGTAAAATATATCTCAGAAAAAAACCTCGATACAAGGATGCTGCGCCTTGACATCAGCTCGTTGCCTGCAGGCACATATTTTCTAAGCATTCATTCAGGAGATTTTTTGAAAAACCAGAAAATTATGGTCATTCATTAACCGGAAAAATTCTTACAAATTTTTCAATGGTAATCTGCGACTAGCAAAACAGACACCCGGGCACCTCTAAAAACTTCATCAAAAGCCCGGCCGATAAACCGTCTCTACCCTTCGCAGGTAGGTGCTTGATTCCCAAGTGCTAATGCACTTTGAACTAGTACAGATACGGTATCGTTATAACCTGAAAATTTTGAAGAGTTGACCCAAAGAATTTTCGCTTAAAATCAGACATAATTAATACTTAAAAACCTGTTTTTGTTTTAGTTGGCTTTTTGTCAGGATATCAGCAGCAAAATTGATGAAAACCAAAAATTCTAATGAATACATTCCGTATCTCAAAAAAATACTATTTTCACGGATAATTTTAAAAATTCAACTATGAAAAAAACCATTTTCATCGTTTTGTTGTTGTGGAGTTTTAGTCTCCAGGCCGCTTTCGACGACTATTTTGAAAACAAAACCCTGCGTATTGATTATTTCCATACCGGGAACAATGTGACAGACATCTACTCCATCGACGAACTGATAGAAGAACCTTACTGGGGAGGCTCCAAAGTCAACCTGATCGACATTTTCAATTACGGAAAGTATAAATTTCTGGTGTACGATAAAGAAAGTAATACGCTAATATACTCCTACACCTATAACACATTGTTTTCTGAATGGCAAACCACCGATGAAGCAAAAACCACATTCAAATCATTTTCCGAAACGGTAACCATGCCCTTTCCGAAAAAGCCCGTCAAATGCGAATTCTATACAAGGAACAAAAAAGGCATCTTCGAAAAAAAATTTGAATACGCCATCAATCCGAAAAACTATTTTATCAACAAGGAACGGCGGCAGGCCTACCCCAAAATAGACATTCTCAACTCCGGCAACCCTGCAGTTAAGGTTGATATTGTTGTAATACCCGAAGGATACACCGAAAAAGAAATGGACCTGTTTATCCGCGATGCCGAAAAATTTGCAGAATACCTGTTTAATGCCCGGCCTTATAAGCAAAACAAAGACAAATTCAACATCTGGGCTATCAAAGCGCCATCCAAAGAATCGGGTACCGACATCCCGGGCAAAGGTATCTGGAAAAACACCCTGGTCGGCTCAAGCTTTTATACCTTCGACACGGAAAGATACCTGATGACTTCCGACAACAAAGACCTGCGCGATGTGGCTTCCAACGCACCCTACGACCAGATATATATTATTGCCAACTCCGATAAATACGGCGGCGGTGCCATATACAATCATTACGCCGTCAGCGTAAACAAAAACCCTTACGCTGAATATATCTTCACCCACGAGTTTGGCCATTCATTTGCCGGCCTCGGCGACGAATACTACGATTCCGAGACCTCGTACAACGATTTTTATCCTCTTGATGTGGAACCCCCCGATCCCAACCTGACCACCCTGGTAAATTTTGATTCCAAATGGAAAAATCTCATCGAAAAAGACACCCCCGTACCTACCCCCAACGATCCAAAAAACAAAGGCAAAGTGGGCGTTTTTGAAGGCGGCGGCTATGTAACCAAGGGAGTGTATCGCCCGGCGTACGACTGCACCATGAAATCAATTTCGGTGGACAATTTCTGCCCGGTGTGTACACGTGCCATTGAAAAAATGATAGAATTCTATTCAAAATAAATTTATAAATCAATAAAAACCTAAAGGAGAATAATTATGCCTATTACAAAACTGGAACAAATGTTCGATCTGCTGAAAAGCAAAGAAAAAAAACAACTAGTAGCTGCCTATGCCAACGATTCACATACCATCGGAGCCGTCAGTCAGGCTGTAGATATGGGACTCATCGAAGCCACCCTGGTTGGAGATACCGACACTATTAATAAAGTGTGCAGCGAGATGAACATCAACCCCGGTAAATTCACCATCGTTCAGGAAGCCGACGAAATAAAAGCCGCAGAAAAAGCCGTTGCACTCATCAACGAAGGCAAAGGACATATCCTGATGAAAGGCCTGGTGAGCTCGGATAAATACATGCGGGCTATCCTGAATAAGGAAAAAGGCCTGATGTCAAATCCCAATGCCGTACTCAGCCATGTTACCGTAATAGAAACCCCGCAGTATCCCAAATTGCTTATCGTGGCCGATGTAGCTATCATCCCGCTGCCCGACCTGAAACAAAAAATAGTGATGACCAATTACCTCATCAAAACGGCACATGCACTGGGTATTGAAAAACCCAAAATCGCCATCCTCGCCGCCACCGAACAAATGTCGGCCGGTATGCCTGCCTGTGTGGATGCCGCCATCATAGCCAAAATGGCCGACCGCGGACAAATCAAAGGCGCCATCGTGGACGGGCCGCTGGCCCTGGACGTAGCCGTTGACAAAGAAAGCTGCGAAATAAAAAAACTCAACAGCCCCATTCATGGCGATACCGACTGCATACTTTTCCCGAACATAGAATCCGGCAATGTGTTCTTCAAAACCAACACCAAACTGGCCGGCGGCGAACTCGGAGCCGTAGTGTTCGGCGCTAAAGTGCCTGCCGTACTTACCTCGCGTGGCGACAGCGAAAAAACCAAACTGTACTCCATAGCACTGGCAGCCTGCCTGGCAAAATAGTTATTATTTTTTTACAGAAATTTATATAAAATGGGAAAAAGAAACATCCTCGCTATCAACCCCGGCTCCACCTCCACCAAAATAGCCGTTTTTAAATCCAACGACCTTGTATTCACCACCAATATCAAACATCCGTCAGAAGAAATCGACAAATTCGACAGAATTTCCGACCAGTATGAATACCGAAAAAACATCATCGTAAAAGAATTGGAAAAAGCCGGTATCGCCTTGTCTTCCATCGAAATAATCATCGGCAGGGGCGGATTAGTAAAACCAATACCTTCGGGTGTTTATGGAGTGAACGAAGCCATGAAAGCCGACCTCAGGGTGGGTGTGCTGGGACAACATGCCAGCAATCTTGGCGGCCTCATTGCTGATGACCTGGCAAAGATGATTCCGGGCGCCAAAGCGTATATTGCCGACCCGGTAGTGGTTGATGAACTGGAAGATGTTGCCAGAATTAGCGGCCACCCCGAATTTGAACGCATTTCTATATTTCATGCGCTGAACCAAAAAGCCATCGGACGTATGCACGCTCAGGCCATCGGTAAAAAATACGAAGACCTGAACCTGATTGTGGTACATCTGGGTGGCGGTATCAGCGTAGGCGCTCACCGCAAAGGCAAGGTAATAGATGTAAATCAGGCCCTCGACGGCGAAGGGCCTTTTTCGCCGGAACGCAGCGGCACATTGCCTGTAGGAGCACTGGTAAAACTATGCTTCAGCGGAAAATATACCCAAAAAGAAATACTGAAAATGATCACCGGCAAAGGGGGCTATGTCGCCTACCTCGGAACTAACAGCGCCTATGAAGTAGAGCAAAGGGTAACGGCCGGAGATGAAAAAGCCATTTTTATCCAAAAAGCTATGGCCTACCAGATAGCCAAAGAAATAGGTGCCATGTCGGTAGTGCTTGAATCGGAAGTGGACTCTATTGTCATCACCGGAGGCATGGCTTACGACAAAAATTTCGTCGGCCTGATCAAAGAAAAAGTTAATAAAATTTCTTCTGTAGATGTATATCCCGGCGAAGATGAAATGCGCGCCCTCGCCCTGAACGGACTTATGCTGCTAAACGGAGAAATAATACCCGCAGAATACAAATAAACAAATACGAACTGCGGGGCTTGTTGAAAACTTTTTCATGATAAAAAAGGGATTTCTGTTGACTTCCCTGGATTTATTTTGTATATTTACAAAGCTTTTTTGAAATAAAACGTTCTTGTTTATATACAAATCCACATTCTTATGAAAAAAAATCTATCCTGCCTCGCAATTTTTATTGCCGTTTTTGTTTTCATTTTTTCTTCCTGTAAAAAAGACAATACCGACGATCCGCCGGCTACGGTCAAAACAGGCTATGTAACCGGAAAAGTGATTGCCAAAAATGGCACGACTCCCATCCCCAATGCCTCGATTTTTGTTGATGCCGACGGAGAAATTTACATTACTAAATCGACGCTGGACGGCAGCTTTACCCTGCAAGCCCCCATCGGTGAACAAGTGTTAAACATCCAAACCGGAGGAGGAAACATTTTCAGAGCACAGTACCCTGTCAGCATTGCTGAAAACCAAACCACCACCGTGCCTTCAGGAACACTCAAGCTGTTGCAGGCTGACAGTCTTGCCTATATCCACGGCTTATACGACAACATCCAGGTTCTCATCCAGGATTCATTAGGATACAGTGTGCACGAAATTTTTGTCAGCGACCTGAGTAACCTGTCCCTTCTTGAAACCTTCGGCGCTATCTTTCTGAATTGCGGCAAGCAGGGTGTCATGGATTCAATCAAATACCAAAACCTGCTCACCTATGTTCAAAACGGCGGCAGCCTGTATGCATCCGACTGGGCTGTGGAATACCTCACCGGAGACGGCAATTATAAAAGTACCGGCCATGCACACGAACCTTACGGAATAAAAGCTACCTGCCCTAACGGGTTGCCTGGCGGATTTATCGCAGACAGCACCTTATGCACAACTAAGTCAGGCCCAGCCACCATGGTAAACAATGCGCAAATTGTCGCACAAGACCTTATCGACTACCTTGGAATCAACACCATTAATATTGAATATGATCTCGGAGCCTGGGAAGTTATTGAGCTTATTGACATCCCCTGGGAAATTCTGATACAGGATAATAATACATACGGACCTTTAGCCGCCCGCATCTATCCTGCTCCTTCTCCCAATAAATCCATACAACGGATGCTCGACCAGGGATGGGTTACTATTTGCCACATCCCACCGGGAAACCCTGCTAATGCACACACCATAACGATTTCGGTCAATGCACTGCCCGCACATCTTGCCCATGGTGACTTCGTCGGATCATGCGAAAGCGTGGGCTACGGCGGCGTTATATATTACACCACCTTCCACAACGAAGTCCAACACAATATCAGCAACGATGTTCAGCACATTTTACAGTATTTTATTTTAAATATGTAATCAGCAAAAAATTTATCCCATGAAAACAAACACCAAACTTTTATTTATTGCCCTGGCCGCATCGTTAATGATGTTCAGCGCCTGCAAAAAAAGCAACCATGACCTGGATATCATCCCCACTGGCAATGGCCCTTACAGCCCCACCACCGACCAATTTATGGCAGGGCTGGGTACCACGCCGGGATATCCCACCGGCACCGAGTTTACGCTGCCTGCCAATATTCTCATTATCGGCGAAATCAGGGGCGGCATACAGGGTAAAAGCTACCAGGTTGATAAACAGAAATACAACGGACCTTTCCCTGTATTGGCTGAGGACAAAGCTTGGGTTGATTACGGAACCGGCACCTATGTAAATTTATACATTAAGTTTTTCAATGCCTTGCCCACCCCGTCTTCTGTTACCATCCCGGGAGGATTGATTTTTGTGGATTCGTCCGACCTGCATGAACATATTGGCCATTATCAGAAAGGATATATCATGCAATCTATCACCATTCCCGTACCTGCTTTAGATACGGCATTTGCTCATATCAAAGCTTACTGCCTGAACGCCACCCTCGCGGCAAGCAATTACAATGCCGTATATTATATTGGGCCCATCACCAACAACCCGCAACTAAACCAGATCACCACCATCATGGCCCCCAAACAATATCCCTTTGGAGAAGAATACAATATTCAACAGATTGTCTGGGATGTTACCGACCTCGGATTAGCACTTTCTGCCGCGCAGATACAATACCTGAATTCTTTGCCATAATTTTGTTTTGATTGTTGTTATAAAAAACCGGCGGTAAATACCTGCCGGTTTTTTTTATCCACATTTTGAAAACTATTTCATTAAAAAAACTATGTTTGCTCCTCCTTTTAATAAAGAGTTTTCATAATTACTGGCCGATTAATTGTTTGCACATAGCACAAATGCATGCTATTAGCGGCGCGTTGGCCTGGTCAAAACGGCGGCCGGCGCCGGGGTGAATCAACAGGACGGTGAAAATCAGCAAAGGCAGCCCGCCTAAACGGGCTGTTTGTCTGAAATGGCCTGCACCATCCGCTAATAAACAGATACAACTTTTTCCTTCCTTTCAAACCAGGCAAACTTTTTTGTCCTTTAATGGCCATTTCGGGCACTCCTTTGCATGCTTTTCCCGGCCTGATGAGAGCGGGCGGAAGCATACGTTTTGACAAGGTTTTTTGGTAACTTTTTTTCCGAAAAAAAAGTTACATTAATAAGTACTTGCCCTGAACGGCAACACACGAGCCTTAGTAGTGGTAACAATAAACAACCTATCAATAACTGCCAAAGTTTTTCTGTTTTTTTATCTGAATTACGAAAGTAGAGTTATTTACAAAAAAATAATCTTTTGCAACTCCTCAAAAATTGATTGGCCGGGTTTTTTTATCCACATTTTGAAAACTATTTCATTAAAAAAAATAACTTTGTTTTTTTTATCAACCAATTTTCAATGAAACAATACTTAGAACTTCTCGATCATGTTCTGCAACAGGGAACCGCAAAATCCGACCGGACAGGCACAGGCACCATCAGCGTATTTGGTTATCAGATGCGATTCGACCTGAATGAAGGGTTCCCTTTATTGACTACCAAAAAGTTACATCTGCGGTCAATAATACATGAATTACTCTGGTTTCTTCAAGGCGACACCAATATCAAATACCTGAAAGATAACAACGTTTCCATCTGGGATGAATGGGCAAACGAAAACGGCGACCTGGGGCCGGTATACGGGAAACAATGGCGTTCGTGGCAAACTTCAAATGGCCAGGCCATCGACCAGATTTCACAATTGATACAAAACATAAAAACCAATCCCGATTCACGCAGGCTTATCGTCAGCGCATGGAACATAGGCGAAATAGAAAAAATGGCGCTTCCACCCTGCCATGTATTGTTTCAGTTTTATGTAGCCGAAGGAAAACTATCCTGTCAGTTATACCAGCGTAGTGCAGATATCTTTCTGGGTGTTCCCTTCAATATTGCCTCCTATGCCCTGCTCACCATGATGGTGGCACAGGTTTGTCAACTGAAACCGGGCGACTTTGTGCACACTTTCGGTGATGCGCACTTGTATAACAACCACCTCGACCAGGCCAGGCTGCAACTTACACGGGAGCCGCGCCACCTGCCCGTGATGAATATCAATCCTGACGTGAAAGATATTTTTGGTTTTCATTTCGATGATTTCGAACTGCAGGGCTACGACCCGCATCCCCACATCAAAGCAGCCGTATCCGTTTAATTTATACTAAGATGACAGAGAACAAACAAATATCCATCATTGTCGCCATCGCCGAAGATTATGGAATAGGCAAAAACAATCAATTGTTATGGCACATCTCCGAAGACCTGAAACGTTTCAAAAAAATCACCTCAGGACACACCGTGGTAATGGGCAAAAACACATACCTATCCCTGCCTTTCAGGCCTCTGCCCAAAAGAAAGAACATTATCATTACCGATGACCCAAACGAAACCTTTGAAGGCTGCGAAACCGTTTATTCTATACATGAAGCCATAGAAAAAATGGACGAGCATGCTGAGAACTTCATTATGGGCGGAGCCAGCATTTACAGGCAGTTTTTCGGGATAGCCCAAACCCTCTACATCACCAAGGTACATACAATGCTGGAAGCCGATACTTTTTTCCCGGTTATTTCTGACAAAGAATGGAAACTTACTGAAGAAAGCGAAAGACAATCCGACCCCGACAACGGCCTGAATTATACATTTTTAACTTATGTAAAAAAAGAAAAATGAAAAAGACATTTTTCGTGCCGGTTTTAATTGTCGCGGTTTTCACAGGATTGAGTTCATGTCAAAAAGATACTTCCGGCGAACAGGATAGTGTGCAGCAAGCCATCATTTCAAATACTTTTGAAACCGTTTCCAACGACATATTTAAAACGCTTATTTATAGTGTAATCGCAGTGAACGACAGCCTGTATCACCCCAATGATTCAAACAATTTTAGGCTTAATGACCCCTGTATTACCTGTAATCTGAATTCAGCCGATACTTTGTCATGGCCAAAAACCCTGCATATGACATTTCCGGCGGGAGGATGCCAATGTGCCGACGGTGTCAGCCGTGCAGGCGAACTGACAATTGAAATACCGGGCCCTGCATGGCCTCTCAATGCCAAATTTAATGTTACGTTCAACAATTACACGGTGGCATCAGCCGTTGTCAGTGGTTTCAAGCACATCAACATAACGGATACGGAAAATTTTTCGTTCACGGATTCCACAAATTTAGTATCTGTCTCAGTAAATCCTTCCGGGCAGTGGTCGGCAACGCATTACTGCCAATGGGTACAGGGCCATACCACTCCTGCCAATATTACAGATGACCTTTTTATTTATGGCGGAAACGCCTCCTATGAATCCAGCATTGATGTTGCTGAGGGAATTTCCTTCCAGGTTGCCATAGTGGACGCACTGCAATTTGCCAATTTTTGCTATTGGATAGGAAGCGGAAAAACTGAAATAAATTCACCCGGACATTCCATCACCACGCTCACCTATCCTGACAGTTGTCTTAATCAGGCAGTGCTTTGTGTGGATAATAAATTTCAGACCATCACTTTTTAACCCGAAACCTGCTTGTCAGGTCTTCTGCTTTTTCTTTTTGGCGGCAGGGAATAACACATTATTTAAAATCAGGCGATATCCGGGCGAATTGGGATAAAGTTCCAGTTTGGTAGGCGGGTCGTAAACAAAATGCTGGTAATCTTCGGGATCGTGCCCGCCCAAAAATGTCCACATGCCTTTGCCGTATTCGCCATGAATGTATCGCGCCTCGTCGGCCGACTTGTTTTCGCCCATTATCAACACTCCTGATTTTATAAATTTTTTATTAAAAGCAGTACTTTGTCCCATAAAGGCTTTGATGATTTTTTCATGGTCCTGGCACAACATAGTAGGCACAGGATCCCATTTAGCAGAATATTCGAACAAGGTAAAAAAATCATTCTGAGGAAGCACCCGCCGCGAGTACGAAACGTCGATATTAGATATTTCGTATTCGTATGGATTAGTAACAAGGGTAAAACCAGTAAAAGCAAAACACTTTGAATAGTCGAGTTTCTGCTGTGCCTGTGCGTCGCGCGGATCGCCGTCGAACATCACATCGCAGATATCGGTTCCTTCGGCGGCCAACGCTATGTCATAGCTATCGGGAGCCGAACACATAGAAAAGAGGTAACCTCCACCTGCTACAAAATCACGGATTTTTTTTGCTACCGCCAACTTAAGTTGCGACACCTTGTCGTAACCGAGTTTTTTTGCCGTTTCTTCCGACAACCTTTTATCCTCTTTATACCAGGCAGCATCTTTATAGTTTGCCCAGAATTTGCCGTATTGCCCTGTAAAGTCTTCGTGGTGCATGTGCAGCCAGTCGTAGGTGGGTAAAAGACCCTGCAACACTTCCTCGTCATACACCACATCGTAGGGTATTTCGGCATAGGTAAGCACCAGGGTAACGGCATCGTCCCATGGAAGCTTATTTTTAGGAGAGTACACGGCAATTTTGGGGACTTTAACAAGCTTCACATCATCCATATTTATCTCAGGATCGGCAATTTCCGACAGCACCAGGGCTGCCTGAGCATCCGAAATCACTTCGCTGGAAACCCCGCGGATATTGCATTCGTCCTTAAATACATCAAGATATTTACACATAAAGCTTCCACCTCTGTAATTAAGCAACCAGCTAACCTCCACCTCGCGCTGCAAAATCCAATAAGCTACCCCATAGGCCTTAAGGTGATTTTGCTGGGCATTATCCATGGGGATGAGCAAATAAGCGCTGTTGACAGGCTTCACAAGCAAAAAACAACATAGAATCAGTAAAAATTTTTTCATGAATGCTTACGGATAGCAATTTATTATAACGTAAAATACTGCTGCTTAGTATACCCGACATGGCAACCAGCCTGTTTGCGGCCTATGTCCCATGGATTAAAAAGGAACATCCACAGGGGGATCATCGGTCTTTTTGGCAGATTTTTTATTGATTTTTGATTGTACAATTTTCGTTGCCGGCTCGTAAAAGGCTTCGTTGGGCTGCATTGCCGGCTCTTCCACGTCTTTAAAATCTTCATAATCGGTAAACCGTCCAATGTTTTTCTGGAACCTCAGCTTTACCTCGCCTACCTGACCGTTACGGTGCTTAGCAACAATAATCTCAGCAAGTCCAGCGGTTGGGGTGTTATCTTCAAATTCTTCAATTTTATAGTATTCAGGACGGTAGATAAACAGCACCAGGTCGGCATCCTGCTCAATAGCACCCGACTCACGCAAGTCAGAGAGAATAGGTTTTTTGGAACCCGGACGTTTTTCCACTTCACGGCTAAGCTGCGACAGCGCGATGACCGGGATGCTAAGCTCTTTGGCCAATCCCTTGAGCGCCCTGGAAATTCCGCTGATTTCCTGTTCCCTCATTCCTTTAGTTTCAGCAGTTCCCGACATCAGCTGCAAATAGTCAATGATGATCATCTGGATATTATGCTGCGCAACAAGCCTCCTGGCCTTTGCCCTGAGCTCAAATATCGGCAAGGCAGGTGTGTCGTCGATAAAAATATGTGCTTCTTCAAGACTTTTTATACGGCTATTGAGTTGCTGCCACTCATAATCGGCCAGTTTTCCACGGCGCAGGCTGTCCGACTGAAGTTCCGTTTCCATCGAAATCAGACGCAACACCAACTGTATGGCCGACATTTCAAGCGAAAAAATAGCAACAGGAATACCATAATCGATGGCCGCATTACGTGCCATGGAAAGCACAAAAGCGGTTTTTCCCATGGAAGGCCTTCCTGCAAGAATTATCAGATCGGATTTCTGCCATCCTGCGGTAAGCCGGTCAAGGCCGGTATAGCCCGTTGGCACCCCAATAGTAGCAAAATCACTGTTTTTGCCGGCTTCTTTTGCCTTTTCTATTTCGCCGATGGCCTCTTTTAAAATATCCTGAATACTGCTGTATTTTCTGCGCAAATTGGTCTCGCTGATATCGAACAGGTTGCGTTCGGCCTTATCAAGCAGCTCAAATACATCGGTGGTATCTTCAAAGGCTTCGGTACTGATCTCTCCTGATATCCTGATGAGTTCGCGCTGTATAAATTTCTGCAATATTATACGCGAATGGTATTCAATATTGGCTGAAGATGCCACCTTGGATGTAAGCTGGGCAATATAATAAGGGCCTCCGGCAATATCAAGCTTGGCCATGGTTTTCAATTCGTTGGTAACCGTGAGGATATCTACGGGTTGCGACGAATTAAACAGATGGGAAATAGCCGTAAAAATATGCTGATGGGCTTCTTTATAAAATACTTCAGCTTTCAAAATCTCAATGACATTGGCAAGGGCGTCTTTTTCGAGCATCATGGCACCCAAAACCACCTCTTCGAGTTCAACGGCCTGAGGGGGAATTTTACCGTATTGTAGTATAGATTGCTCGGTAACCGGCGCTTTCGTGCGTTTTCTTACTATATCTGCCATAACAACTTTTTATTGTTCAAAAATAACTGAATGAGCAACGCCTTGAACAAAACAGCAGATAAAAATTTATCAACAACTATCAAATCGTTACTATGAAAGCATCGGCTATCAGGGGGGTATTCTGATACCTGCGAAACAGCTGCACTATGGTAACGACATCTTTCTGACAGTACCTGACAATGCGTTCCAGATCTTTTTCTTTCCAGTAAACGCCCGCCACATCGCTTCCTTTGATATCATCTTTTGGCGAAGGAATATCAAACAGGGCACTCAACAATTCCAGGGATGTATAGTTTTTATAATCACCGAACTTCCATAGTTCCATAGTATCCAGGAGTTTAACCTCCCAGGGCTTTTTACCGGCCAGGTCGAGAATGTCAGGAACCTCCACCCCATTAACCAGCATACGCCGCACGATGTATGGAAAATCAAATTCCTTACCGTTATGTGCACAAAGGTTATGTTGCTCTTTATTATAATACTGTGTCAATAATAAAGCAAATTCCTTTAATAATACCTTTTCATCATCGCCAAAAAACGACTTAACCTTTATTCCTCCCCCTCTGACAAATGCCACCGATATGCAAATGATTTTTCCGAATTCGGCATAGATTCCAGCCCGTTCGTACACATCAGCAGGCGACAACTCTTTTTCAGAAGAAAGAAATTGGGTCTTATGAGCCCATAGCTTTTGAAAATTTTCAGGCATTTGAGAAAAGTCTTCCCAACGGGGTACTGTTTCAATATCCAGAAACAAAATGTTTTCAATATTTACTTTTTTAAGCATATGATTAAATTTATCCCATTATAATTATCAATCTGACAGGTATTACCGTTTCTTCGTATAACCCGGACGCTGGCCAGGCAGACCGAAAAGTCATAATACTTAACACAAAGCAATTTTTCGTTTATCTATTGAAACCCAAAGGATTTCGATACGTTTTATGCTTAGCGAAGCTTATTATTCTAATCGGTATTAATTTGTAAAGTTAAGAATTTTTTTGTTTCAAACACAACATATATATCATTTTCTATTTTCCTGATAAAATTCACCACTATTTAAATTGGTATTTACACAGTTAAATATTGTGCAACCAATGCGAAATTTATAGGAGAAATTATATGAATCATTCTGGCATTTTGTAAATTTTTGATTGCATTTAATCAAGTATTCATACAAATAATTTTATAATTAAAATGAAGTTGGTATGAATGATTGACCAAGGTTTAGCATAAATAAACAAAACTGGAAAATACAGATCAATTTTGAGTTACAAAGAATTTTCAACAAGGAAAATTACTATTTTTCTTATAGCGAAAAAGAACTAAATCACGGTCAGTCAAAGTAGATTTTCATGAAGCAGCAGTGTCATGTAAAGGTTGTAGAAGATTTCAAAGTATACCAAAAGCAATAAGTACAACAATGGTTTTAATTGATATAAGGCCCATTTTTTTGCTTTTAATAGCCACTCAAACATATTGAATTATTCGAATATTTATTTATTTTTTTTATGTTTTATCTTACTATTTTTTGCTATTAATATTTATATATTTTGTTAAATCAAAAAAAAATATTACCTTTGTTTTATATACTTTTTTTAAAGATCAGTCCAATGCATAAAAATACTCTCTACTATTTTTTGTTCTTTTTTATAGCTATTGGCGCAAACGGTCAAGGATTGGTAAATGACGGGGCTATAATAAGCATAACTTCCGGCGCCAATATAAACATTGCAGACGGGCATTTCCTCAACCGGGACAACGGTGCCTATACAGGGACGCTGAACCTGGCCGGCAACATGGTAGTACAAGGCAACTGGACCAATAACTCTGCCGGGAATGTCCTGACAGCGGGATCGACAGGAACCGTTACTTTATCTGGCACCACACAACAGTTTATCCAGGGAACTACTGCAACAAATTTTTACAACCTCCTGTTGGCAAATACATTCGGCACGTCGCCTCAGTGCAGTCTCAAAGTAAACACCAACGTTCTCCACGACCTCACCCTCCCTGCGACTAACAACATCGGCTGTTCTGACACGGCCATTACCCTGGCTCTTGGAAAAGACGCCTCCAACACCGGCGAACTTAAACCCAATGACGGCATCAATTATACCGGCGGCTACCTCATAGGCGGCAGCATGAAACGCTGGTACAGCGCCACCACCAACAGCGGTCACACCGGCCTGTTTCCTCTCGGGGTTATGAACGGAGCAACACTATACAACAGGTATGTCCAGGTGGAATATACCACGGCCCCCACCACAGGCGGAACCCTCAGAACATACTGGAAAGCGGACCCTATGCTCTGGAACACTGCCTGGCTTGGCGCAGGCAGCCCGCCATACATCCCTTCCGTTTCAGGTTGTGCGGGATTTGAAATTACTTCTTTATGCGACGAAGGTTACTGGCAGGCCAATGCACGCGATGGCCTGACGGGTGGGGCATACAAAATTTCCCTGAGAGGAGACGGTTTGCCTAATGCAACCTATTCAAGCTGTTACCTGACAGCTTTGAAGGCATCTTATAACAATCCGGGGCTGGAAGGCGACTGGGGTGTAAACGGCACCCATGTTGCCCCAACAGGCGGATTAGCCAATCCGCTGGTTGTAAGGACAGGAGCCACCGGGTTCAGCAAATGGGGACTGGCAGGCGGTGGAGAACCCTATCCCCTGCCGGTGGAACTGCTCGAATTCAAAGCACGCTGTGTGACCAACGGCGTAAAAATAGAATGGACCACGGCTTCGGAGACAAACAATAATTATTTCAACATCGAACGAAGTTACGACGCCACAAACTGGACCGTGATAGCACAGATCCCCGGCTCCGGAAATTCAAACCAAATCACAAACTACTCTTACATCGATGAAATAGCAGCAAACGCAACAACATACTACCGCCTGAAACAAACCGACTTCGACGGCGCCTACGAATACTTTGCACCTACTTCCATCAACTGCAACAATGATAGCGAGAACATGATCATCGCCGTGTATCCCAACCCTTTCAAAGAAATCATCAATATTGAGATCAGCAATTTCGGTTTCCCACAGGCACAAGTACGCATAGTTGACGTCGTAGGAAAAACCATTTACAACGAGAGCCTTACTACTTCACCAAACTATAGCATAAGCACCTCCTACGACCTGAAAACGATGGCTGCCGGCGTGTATTTCATTGAAGTATCGGCCAGGGATATAAAAAAGAATTTTAAGATAGTTAAGAACTAAAAGTTGAAAGTGAAAAGTGGAAAGTAGTCATAGGTCATTAGTCTCTGGTCATTGTTCATTGTTAGTTGTTAATTGAGATGTGAAAAGCAGGGAAAGGTGCAGAGTTGAATAGTTAAATAGGGCGGAAGGCTCCCATGGTTGAGGGTTGCAATGAAAACGTCTGTAAAAAATGAAAAAGTAAACGATAAAATTTTAGAATAAAAGAAAAAAACAAATAACATGAAACCAAAATACTTACTCATCGCTCTCCTCCCCTTCATACTGGTAATTTCAACAGTTGCGCATGCCCAGAAAGTCGGCATCTCAGATGTTTCCGGTATTACACCGCAGAGTCTTCTGCATGTGCACAACAGTGCAGCTGGTCAGCTGTTCCAACTGACCAATGCAAATACCGGCAGTACAGCAACAGACGGTTTTTTTATCAGCACAGACGGCTCATCCAATATTGTATTCAATCAGTATGAAGCCGCCAAAATGTCGTTTTATACGAGTAACCTGGAGAGAATGACCATACTCAGCGGGGGGAATGTGGGAATAGGTACGGCAACACCTGCAAGCAAACTGGATATCAATGGCAATCTGAATATTGCTGCCGGCAATGGAACACGGGTATCCATTGGAGCGCCCACTACGGCAGCAGCGGCTATGCTTATTGGCAGGTTGTCGGGAAGCCCTTCAATCAAATCCACCGAAACATACCTGATGTTGGAAGGAGG
>Ga0116172_10002063_pt1 | contig 17828 bp, 9 predicted proteins | sample AD_UKC083_MetaG_FD_89799 | JGI IMG/M metagenome (GOLD analysis project Ga0116172, IMG submission 89799) | Active sludge microbial communities of municipal wastewater-treating anaerobic digesters from USA - AD_UKC083_MetaG | ecosystem: Engineered > Bioreactor > Anaerobic > Digestate | place: USA...
CGCCAGATGTTTTCCGGCTGGTTTAAAAAGAATGATGCTCTGGCAGAACGCGTGTTTCAGGCAACTTCTTCAGATTTCTGGTGTCGGGAAATGGCTATCGAGTATCGCAACACCATTCAGGCTCTGGCCGCCAAAACTTACGATTACAAGCTGGCGCTTGAACAGTCTGCAGAGTTGCTTTTTCACAAAGAAAAAGATCGGCCGATAACCATGCAGTTTTTTCAGAAAAATGGTGATTGGGCAATGAACAGCACTGATCGGCGAATTTCCGGCTACCTTTTTCGCCAGTTGTTCGGCCAGATGGTGGATCATTTTGAGAACGGGACATCCGAGTTATCAGGGAGCAACTGGGAACAGCGCATTAGAACGCTTTTTGGCAAAATGGCTTTTATTGAAATGTTTCTACCCGACTTCCGTCTCAAGCCCATTCCGGTAATTTTTCAGGGTCGTAATTATTACTTTACCTGGGAAATCCTTGTAAGAGCTGAGGACAGGAGGGTCTGCGCAGGTTTCTTTATGCTGCTGCCTGTCAGTTTTTCTCGGAACAACGGTCTTTCAGAGCGAATCATCAGTGATTGGTCCGTCGTCAGCCGCCAGGCGCGCGTTGACGGAACATGCTGGCCGGCCATGTTGAACTACAGAAAGGATTCGGCAAAGTCTCTGGTTGTACATCCGGCACTTTCAGATGCTCAGACGGTTGCTGATATCTGGAACTTTTTTCAGAAAACATTCCCGGAAAAGTCTCTGAATAGTGAGCAGTCTCATCTGCAACTGCCCGTAGAACTTATGGGAAAAGCTTTTCCTCTTGGCAGCAGAATTGCACGCATCTGTTATTCAGACCCGATAAGCGGATTTGCTGTGTTGCTGCTGGGAGAAATGCCTCAGATACCACTTTCGCCACGTCAGGCGGCGGTAAGGTGGTATTTTGCTGTTTTATCAGGGGTCTGGTTTATGTTTCTTGTCAGATGCCTGATTTTTCGACGCCTGCCAACAATAAGAATCCAAATCAGAGTTCTTCTGTGGTTTTCTGCTTTTGCAGCCTTTCCTGCCGGGCTCACTATCGGTTCTCTTGCGGCAACGCTTCAGGATCTTCGTGAAGTGAAAATTTCCGGTCTGCATCGTGATCTGCATCAACTGGTGTTGCATATTGAGGCTGAAATGGCCGGTGTGTCTGAGGTTTTTTCTGAGGCTGCCGCAAGTATCACTTCTAATGAAAGAATTATTAATAAGGCTTTCAGGTTGCCGACCGAGCCCGAAACCGACACTGTCCTGCTGAACCAGGTTCGTTCTGAATTTCTTCGACGAGGCATTGACCCTGCAGCGGTTATTCTGGTCACTCAGGGCGGCTGGTGCTTCAGTTCCTTTCAAAAAGACAGTTCAGCCGGTTATCGCAGGTCCAGCCGGGCGCTGTTCGGGTCGATTCTCGATAAGTATCTGAGGCAGGTCGATGCCGATCTTTACCAGAAATGTTCGCCATCTTCGAGATATTTAGATACGGAAAGAAGAGTATCTGCGATCACGTCAGCTTCAGATTTCAGGGTTCAGGAGAACTTCGGGCTTGCCAAAGAGAGATTTGAGAGCGTGTCAGAGGTTTTCACCGGCAATGATTTTGCCTTGAGTTATCTGCACCAGATAAATCTCGATGGCCGACCTTTTGCCGTATTTATGGTTCTTTTGCGTCCAGAAGCGATGTATGAAAAAGTTCTGAGGCTGACTCTCCCTCAGGAGGCGGTTAACTACCGCAGAGTTTCGGGTTTTTCCCCAGACATTGCTGTTTACAAAAATACCGGCGGACAGCCAAAAATAGTTGAAGCAACTGGCCATACCGGAGGATTCGATAAGCTGACTCTGCTGCCTGCAGAGAGAACTGCCTATATTTTTGATGTGGATTATGCCAGCATAATGATTCCCTCTCAGCGTATGCCGGGGTATGTTTTTGTTGCCAGACTACCGGCTTATCACGTAGAAATGATGATCTTTTTCGAGCAGTTCAGTATGGTTATGACCATGCTGCTTCTTCTCGGTGTCGTTATTTCCGGCTCAATATTCGTTTCTGTCTGGATTGGCAAGCCCTTGCGGTCTTTCATTCCGGCCCTTGAAAAAATAGGAACTGGTTATGATTCAGCTGGTGCCGTGTCTGTTCGAGAAGATGAGATTGCTGCCACTGCCGACTCTATTCACAGAATGTCCGACTGGATAATGGAAAGGGAGAAAATTAAGAGATTTGTCGCGCCACAGGCTGTAAATCAGGTTCTTGCGAATAACTTCATCAAGGCCGGGGCCGGAACAATAAGAAAGGCGATTGTTCTGGTTTCTGATATCCGCTCTTTCACAACTATTTCAGAAGAATTTCGGCCAGAAGATGTTTTTGACATGGTTAACCATCATTTGAGTGCCATGGCAGCAATAATAGAAAAAAATGGTGGAGTTATCGACCGTTTTGTGGGCGACGCAGTCTGGGCAATTTTTTATGAAGACGCCGGGCCGATGTTTAATCAGGCTCTAAATGCTGCGGTCGAGATGAAGAAAATACACGGACTTATTCAGGAAGAGCGCGAGGCAGCAGGCTTATTCAAAGTTGACATCGGCATAGGGCTTTCCCGCGGTGAAATTCTTGCCGGAATAATGGGAAATTCAGGCGTAAGACTTGACTACACTATTGCCGGTGATACCCTGCACTTGGCTGAAGATGCCGAAACAGCTTCAAAATTGGGGTCCTTTACCGGGATTGTTGTAACTGAAGATCTGAAAAATTCTGTTATGGGGTTCGAATACGCACAGATCGCCAGTGATTCCAGATTTTTTGAGGTGAAAAACCTTGCAGAAAACTGAGAAAAATACATCCGAATTCATGCTGGCTGCAGCTGTAGTTCTTGCAGCCATGTTGATATTGCTTGCGGTCTGGGCAAGTTTTAATCGTTATGCTTCGGCAGGTTCTGAACAGGGCGAGTCGGTTGTAAGAAGGCATTTGCTGAATGACCTGAAGTTCGCTCAAAGAGCAACTCTCAGAAAGCTCCATATCGGTTTCGACATCGCCTCGGATCTGACCGAAGACTTTAAAGATATTATCGGGAAAGTTGGCTGCAGTGAGGCTATGTTTTCAGAGTTTGCAGCCATGTTAAATTCGGACTCAACCTCTTTACCCGGCAGGTATCGCTGGAGTCTGATGGCGGTAGCTTCACAGACGGGCGATGGACTTGTTCACGGAAATGAGTTATTTGAAAGGTTTTCATCGGGGGAAAATACAGAGATTGAAGCTGAAATTTTACGGCTTCTGACTTACAGAGGGTTGTCGTATCTGGCAGATCTGAATATTTCTCACGAATTAAGAGAAGAGAGCAGCAGAAAATTCAAAAGCTATCTTGATGATAAGGCTGACGCAGAGCTGGCAAGATTTATCTGCTCTTCTGCAAGGTGTTTTCAGCCGTGCTTTATCAATAATCGCCAGTTCCATTTCATGTGGTTTCCGGTTATGAAAGATGGCAAGTTTTCAGAGGCTGAAACTCTTGTGGCGACAATTAAGACTGATGCCTCCCCCGGTGGCCCTTCTCAGGATTTGGAAAAGATTGCTGCTCTTGTTGTTGTTGTCTTTGATGAAGACAATTATCGGCGGGCTTGCAAAGAGCGTTTTGAAAAGGGGCTTGTCGATAATTTTGGTCGTCTTGGGGCCAGTATTTCCCTATCACCGCCAGGAGAAAGCAAAAGGCATTCGAAATGGATTCAGAACAGCGATTTTGATAATTATCCTGAACTCGCAGAGGTCAGAAAACGTCGTGTCAGGGGTGTTATGCGAACAGCGAACTGGCTCTACACGCAGGCAGCCCTGCCAGACCTTGGCAATCGCAGTATTGTCATCGCCAGGCCCGTGCCGTCAGAAATGCCTTCGATAAAGCTTTTGCGAAAAACTGTCTTCAGCCTCCTGGTCGCGTGGTTTGCTTTGATAGTTTACTTTTGTGGTAATCACCTGATTATGCTGAAAAAGATTCGGGCTGGTTTGAGGGTGCAGCTCGCGGTGCTTGTTTCAATTTTTCTTCTTCCACCATTTCTTTTGGCAACAATAAGCCTCGAGCGTTATCTTGATTCGACCATGAATTCTTCATTGCAGAGAATCAGGTCTGAAAGTGAAGAAGCTCTCGATGCTTTCGACAAATCGATCAAGCTTTTCAGAACACGCATCTGCTCTCTTGCAGATAACCTCATTCATCAGGCAGAAAGCTCTGGGATTGAAGTAAAGCTTGGCGCGATGTCTGACTACGAAAAAAAAGAATGGCTTGGCGGCTTTCTCGACACATTTGTGGAAAATGGAGTGGTCATGAAAAATGTGTTGTTGGTAGGCGGCAGTGGCCGAATGGTGTCGAGGTTTGTCGGGAGTAACAATTCTGAAGAGAAATTTTTCCAGAATCTTGGTGCCAGCATTTTTCTGCCGACTCTTCAGGCAATGAATCCCGCTCTCAACGACGGCGATGAGAAGGATGTGCTGCTCAAGGCTCAGGCCGAAGAGGTTCTTGGGATAATGAGCAGTGTTTTGCTGCCTGAAATATTCCCGACAATGTCACATACTTATACGCATCTGACTAAATTGAGCGGATTTGGTGATCAGGCGTTTCTTTATCACCGTTTTCTGGGTGAAGAATCGTCGGTGAACGGTGCTTTGCTGGTTGCTGTGTACCCGCCTTCTCTTGAATGCGTGGCCTTTAATCGCTGGGTTGCAAATTTTGATCAGAGTTCATTTCGACCGGTATGGTTGATCAAGAAAAAGAATGCCCCCGGCTGGTATCTTAAGGCTCCTTTTGGGCGCGTTGCTTCAGGGGGAAAATTTGGGTTTATGAAGTTTGTTTATGGCCTGTTGCCAGATAAAATTGCTCTGATGTCTCATCTGAGCAGTTATGCAGCAGAGCCTCTTGTCATTGAAACTGACTGGGAAGACCAGAAATGGTTTTTTGCCACTTTTCCCGGCTATGATCTTATCGATTATCAGCTTTCAGCGATGATACCGGTTTCGGCTGACATTCTAAATTACCGGCGTTTCCAGTCAGAATTGCGACTGTCTATGGTTCTGATATTTATTCTCTGTGGTTACATCGGCTGGAAAATGGCAGCCGGTTTTGTGGCGCCAGTCAGATGTTTTGCCGAAACGGCCGAAAAGCTTATTGATGGTGATCTTTCGGCAAGAATGAATGAAGGCTGGGCTGATGAAGAATTCTGCCAGATCGCCAGGAGTTTCAATCAGGTTGCTGGTGATGTGGAAACCGGGCGAATTCTGCGAAAATTCGTTTCTGACGGGGCTCTTCAGACGATTACCGCTTCCGAAAAAATCGACAGAAAGATGTCTTTACAGTCGCGAAGAGCGGTAATCATGTTTATCAGAGCGGCGGGGATCACAGACGCTTTTAAGGAAAATGCGGCAACTCAGATGGTCGCCGAGTTAAATCGATTTTTTTCCGCAGTTTGCAGCAGTGTCAGGCAGAATGGCGGCGAAGTCAGCAAGTTTATTGCCGAGAAGGCAATGGTAACCTTCTTTGTCGGTTCTGATGAAGAAATCGGTACAAAGGTTCTGGCTTCGGTAAGGTCTGCAATGACTGTTGTGGAGCGGCTGCGTCGCCATAAGTTTCTCGACGGTGTCATTAAAATCAGAGCCGGTATTACAGCCGGAGTTGTAAGAGCCGGCATTATCGGTTCAGAAACAACCAGGCTTGAGCAGGCTGTTATCGGCGATGTGGTCAATCTGGCGGCTCGTCTTTGTTCACTGGATACCGACAAAGAAATTCTTCTTTGTTCTTACGCCTGGTCAGAGCTGCAGAAGGCATCTCCAGGCAACGAAGAGTATGCCAGAAATGCTATCCGACTGCCAGATCAGGCAATAAAAGGAAAAAAACAGACAGTAGAGGTCGTTGCGCTGGGTTCATAGATATACCGGGAATGACAGAGGTGTACAGCGTGTTGCGTACATACTGATAAATGCTCTTAGAAGTTGCTTTGTCCGGCGGTTGACAAACTTCTGTTTATGGTATATAGTGGTAACCTCTATTCAGATTTTAATCTCAGGAGATAAACCATGAGCTTTACTTATAATCCTAACAAACGCAAACGTGCCAAAACCCACGGCTTCAGAAAAAGAATGGCCACCGTCAGCGGTCGCAATGTTCTCAAGAGACGCAGACGCCACGGTCGCAAAAGTCTCTGTCTCTGATTCACGCATGTGGGGGTCCCGCACGCCATTGGTCGGTTAACGTTGCGTGCCCATTCCGAGTTTCAGCGGGTCTTTGCTGCAAAGACCAGGCTGTTTCGGAATGGGCTGGGTTTGTGTTACCGGAAAGCTTCCGGAGTTGAGTTCCGATTTGGGGTTTCAATTCCGAAACGCTTTGGCAAAGCTGTTGAAAGAAACAAGGTGCGTCGTCGTCTGAAGGAAATTGTCAGAATCAGTTCGACGCTGCCTGACTCTGCTGAAATAGTTTTTTGCGTCAGCAAGCCCTGCTGTGAACTGACTTATGAGATTTTGAAAGAGACCTGCGACTGGGCTTTTGCCCGCATTTCGCGAGTCAAATTGCCGGATACGGCAGTTTCTGCATGCTGATGAAAATTGACCAGATAGCTGCGCTACCCGCTAGATCAGGTTTGATGCTGATACGACTTTATCAGCGTTTTTTGTCGCCGATTATCGGAGCTGCGTGCAGATTTAACCCCAGTTGTTCGAGATACACCTATGAGGCCATTGAAAAATACGGCCTTATTAAAGGGTCTTTAATGGGAGCCTGGCGGATATGCCGTTGCAACCCATTCTGTCGCGGTGGCGACGATCCTGTCAGATAACAGACAGAAATATAATCCCGGTTCCGGAGAAGCGATTACATAATGACTAGAACAGGCCTGACCAGAAAACTGAATTTTGGCTTTAATTTTTTGACGGGCAGGCTTTTCTGCTCGTTTCTGTTATTGGCTCTTTTCTGTTGCCATATGACCACGCTGTATGCTCAGCCGACTCAGGCCCCCGGGGCTGCTTCGGGTGCTGCACCAATGACGGTTAAGATCGAAGATGTCGATGGTGACGGACTTAAAGACGCTTCAATCGAAACTCGCCTGCTTCGTGTAATTCTTTCGAGTCGAACCGGGAGTCCAAGCGTTTATTACCTAAAAGGCGCAAGCTTTGAGGAAAATCTTTATCCGCCGGTTGTTCAGGATCTCGGCTACAGCGTTCCGGCAGAAAATCTTCGGCCGTTTCTGAGTGAACTGGTCAACCAGTCTTTTAATGCCTCTGGATACACGGTTGAAGTCGAAGAACAGACTGTTGAAACTATTGTTGTCAGGGCTACTGCCAATGTGTCTCTTGCTGAAGCCAATGCTTCAGCTGGCCCGGGGCTGTCTCTGACAAAACGCTTCACTTTTCGGGAAAATGCTTACCATTTCAATGTTGAACACGTTGTAAGCAATCTTAGAGAACAGCTTACCAGCGTCGGGAATGATGAGAATGGTTCGTTGGCAATGAGCTTCGGGCCAGGTGTTTTTCTTGATCCTTATGGTCCGATGAGTCTGCTTGGTCTCAAACCCGGAGTTGTCGAAACATTTTCAGATGTTAAGGATTTTAATGGCAAAGGCGCCGTTGCAGGAGCCTACAACGGCGTTGGAGTCCGCGATCAGTATTTTTGTGTTCTGCTCGAAGCCGATGAATCAGCCAGAGTTGCGGCTACTGCCTATGAAATTACCTCTGCTGACCAGCGCCGCAAACCTCACAAAGGTTTCAGTATCAGTTGCGTCATGCCAAAATTCAATCTTGGCGCGAGAGAGTCGAGAACCTTCAAGTTTCGCGTTTATGCCGGGCCAATGATTCTTGACCAGCTTACCGGTATCAACCGCGGTCAGGTTTCTGAATATGGCTTTCTCAGCACCATTCTTTTGAGAGTACTGCAGTTCTTTTATGGTCTGTTTCCGAACTATGGTCTGGCGATTATTCTGATGACGATTCTGGTTCGGGCGGTTCTTTATCCACTGACTCTCAAACAGACCAAGTCGATGGCACAGATGCAGAAAATGCAGCCGAAAGTGCAGGATCTCAAAGATCGCTACAAAGACAACCCGCAGAAGTTCAATGAAGAAGTTCTCAAACTTTATCAGAAAAACAATGTAAACCCACTTGGCGGCTGTCTGCCGCTGCTGCTTCAGCTGCCGATTCTGATCGCTCTTTATAACACAATCAGAATCGCGGTTGAACTTAGAAAAACACCTTTTCTCTGGATCGCCGACCTTTCAAAGGGCGACCCGTTACTTATTCTGCCGATTGCGATCGCTCTTCTGATGTATTATCAGCAGGGCAAAATGACCGACCCGCAACAGCAGCAGATGATGGCCTTCATGCCAATGTTCATGTTTGTCATTACCTGGTCTCTGCCGGCCGGTCTGCTGGTATACTGGTTTGCCAGCAGCGTTCTCGGATTACTTCAGCAGTTACAGGCTAACCGCATCGCGGCTGCCATTAAGGAGGAATAATTGTGTCTACAAGAGCTATCGAGATTATTGCAAAAACTGAAGAGGAAGCCAAAGGCATCGCCAACGGTGAACTTAATGGCGATGAAATGATTGTGGCTACTGAAGTTCTGTCTGCCCCGGCCCGTGGCATTTTTGGTTTTGTCGGTAAGCAGGAATACAAGATTCGCTTTACCATTGGTGAAAAGCCTGCTCCGGCACCCAAAGTCGAAAGAGTTGAGAAAATAGCCGAACGCCGCCCGCATGATGAGCCACGAGCTGAAAGACCCGCCAGACCTGCAAGAACTGACGATTTTGAGGGCGAAGAAAATAACGACGAGCGTGATGCAATGCCTCCACGTCGCCAGTCAAGGCCGCCCAGACGGCAGAGCCGCAATCGCCCGCCGCGCCGCAATTATTCTGAATCCGGCGAAGGCGTTGAAGAAGCTGAAATTCATCTTCCTGAACGCCCAAGAGAGCCTGTGTCAGCGGAAGTTAAAGCGCATCCAGAATATAACGAGATTTTCTCGCTGATTCGCGATGTGGCTGCAAATGTTGGCATCGAGCAACTCGATCTGGTTGATTTTATGCGTGACGGCGCCTGGGTTATCGAAGCCAGCGGTGAGAATGTTTCGCAGCTTATTGGCAAACGCGGCCGTACTCTTGATTCACTTCAGTATCTCATGAACATTATTCTTAACAAGGGCAATGATGATCGCATTAAACTGGTTCTCGATGCACAGGGTTATCGCGAGAAACGTTACCGCAATCTCATCTTGCTGGCACAGCGCATGTGCAAAAAGGCGGTTTCAAGCCGTCGTCAGGTCGAACTTGAACCTATGTCGACCCTTGATCGCCGCACCATTCACATGGCCCTGAAAGATCGCACCGATATCGAAACTTTCTCAAAGGGAACCGAACCAATGCGTCGCGTCGTCATTTCGCCGATGCGCAAGAAAAAAGGTGGCATGAATGCCGAGTGGCAGCCGGTTGCAGATGAGGGCGATTCTGATTTTTCAGAAAAGCTTGAAACTTCAAGCGCTGTGCCGATGTTCATGGAGGAAGATGTCTAAACTGAAGATTGACACGATCGCCGCAGTTTCAACACCTGCCGGCAGGTCGGCGATCAGCCTGATCAGGGTTTCCGGGCCGGATACCTTCAAAATCCTGAAAAAAATGTTTATCACAGGGGGAAAGAAAACTTTCCCCCTGCCTTATTCTGTTTATTGCGGTTCAGTAATTGAACCGGAGACCGGGCTGGTGGCAGATAAATGTCTGGTCACGACATTTCCGGCACCAAGGTCATACACCGGTGAAGACCTGGCTGAGGTGTCTACCCATGGCAATCCACTGGTGGTAAGCCGGGTCATGCAGCTGCTTTTAAAGCATGGCGCCAGGGCAGCCGAGGCCGGCGAATTCACCAGAAGAGCTTTTTTGAACGGAAAAATGGATCTGCTCGAAGTTGAGGCGGTTTCTCAGCTTCTTTCTGCCAATACCTCTTCGCAGGCCCGACTGGCACTGAACCAGCTCGATGGCCTGCCTTCGCAGTTTGTCGCCAGAATTCGTGACCGGATTATGCATCATCTGGTACAGCTTGAAGCAAGTCTTAATTTTCCTGAAGACGCGATTGAGGCTATAGACGAACATCTGTTGGCTCATGAAATTAAAAAGATTCTTGCTGAACTTGAAATTTTTGCCAGAAATGCGAGAAGCGGCGCACTGGTTGCCGACGGACTGAAGATTGCTCTGCTCGGGCGGCCGAATTCTGGCAAATCAAGCCTGATGAACTATATGCTTGGTCGCGACCGGGCCATTGTTACAGAAATCGCCGGCACCACAAGAGACACCCTTGAAGAAACGCTGATGGTCGGAGAATACCCGGTTAAAATCATTGACACGGCCGGAATGCGACAACCCGGTGACCGTATTGAGGCAATCGGCATCGAGAGAACCTCAAAGGCAGCCGACGAAGCTTTTGCGCTGATTGGCGTTTTTGACGGTTCACAGCCTGTGAAAGCAGAAGACGAGATTGTTCTGGACCGTTTGAGGCAGTCAGGAAAGCCTGTCATAGCCGTTCTCAATAAGTCTGATCTGCCGCAGCAGATCAACCCGGAAATTTTTGCCGGACTCAGACAACTGAGTGTTTCAGCCCTGAAAGGGCAGGGGCTCCCTGAGTTGCAGAAAGCGATTTCCCAGATTATCGCCGAAAGTGGTCTTTCTGGCTATGAAGAGATGATACTGCTTGGCGCCCAGCAGTCAGTCGCTCTTGACAAGGCTCTTGCTGCTCTTGAGAGAGCTGATCGCGGCATTGGTAATATTTACCAGGATATGCTGGCAATCGACCTTGAAGAGGCCGTCAGGGAGCTTGGGCGGGTTAATGGCGAGACGGTCGACGTAAACACGCTTGACCTGATTTTTGAACGGTTCTGTATCGGAAAATAACAATGAGTCAGAAAAAAGAATATGCAGTAATCGTAATCGGAGCCGGCCATGCCGGTTGTGAAGCTGCTCTGGCTTCTGCCAGACTTGGAGCAGAGACTCTGTTGATAACGATGAACATTTCTACGGTCGCTCTGATGCCCTGTAACCCAAGTATCGGTGGGCCGGGCAAAGGCCACCTGGTCAGAGAAATTGGTGCTCTTGGCGGAGAAATGCCAAGATGTATCGACGAAACCTGTGTGCAGATGAAATGGCTCAATACTTCGAAGGGGCCGGCAGTTCGTTCGCGAAGAGCTCAGGCCGACAAATATCTCTATCGGCAGAGAATGTTGCAGACTTTGTTTGCTGCGCCGAATCTGACTCTTCGCCAGGGGCATGTTACCGGTCTGCTTGTTGAATCAGGCCGTGTAAAGGGCGTCAGGCTCGAAACCGGTCTGGTTTTTGGCTGTGAAAAACTTATTCTGACTTCTGGCACCTACCTTAACAGTCGCATTATTCTCGGGCGTGCAACCTGGCCTGGTGGGCCTCAAAATCAGAGTCCGGCTGTCGGGTTGTCTGATTCTCTTCTTGCAGCCGGGGTTAAACTTCGTCGCCTGCAGACAGCCACACCGCCACGTATCCTTAAAAGCTCTGTCGATCTCAGCCTGATGACCGAGTTGCCTGGAGATGTCGATGCCGGTGGTTTCCTCTGGGAGAACCGTCTCAGACGCTATGAGAAGCAGATCTCCTGTTATCTGACTTTTACCGACGAGCGTTCGGTTGAGGCTGTCAGAAGAAATTTGAGTGAGAGCCCGCTGGTTCTTGAGAATATAACCGATGATGGCCCGAAACATTGCCCTTCAATTGACCGCAAAATTATCAAATTTCCTGATATGGTGAAACACCAGATTTTTGTAGAGCCAGAGGGCTGGGAATCGCAGGAACTTTATCTGCAGGGGCTTACCACCGGAATGCCGCCGGCAGCCCAGCATGACATCGTTGGCAGTGTTGCCGGGCTTGAAAATGCCGTAATTCTCAGGTATGGCTACGCAATAGAGTATGATGCCCTGGCGCCTGGTCAGATAAGAAAAACGATGGAAAGCAGAGTTGTTGAAGGTCTTTATACCGCCGGGCAGCTTAATGGCACGTCAGGGTATGAAGAAGCCGCCGGGCAAGGCCTCATTGCTGGTATTAACGCGGTCCTCTCTCTGAGAAAACAGGCCCCATACTGGCCTTCCCGAACGCGCAGCTATCTGGGGGTTCTTGTCGACGACCTCTCAACCTGGGAAAAGCCCGAACCTTACCGCATTACGCCAGGCCATGCCGAATTCAGACTGACTTTGCGTGATGATTCGGCAGAACGCAGACTGGCAGCAGATGGTTTTCGCATCGGACTTGTCGATCAGGAGAGGTTCTCAACCATTTTTGCATGGTCGGCCAGAATCGAAGGCGAAATTACCCGACTTTCTGCATTGAGCCTTCTGCCGAGTGGTGAGGCGCGTGAACGGCTTGCCAGGCTGGCGACCGGTGATCTCAAAAAGCCTGCTTCAGGGGCAGAATTGCTGCAGCGTCCGGGGGTCACCTATAAGGATGTGATGGATCTTCTGCAGCAGCCAGAAAGCTCAAGGTTGAGTGCGGTCGATGAGGTTTATGCTCTCGAAACCGAGATAAAATACCGGGGATATGCAGATCGCGAAGCAGAAAAGATTGTGCAGACAAGTTTTCTGGAAAAGGTCAGACTGCCAATGGAAATCTCAGATCATCGATTACACGCATTGTCAGAACAGGCCCGTCAGATTCTGAGTTCTTCCAGATTCGACGATCTGAGTCAGATGGTAAGAAAACATTGCCTTACAAGGTCAGAAATTGCTATTCTTTTATCGGTTCTTTCAGAAGAAGGCGACAGACAAGAAAGGCATGAGGAAACCAGATGATTAACAAGAAACGCCAGGAATTGATTATTCAGAATCTTCGCTCAATTTCTGCTGAGGTTCGCTGTATGTCCATCGAGCAGCTGGTTAATCTACCCGCCATGCCTGTTAACGAAAAAATTGCCTGTATTCAAAAGGTTCTTGGTGATTCAGACGAGAGCGTTCGCGCCGCCGCTCAGGCTGCACTGGCAAAGCTCAGTGGCGATGGCGAGTCGAAGCCGGTGACTCCGGAGCCTGTTTTTACGCCAGAACCGGAGCCAGCACTGCCATTACCAGACGAACAGCCTTCTGTCAGCACCCCTGTGGCGCCGGTTTTGCCGCCAAAACCATCGGCCGGGCAGCTTCCAGGCCAGCCTCAGGCAATGCCTCCCGCAGCGAAGCCTTTTCAGTCGCCTGCTTCTGTCGGTGCGCCGGCAGCCACTTTGCCCCGACCATCTCAGCCTTTGCCTTCAGTTTCTTCACCTGCCGCAGCAACTGGCAGCTTTTCTCATGGTCCTGCCCAGCCTTCAGCAACCTCTACGGTTGTACCCGCAGCTCCTCCGGAACTTGATGACCCGGTCGATCCGTCACTGCCGGATCTCAAGAAAATCACCGATATCTCGGCTCTTCTGCAGCACATTAAAACTCTCGGAGTCAAAAAGCCCTCGGGACATGTTACTCAGCTTCTGCAGCTGGCGCGCAGCATGCTCGAAGAGGTGGCTTTGACGGCTCTGCAGACTCTGTTCAATTTGAAAGACCGCCGGGTTCCGCCGCAGATACCATTCATGCTCGCAGACGAGCAGTTTTCTTCGCAGCGTCGCTTTCTCATGTTGAAAATTATCATGGAAACCGATGTCGACCTCAATCCGGCAATGCTCGAAAGCATTCTTCTCAAAGAAAAGGATGTTATCGTTAAATCTGGCCTGGTGAAGGTTTTTGCCAGAAGCAGCCGCGAAGGCGGTCTTGAAACGCTGGTTCGCTGCCTGCAGGACGAAGACCCAAGAGTAAGAGCCAATACGGTTGAAGTTATCGAGGAACAGAACATCAGGGGTTGTGAACAGCACATTGTTCAGCTGCTTGAAGACCCTGAAAATCGCGTTAAGGTTAATGCTGCCAAATATCTGGTTAAAAACGGCTTTCAGCAGGCATTTCTCACTCTTCGTTCAATGCTGGTTTCTCAAGAAGTCTGGTTGCGCGACAGCGTTATTTTTGCGCTCGGAGAAATTGGCGACCAGCCATCTCTGACTCTGCTCAAAGCCGCACTTAAAGACCCGAACCAGGGCATCAGGCTGAGTGTTCTAAAAGCTCTTGCCAGAATCAATAATAATACCTCGCGTCAGGTTCTCAAAGCCGCATGTGGTGACCCCGACCCGGTTGTCGCACAGGTTGCCGCATCACTTTTCGAAAAAATCAAAGATACCCCGATGCGTGAAGAGATGAAGCAGGTAACACCACCTCAGGCAGTGCCGCCAAGACCGGTTCAACCACCTGTGGCCACTGCTCAACCGCGACCAGCAGCGCCAGTTCAAGTCGCGTCGCCGGTTGAACCGGTCCGGCCATCAGTTCCAGCTGAAGCAAAGCCAGTGTTGCCTGAAATTTCACCTGACACATCTGAACCTTCGCTGCCTTCTGACAGCAGCCTGGAGATACCAGATCTTGCAATGGCTGAACCATCTTCGCTACCTGCAGAAGAGCCGCCTGCTCCGCCACCATCGCCAGTTGCGCCGAGGCCGCCGATTGCTCCTGCCAGAACCGTTACTCCCATGTCTCCGGTTGCTCCATCTGCTCCCGCAGCTCCCGCAGCGCCGTCGTCTTCTGCTGTTCAGCCGAAACCTTTGAATATTCCTGATCGCAGGTTGCCGTCTGCCGGTATGCCATCTTCGGGTTTGCAGAAGCCGGCTGCTCCTGCCCGGGCGGTATCTTCTCCACCTGCAGCAAATATTCCCGGCATGCCCGCTTTTGCCAAACCAAGGTCAGCAGAAATTTATGCCAGACTATGTTCTTCCAGTGTCGACGATCAGAGAGCTGGCGCCAGAGATCTTGCATTTGTCATGGGTGATGACCAGATGCTTCTCATCAACAAGGCAGCCGAACTGGCTGACGAAAGCTGCAGGATTGCTGCAGTCAAACTCCTGTCACGAAAAAGAACCCCGGATGCACTACAGCTTCTTCAGCGCCTGACCACCGACCCGAATGAAACGGTCAGATCACTGGCTGAAAAAGCACTGCAATTGCAAAAGTGAAAGCAAACAACGAATTTCAGGTTATTGTTGTCGGCGCCGGTCACGCCGGTTGTGAAGCTGCTCTTGCCGCAGCCCGTATCGGGCTGCAGACTCTGCTGCTGACCATCAATCTAGACACGGTTGCCGCTCTGCCATGTAACCCGTCTATTGGTGGTCAGGGTAAAGGCCAGCTGGTTCGTGAAGTCGACGCTCTCGGCGGAGAAATGGGTGTCGTTGCCGATGAAACCAGCATTCAGAGAAGACGTTTGAATACCAGAAAAGGGATTGCGGTGCAGGCCAACCGTTTTCAGTCAGACAAAGAGGCTTATAGCCGGCGCATGTTGCAGTCGCTGATGTTGCAGCCAAACTTAAAACTTCTGCAGGCAATGGTCTCTGATCTGTATTTTGAGAATGGCAGACTTGCGGGTGTTAAAGCCATCTCTGGCCAGGTGTGGTCTGCTCCGGCGGTAATTCTGACAACCGGAACTTTTTTGCGCGGAAAAATCCATATTGGCGATGTCAGTTTTTCTGCCGGCAGGGCAGGGGAACCTGCCGCAAACGATCTTGGGGCAGCCCTAGAACGCATCGGGCTCCCGGTAATGCGTTTTAAGACCGGCACTCCACCAAGGGTTGATATTGCCACAGTCAATTTTACCGGTCTCGAAATGCAGGAAGAAGACCCGGAAACTCCACCATTTTCGTTGTGGTCAAATACTGAAAGACGTTTTCCCAGTCGGGCATGCTTTATTACCCGCACTACTGAAGAAACGCATCGGGTGATCAAAGAAAATTTCGGACGTTCGGCTTTGATTGCTGGCCTGATAACAGGCACCGGTGCCAGATATTGTCCATCGATTGAAGATAAACTGAATAAATTTCCAGACAAGGAGACCCACAAGGTTTTTCTTGAGCCCGAAGGAGCATTCAGCAATGAAATTTATCTGCAGGGGCTTTCGACCAGCCTGCCGGAAGATGTTCAGGAAGCTTATGTTGCGACTCTGCCGGGCCTTGAAAAGGCACGCATTACCAGACCGGGCTATGGTATCGAGTATGATATCGTTGACCCGATCGATCTGCACCCGACGCTTATGTCCAGGTCGATTCCGAATCTTTTTCTGGCTGGGCAGATAAATGGCACATCGGGTTACGAAGAAGCTGCTGCGCAGGGAGTTCTTGCCGGCATTAATGCGGCTGCCGCCGTTCTTGGCCGCACTCCGCTGGTGCTTGATGCCGATCAGTCTTATCTGGGGCTTATGGTCGAAGAGATTACCACCCTCGGAATCCGCGAACCCTACAGGGTGTTTACTTCGCGTTCGCCCTTCAGATTGAATCTGCGCATGACAAATGCCGAAGAAAGACTTTCGCACAAAGCTTTCGACTGTGGTTCTCTTACATCAGACAAAATGAACGGTATCAGCGCCCGTCACAACCTGCTTGCTGAAATTCAGAGGCGTTTTGAAGAAATTCGTCTGACGCCCGCTCAGCTAAAAGAGCAACTCCCGGGATTTGCAGAGCCAATGCCGGCCTCGAGTGTTTCTCTGGCCCAGCTTCTGCGGCGGCCAGATGCTTCTCCAGCCAGTTTTTCCCGTTATATCCCGGAAATTTCAGGTCTCGATCACCTTGGTATTCTGGAGATTGAGGCACGCATCAAGTATTCTGGTTACATTGAACAGCAGGAACGTGAATTTTCGCTGCGTGAAAGCATGCAGGCTGAAGAGCTCGACGAAGAGTTTTTTGCCGCTATACCTGCGGCTGTCAGCCGTGAAGCCAGAATGAAAATTCTGGCAGTCCGGCCGTCTACGGTTGGGGCATTGGCACGAATTCCTGGGGTCAGGGCATCATACCTGGCTGTTATTCTGATGAATCTTCGCAAACGCCAGATAAATAGGGGTAGAAGCAATGAATGAGGTAAAAATCAGAGAATTTCTTTTTCCCTGTCTCGAAAAACTTAAGATCAAGCTGTCTGAAGAACAGTATGGACAGCTTGACAGTCTTGCGTCCGCCATGTTGTCAGACCCAATGTATAAAAGTGTTTCAAAGATATTTGATCCGCATGAAATGGCGATGAAGCATTTTCTCGACAGTCTGGCGCCGGTCTGTTTCAATCTCCCGCTCTGGAAATCAGAGACAATTGTTGATCTTGGTACTGGCGGCGGGTTTCCATCATTGCCACTGGCGGTGGCTCTGCCGCAGAGCAGAATTATTGCAATTGATTCCAGGCAGAAGTCTGTCGAGTTTGTGGCAAGAATGGCTGCTGCTGCTGGCTTGACTAATGTTGAGACTTTTCATGGGCGCATAGAAGATGTGGACCGCGATGTTAAATTCAGGGAAAAGGCTGACCTTGTTGTCTGCCGGGCACTGTCGGCTGTCAGAACGCTTGTTGAATATACGATGCCGCTGACGCGCACCGGTGGTTGTGCATTGTATTATAAAGGCCCGAAACTTGACGAAGAACTTGCTGAATCGGCCAATGCTTTTGCGGTTTTTTCGGTAGCCGTTGAGAATGTCGAAATTTTAAGGCTTGCTCCACCGGAGTTGCCGTTCGAAAGAAATTTTCTGATTCTTCGCAAAACCTGCGCTGTGCCTGAACGTTACCCGCGAAAATGTGGCCTTGCAGTAGAAAAGCCCCTTTAGGTCTTTTCATGGGCTAAGGGTACACCCGTAAACGCTTTTGCTTATTGTGATTGACTCTGATTGCATTATCTGCTATACTCACCAAACTTATTTCAATCCCGGAGGAAGTCAAAATGGGTGCATGTCCAAAAAATAGAGTTTCAAAACTCAGAGGCCGCAAACGCAGAACTCACTACAAAGCAGCTCC
>Ga0116172_10002065_pt1 | contig 17823 bp, 24 predicted proteins | sample AD_UKC083_MetaG_FD_89799 | JGI IMG/M metagenome (GOLD analysis project Ga0116172, IMG submission 89799) | Active sludge microbial communities of municipal wastewater-treating anaerobic digesters from USA - AD_UKC083_MetaG | ecosystem: Engineered > Bioreactor > Anaerobic > Digestate | place: USA...
AAGAAGTATATGCAAATATCACAAGAACAATACAATAAATTACCAGAGAGGTTACAGAAGCATTTTGGAAAAGGTAACACTCATCCGACTATAAAAAATGTGAAACTTATGGAATACCTAATCAAAATGGTAACTCCAAAAGGTGGAATAGTATTAGACCCATTTGCAGGTAGTGGTTCTACACTTGTTGCCGCTAAACAAAATGGCTATCAGTATATAGGAATAGAACTCACAGAGGAATATATACCAATTATAAATGCAAGATTAAACGCATCAAACCAAGATAAATTATTATGATAACAAAAGAAGAATATAATAAAAGATAATATGCTAATCCCCCAAGAATACATTGAAAACTTAATCAAAGACGCTAAAGAAATAGTAAAAAGTGCAGACAATGCCGATAAAGTATTGGAGAAAATTCCACCTTTGATTGGTAAGATACTGGCTATGGATAGTTTAATAGACAAAAACACCAGCGAACTCTAAAAAGAGACTGGTGTTTTTTGTTTGATACAGACTCGAGGTCTGTTCTATCCAGATTACCGCTAGGAAAATCCCTCTTACAGTCAGAAAGCCTATGTTCAGGTTCAGATAAGATTTGCCTACGATTGACCTAGAATTATTTTTTGAACTTATTAGCCAACCAGACTACCAATACAACTAGACCTTCATACCCAGCCTTTAATACTAGACGACCAATGACTAATGTAGCTCCAACTGCACCAGCAGTTTCTAAATTCTCAAATGGTGTGTCTTGTAAAGACATTGCTAAAGCAGGTAAAAAACCTGTTAGAAATGTTATCAGAGAACTGATAGCATATCTCTTTAGTGTTTCTTTTGTCATACTCTTTTGTATTTAAAAGTAAAATATTTAACTGGGTCAACATACCCTTTATAAACATCGTTAGTTGGATTATAATTGCCTTTAGCGTCTTTCCATAGAATCCTCATACCAAAGTGTAAATGTGCTCCTGTGGTGTAAACACCTGTATTATCTGACCAGCCTATAATACTACCAGCTCTTACATAATCATTATTATCTATTCCATCTCCGACATATCTTCTGACTCTATCAAGGTGAAAATAAACTGTCTCTACTTTACAAGCCTTTCCATCTATCTCTACCTCGTCTGATAAAATCTTTTGATAAATACCTCGTGTCCTATCGTTATTCTTGGGCATTTGTAAATACCCAGAGTGAGAAGCGAGTATAGGGATAATGCCTTTTCTTTCATTCGTAGTGGTCTCTAATCTACTATTGAACCAACCTCTAAACCATCTCCACACAAACTTTGTGCGGAAGTCCACTCCGTTGTGTCCTGGTAAGCCTAATTGAGCGTAGAAGTTGTTTAAGTTTTCTCCAAAAAGTTGTGTAATTTCGCACTCCTTATTTTTGTTATAATATTTTCTAGGAATTGGGCATTGTAATTTCATATAATTTTATTATCTTTTAAAATCTGGTAAAGAGTGTGTTCCAACGAGCAAACTATATCTTCCTCTAAATCTTTGTCGTATCTTTCAAGTCTAAGTGTAATTCCACTTTGATACAAAGCGATATGTATTATCTCGTGTAAAAAAGTCTTTTCTTTTCCATCGTCTTTTTGATTTGGTTTTATAAATAGTTTTTGGCTATCGTGTAAAGTCGCTCCAATACAATCACCAACCTGAGAAATATCATCACTCTCTATAACCTCATAATCTAGCCCACCACATTTTAAGATTTTTGGTATTTTCATAGATAATGTATTTCTGGTTTAATTTCTAGTTTATGATTTTGATTTGAAGTTGATAAGCATAGTTTCAAATATCCAGCAGGTGTTTCATTTCCTCTACGGCTTTCAAAGTAGCCAGAGTTTCCTATTTGATATTTCTTGAGCCAAGCACCACCAATTCCATAGACTTTACGAGGGTAGTATACATTTCCAGCACTATCTATATCAATCATATCCTCTACCGAAGTAAGTAGGCGATGAACATGTCCAGCTAAGTAAATATCTGCTATCTTATCAGCACATAAGCGTTTAAGTGAGTTGATTACAGAGCCATCATCAGGACTTGTTGAAACTCCCTCTCCGTGAGTGCAAAATATCTTTACATTTCTACGGCAACCTTTTCCCATATTCAGAAGTATATACCCATTACCACCCATTTTCAATCCGTGATTTTCCATTAAATCAGTAGCTAAGTAATCATAGACATCAAAGTGGTTATACTTGATATACTTTTCTTCGTGATTACCTATTAAAAGTCCCAGGCATCGGCTTCTAATTGGTTTAATAGCGTCGTAAAATTCTTTCATTTGTTTGCGAGGTAAGTCGTTTAAGTCCCTAAGGTTATACTTCCTCTGTAATTCTCCAGGAGAGAAACGCTTATCATTTAGCGTTATAGCCTCGCAATTACCAGTTAATGTAACTTGGTTGCCTTGTTTACAAATCCAATTTCCAAATTCAGTCATTGGACACCACGCTTCTTCCTCTTTTTCTTCTGTTATTACTAAATCTGAAACACCAATTTTTTTATGTGTCATCAAAGTAATTTGTAATACTTTATTTTTATTATATTTTCCTATACTACATCTATATCCTTCCATTACAGCTAAAGTGTAAAATATATTAAGAACATTTTGGTTTTTATGTGATTGTGAAAATATCCAATTACCAGATTCATTTTTCCAACCTTCTGCTAAAAGCATAGCTTCTAACATTGACCGCCTTGCTTTTAAAGATAAATTAGGAACTATTGCTGGTAGTTTTTCTTTTAATTCTTTGGCTTTCACTACTCCACATTTATTAAATAGTTCTCTTAATTTACTAGCTTTAATATTATATGCAAAACAATCACCCATTTTATATTTTTTTGTTATCCAATCTTTTAATAATTCATCCAGTATCAAAATTTGTTTGGCTTTACCTTGGACAACACAACCATTTATACCATTTTCACTTACATTTCTTACGTTCCCATCTGTAATTAACCACCCTAATATTGCCGATTCTTCTGGAGTAATATTCGAATCACCATCTTCACTATAAACTGCAGAAGTTATAATTCTATGGTGTTGGTAAAGGTCTTTAGTATGGACTATTTTAATTTCTTTTGTTCTATCATACTCTACAATCCATCTATGATTTGGAGAACACTTTATATCAAAACTTCTTGATTTTAACCTATTCATTTTTACTTTCGGTGTTTTATAAATTCCATTTAATTTACCCCAAACTAATTTGCCATTATTATAAGATAAAATACTGTCATTAACAGTTAATTTATCTTGTGTTATAAAACCACGATTAGTCAGAATTTCTGTATCTAAAGGCATACAGTAGTCGCCGCCTCCTATCCAATAACCGTTCTTATCTTTCTCAATAATCTTGACGAGTTCCCTAAACTCTTTTTCTCTTTGGTTTGCTGCTCCAAAGTGAGTGTCAAATATCGTATAGATATTGACTGTTTCACTATTGATACGATTTTGTATTATTTCCATAATGGAATAAATTATGGGATTGGGAGACTGAAGCGTCTCCCTTTAACATATTGCATCAGTAAAGTCAAGGGGGATACAGAGGTTTCTGCTCCCCCTTCGTGTTATTCCTCCTTATTTCGCTTGAGATGTTCAATCAGACTGGACAATTTCTTTTGTGTCCAGACTGTGCCAGGAACGAGAACGATGTTCAAGAACTCGTGAGTCTCTTCAATCGTTAGATTACCAAAAAGGTAATGAAACGCTTGATGAAACCTGTCAGGGAGCCAAACGATTGACTCGTCTGTCCCACCACGACTTGATGGGAGCGAATGGTGTTTTGTCAACCCTGTCGAAAAGAACCCTTTTTTCCTCCTACTCATTTTCTTACTCCTAGTTAACCCACACCTGCCCATTGGTGGGAGGTGACAATAACTTTTTCTTGTCCTAAATGAACAAGTGTGGATTAACTATGTAAAGAACTATTTATTTAATGCATTTATAATTTGAACTTCTTTCCCTTTCATCTTTGCTACAAACTCTTCATTCTTTAACTTCCAATCAAGAACTTCTGCTACCTTACCATTAGTGTATTTGGCGTGTTCTTTTATTTCTTGAGTATCTTTTTTCAAATCGTCTAACTTATTGTTAGTGTTGCTTTCGTTTAGACAAATCTTTTTATCTAACTTTGCGAAGAACCAAACCAGAGAAACTACTACTCCTAGAATGTTAATCGCCACTGCAATATATGGTAAATATGGTGACATATTATGATTAAAATTTAATATTTATATCTTTACCACCAGTTGCAAAAATGCTTGGTGGTAAAGTATAACTACTAAAATTCTGATGAAGTAACCATTGTTGGTGCACTATGGATTCTAGGTTATCAGAAAGCTCCAAAATCTGACCGTGAGGGTCTTTGGCTATCTTTTCTATTTGTGAGACTCTTTTTAAAGCTTTTTGTTGTGCTTCTGTGAGCATACTTGACAAGTTTTAACAGTTATGCGTATAATATGGATATATGAAAGACCTCGTTTTAATCGTTTTATTCCTTGTGTTGCTTTTCAGTCATCCTGTTTTGGCGATACTTGGGGTTATCATATACTTCGTGCTATATCATTTTTTTTATCTTAGTTAGCCAAATCTTTTAGTAATTCTCTTAATGCTTTCTGTTGGTCTTTAAGATTTGGTGTACCAGTTTTTAGAATACCACCAATCAAGTCTAATGTTGCAGATTTTATCCCAGTTGAAATACCGCCAGAAAAACCAGTCTTTGAAATAGTATCTGGATAAAGTTTTTTTAGTTCTTCTGCAAATAAAATAAGCTCATCTGCTTTAGCCCCTTCATATCCTAAAGTACGAGCAAATTCGTCCATTTTCTTTACAATTTCAGAATAAGAACCAGCTGATTGTGCATCACTTAAAATTCGTCTTAAATTAGTTTGAGCAAATACAGATGGGTCTGTCGATTTAACTACCTCAAAATTACCACCTTTAGTTATTGAGCCTTCAATGTCATCTAAAAGTGTTTTAATTTCTCTATATTGTTTATTCAAATCTTTAATTTCAGGAAATACCTCATCAAGTTTGTTAGAATAAATATCTCTAAATACATTAAATAAACTTTTATTTCCCTCTGCAGTTTCAACCATTATATCCCCGACTCCTTCCATTCTTGACTCCCTTTGGAGTTTGCTAAATAATTGGTCTTTCAGGTGAACTTGATTTGGACTTAATTTATTTCCACCTTCAACAGCAAGAGAATACAACTCTTGGATTCTTGTGCGTTCTGATGGAGTAAACTTAGTGCCAGTAAAATCAAGTTTAGCACCTTTTTTAGTATAATTTATTTTAATTCCTTGACTTCCTAAAATATCATCGGCTTGTCTAAATCCATCTTCCATTGAAATTGACCTATCTTTTGATAATTTTTTAGTAGCTTCATTCATTTGTTCACCGATATTTTTTCTCTGCTTTTCAATCAGTTTGTATTGTCTAGACGCAACATCTCCTGCTATTGATGATGGTTTTTTCTTTATTTTTAAGACATCAGAACTTTCTTCGGCAATATCAACCATTTGTTTATACGCTTGCTTGGTTGGTTCGTCTGCCTGAACCACAGTATTTATAATTCTCTCGTCAAGATTTGCCTTGTATGCTTTTTGAACAGATGGTGAAGATTCTCTAATTTTTTCAGCTTTTAGTTTAGACTCTCCCAAACTCTCCTTTGCCCTTCCTACCGCTCTCGGCACTCTTTCAGCAAGTTCGGTAGTTTTTTGTGCTATCCCAGTTGACTTGACACCTCTTGCCACATCACCAACAGTATCAGCAACTTCTTTCGCAACTTTACCAGCCACTTTAGCAGTTGTTTTGACAGTAGCTTTTGCCCCAGCAGATATACCAGCTAAATCAGCTATATTAACAACACCTTCTAAAACTTCTGCTGTTCGTCTATTTAATTCACTACTATTTTTCCATTCTTCATATTTTTCCATTCCTCCAGCTAATGCTTCAAAAGCTGGTTTAGCCCATTCTTTTTGAGCTAGTTTTTCCACTTGTGGACTAAGAGCTGCACCTACTACATCCCCTACACCACCAGCTACATCACCAACAAGCCTAACACCTGTCTCAACAGGGCTGATTTCTCCTCTTGCTGTTTCACCAAAAGTCTTTTTAACTTCTCCAAATCGTTCCTTTAATGCTGTTCCTGCACGACTAAAAAATCCAGGCTTTTCTTGTGGTGTATTTATTTCTGCAGGGCTTTTAAAAGCGTCTAAACCTTCTTGACCATATCTTTGTTTGAATTGTTCACTTGTAAGTGTAATTGCCATATAATTATGTTATTTGTGTATAAGTTCCATCTGGTTGTAATTCCCAAGTAGTCCCATCAGACATCATTTTTATATTATCAGTCAGGCTATTTACAGCCTGCTTTTTATATTTAGCTTCAATCCTTTTTAATTCTTCTTTAAACTTACTTTCACTTATCTTATATCCAGTAACAACACCATTTTTGTCTTTAACTATCCATTGATTAATAGGTGTAGCAGCTCTTTCTATTACTGCTCTTTCGCTATCTGATAAAGCACCAAAAGTAGCTCCTTGACCTTTAACTTCAATAAGTTTATTAAGTGTTAAAGTATCTACCATTTGCTGAACTTTACCAATAAAATCATCCTTCTTCGCCCAGTTTAATGGGGATAAAGCCTTTCTACCAAGCCCATAACCAACTGATTCATCCAATCCTTCGTGTTTTTGTAAATCTTCTGCTAGAGTGGCTAAAAACTTTGATTGTTCATCAATAGCTGGTGCAGTTTTAGCCAATTCACTTATTAACTGAGTTTTCTTTTTTGGGTCTATTTCTTCTATTGCTTGTTTAGGTGTATAAGTCTTGTTATTTACTAATTGAACAAAACTTTGGACTTCACTATCAACTTGTTGTTCTTTTGGTATTACAGTCCCATATTGAGCCATTAAAGCACCCATAGCGTCTAATCCTGCTTGTGGTGTAGGGAATTTAATATAGTTTCCACCTTCAGCACTTGGTCTTGCTGTTCCTTTTGTCCCGTTATAAGGTGATTGTTTCCATTGAGTATTTTCTGACCAAGTAAGCCCAGCGTAATTGTTGTTATTACGAGCTACATTAGAAGTTCCTCCTACACTTTCTTGATTTACCATTGTTAAAAGTGCTTCCCAAGACACACCTGTTTTAGCGGATGTTTCTCGTATCATATCGGCTGTTAAAGCAGGTGCAAATTCTCTCACTTTAGCCTCAAGATTTTCATCAGTTACTTTTCCGATTCTATCCGAAATAGACTGCATTTTCTGCACCTTATCTTCATCAGTAGCCCATCCTGTAATATTCCAGTTAGTGCCATTTGCATCTGTGAAATAATCACTTGAAATATCAGAAGTAGAAGTATAAGGTTTAATTATTCCTGTATTTTTATCAAAAACCATTGTATTTCCTTCATTATCCTCAAAGATAGACCAATTCCCATCTACATCAGTTTCAGGTGCAGAAAGATAACCAGAAGCATTTGTTATTGCTTCAAATAAAGTCTTTGAGTTTTGTATTTTGTTTAAGACATTCTGCGGTGCGTTAAACTCACCTGCTTTTATCATCACATTAGCTATATTATTCTCTAATTCCTTTTGATTATTAACTGTTTCCTGCCTCGCATTCAAGATTATGTTCAATTCATCAGCTTTCTTTTTATCTTCTCTACTCATTTGGTCGTAGTTTAGTTCAATAAGAGTTTTAGTATTAGCAATTTGTTGTTCAATATCAGCATACTTTAAATCAACAGTTTCTTGGGCTGTTTGTTTTGCGAGAGTTATATTTCCTTGTAAGGCTTGAGCAGTAGTAGCTAAAGCACCCATTCTGATAGCTCTTTCTCGTTCTACTTGACCAGATTTTCCAGAGATTGTGGTTGTAAGTCCTGTTCCTGCTCTTAATCGTTCTTGGGCAAGGTCAAATTGTTCTTTAGTCTGGGCGAGTTGTAAATTAACATCTTGGAGTTGCTTGACTGATTCAGGGACGCCTAACTGTGCTTGAGCGTCTACAAGTGCTTGACCTCTACCTAGTCCAGCTTCCATTTGTTTTTTTAGTTCAGATGTAAGAGAAGATGTTTCTGTTTCAGTCTTAGTTGGTGTCTGTTGGGCTTTTAAGAGATTGTTGTAAAAATCTACTGTGCTTCCACCAATCGCTCCCATAGCTTGAGTTCTAGCGTCCACAGCTTGTTCAGGAGTAGTCATATCTTTAGGAATGACTGGCTCTTTGACATTAGTAAGGTCTTGGGCGTTTACAGTCTGTTGCACCCATTTAGAGTTTATAAGACCAGCAAAAGGGTTTTCCTTTGTACCACCTTGAAAAGTAATCGCTTCCTCTGGGGTTACGCTTATTTTCTGGTCGCCTTTAATAAATGTTGTTTTTTCTGCCATATTATAATTATGTTAAATCAATGTATTTCCAATCATCAGTATAGACATATAAACGATGGTCTGCACCATTGATATATCGTACATAGCAATCTAATTCATTTTTAGGGGTATAAGTTGGAGCTACCGATACTACTCTTTTTAACTTATATACTTCGTTAAACTTAGTTTGAGTTTGTAAAGCTAATTCATCGTTAGTAAAAGACTGTATATCAGGCACATCAGGTTTGAACTCAATTACTTTAGTCATAAATGTCAATGCTTAAAATGTCAAGATTAACTTCGTTAGTTGTCGCTCCATTCATTACTACTTCAAAGACAAGTTCATCAGTATAGATTCCTCTCACATCAAAGACTAACTGCTCTTGGATATTATCAGGGTCTACTGTTTTTGTATCTACCTTTTTAAGATTATACATTCTTATTTCTGTGCCATCAGTAGGAGCAGAAGAAAGAGCTGGGCTTATTGTCCAAGTTTCTGTATTAGTTCCAGCGTTAGCAATCTCGGTGATATAACTTCGTTCACCACCAGCGTCTCCGTTGTAAACTCGTATCTCTCGTCCTATTACACCAGCACGTCCGTTTAGGTTTCCTTGATTATTTTTGATAGTAGTTGTTGTAGAGCCTGCATAAGCCTGCATTCTTGAAGCTAAGAAACCTTTGCCAGTTCCTATGTTCAAAGTGACATCAACATTATTTTTGTCTCTTCTGTTTAATTGAAATGATGGAGCTAAATGTAAACCAATTTGTTTTATATTTTTATAATCGTCAAATGGCATTCTAAAAATTAAAGAAGCATCAGTAGGAAATGATTCAGATATTACATTTATACATTTTTCATTAGTAGATGCCATATCTGAAAATGAACTAAAAATTCTGTAAGTTGAGCTGTCAGGGAAAGGAAAAATACCTCCTAGTCCAGCCCAGAAAGTATGGGCTGTTCTAGAGTTAGCTAAAGGTAAAGCAGACCATCCTTTACCCATCTCATAAAGATACATATTAGGAGGAGTAAAGTTTGTGTAATCACCAGAAGCCAAAACAAATATTTTTTCTTCAATTGTTTTTAAATCATTAAAATTTGAAACTATATTATTAGCTATTGTTGTATTTGGGAGTTGTGTTATTTTTTTAATTGAGTATCCATTTGTTAAATACAAACTATTACCCATTGAGAAAATAAAACCAGTATCGCTGTTTGCTATTGATGTAACTGGTCTCTCTGTTTCTATAATTGAAAGAAAACCATCACTAAAACCATCCCAAAGTAGTAATCTGCCTTTATTTCTATAATTACAGCCAATTAAAATCCTGTCTTGATTTACCTCAAAACAAAGTGCTTCTGTGTTTGGTGGTAGTTTTTTAAAATTATCATTCCAAGTGGTTTCATCTTCATTAAGAGCAGCGATAAAATTACCATTTAATATTAAGTAGTCAGTATCAAATTGTCTTATTTGTCTTTTAATGCTACTTGATGAAGCAATAAAACTTGGTAAAGCGGTGGTAGTAAAAAAGTTCCATTTCTTTCCACCATTGTCTTTTCCACCATCAGCAAACACTATAAAATAATCATTCTTGGCAGTTGTCTTTGTCCCAGCATCAAAATTAAGTGTATCGTTAGTTGAGTTAGTAGTGCTTATACTTGTTATTGTATATTCTTCACCTTGTGTTATGTTATAAACTTTGTTATATCCAGTAGAAGTTGAAATACCAAGGTCTGTAAAGTTTCTAGCGTCTTTATCTATAATTTTGGTCGCTCCTGAACCAGATAAAGCTCTACCAATATAAGCAATCCCCAGAGTTTCTGCTGTTGGGTAAAGTAAGTTATTATTACTTGTTAAAAATAAATCACTTAGACTAACAGGGTTGATTATTCCTGAAACTGTTGTTGTGTGTATTTTAGCTCTTTTAGTGCTGTATTGTTCTAAATCAATATAAAAAATTCTACCAACACTATCTTTAGCAAATACTTCTGCCAGACCTCCAATATCATAAGGAACCATAGAAGAAAATACCTCAAAATCACTAAATTCAGTTTCAGAACCGATATAACGATTACCAAATCCAGGAGATAAAACACTCTTACCATTTACTTTACGAGCAACAAAGTTCTCTACATAGTAGATTCCATTTTCATCCATTCCTGAAAAGTTTTTTATTGTGGCGATTTTAGGCATAATTATTTTGAATCATTAGTCCAAGTATCACTTGGTTTAGTATCATTAGTCCAAGTATCACTTGGTTTAGTATCATTAGTCCAACCAATTTTTTTTAATATTACATTTTTGAAATCAAGTACTAAAGACATTGTATCAACCACTAATTTAACAGCTTTTTTAAGAGTTACATCAGCGTAAGTTAGTGATAAAGCCATTGTATCAACAATGAGTGTCAGAGCATTGTTAAATATCACATCAGCAAAAGTAAAACTCAATGCCATTGTATCTACTACGAGTTTAATAGCTTTTTTAAGAGTTACATCAGCGTAAGTCAGGGATAAAGCCATCTTATCAACTATGAGTGTCAGAGCATTGTTAAATATCACATCAGCAAAAGTAAAACTCAATGCCATTGTATCCACTACGAGTTTAATAGCTTTTTTTAAAGTAACATCAGCGTAAGTTAAGGCGAGTGCCATTTTATCTACTGCTAAAGTTAAATTCAAAGGTGGGACATCAGTTGAATAGCTAGGACTACCTGATAATGTCAAGTCGTTGTTGTTTGAAGTTGTATCAGTTGCGTCATTATTAAATTTCCAGTAGCCTACTAGTCCTGCTTCGTTTCCGACTAATTCTTTTTTGTAATTATCAGCTATTTCTGTTGGTGTTCTAACATCGTTCCAAACTCTAACTTCGTCAATAAGACCGTCAAGATATTGAGCATTATTTTGTTGTCCAATTAAAAAATTGGCTGTTCCACTATATAAATTACTTCCTATCGAACCTGTTTTTGTATTTGCGACACTCTCACCATTTATATAAATTATACAAGTTTCTTCGGAAATATCAAAAGTGACTGCGATATGATACCAAACACCAGTGTCTGCTACTACTGCGTCATTAGTTGTAAAATTTACTATGTGTCCTGCATTTTCTGTTCCATTATCTGAAAATACAGCACTTAATTTATTTGTTGAAAGAGTAGTGATTAAATATTGTCGGATATTTGGACCCCATTTTCCCATTATAACTTGATTTACTCCAGTTGTTTCAAATTTTACCCATGCTTCCATTGAAATATCAGTACTTACATCTAAACCAGTCTGATTAGCATCAGTTATATAAGCGTATTGTGAACTTGACGCTTCTAGGTCGAGACTATGTGTATTTGCCATAATTTAATTACTTATCTCTACCCCTTAGGGCAGAGGAAACAATTAAGCGAGAGTGATTGTACTAGCTCCGAAATCAATCGTAAAAGTTTGTGTGTCTGCTAATGAAATAGATGAACCATAATCTACATAACCGATTAACTCTTTGTTAGAAGCGGTATCATTATAAACATAGACATATCGGAAAGGTCCGACTGCTCCTTTGGCTGTTAAAACTAAATCTTCTAAAACAAGTGTATAAGTTCCACCTGAAGAAGATGAACTTGTAGTTGTAACATTTAGAGGATTTGTACCTGATAAGTTTGTGTAACTAATTTGAGTTAGGTCTGATAATTTTGTCCAAGCTGTGTTAGGAGTTGTATTAGTCAGAGCAATTTTAATCTGGTCTGAACCGAGATTGTGAACTTTCTCTGCGACTGCCTCTGGGAATGAGAGGACTTTTGTGAATGTTGCCACATTATTAATATTTAATAATTAAAGTGTGTTTTCTCATATTGCAGAGTAAACACAATGGTTGAATATTTTCTATTAGGTCTGTACCACCTTTAGATAGAGGGATTATATGGTCTTCAGTTAATTTTATTTCTGGCTCTTGTTTATTACAGCAAGGGCAAGTGAATCCATATTGTTTTTTTAGTAATTCCCATTCTCCAAAAGTATGTGATAAACTTTCTATTTTTAATCTTTTTATTACTCTATTTCTTTTATTTTTCTGCCAAGACCTTTCTTCTTTTGTTTGACCACCTTTCCAATTTACATTATTTTCTCCTTTTAAATAATCTGGGTTATCTTTCCATATTTTTTTAAATGGTGATTCTCTTCCATTTTCATATTCTTTTAATTTAGATAAGGAAATATTTTTAATATGTTCTTTAGATTTTCTCCTTCCTTTAGAAGCTAAAGACATTTTTTTCCTGGACTCAATGGAATGTTTGAAACCTAATCCCATATTATTTAAATGATTGATATGCTCTTCGCATTATTTTCTTTTTTGCGGAGAAGCGTTTATTAAAGAATGTTTTAAGATTTTGTAATCCAATTTGATAATCTTCTTTTAGTTGAGCAGTAGTAGCGTCGTTAGGTAGTTTTATTTTTAGCCATTCAAGTGAAGCACCGATAGGAACAAGGTCGTGGTATTCACTAGCAAAGCCTGGAGCTTTTGTCGTGTCGGTAGAAGCGAATGCCACAGACCCTCTATCAAAATAAACTTTTAAGCCACTTGTGCTGTCGTAATTTGGTGCTGGGAATAATTCTATCGTTCTACCTACTATTCTATAAGATGTTGGAAGTCCATCAGCCACTCTATATTCGTCTATACCAACTTTTATTTCATCTCGTAATAGAGGAGTTAGAACATCCCAATCTCCTGCGGTGTTTTTAATTTCTAATCTCTTGACTGTAAGGGCTTCGTTAGGTAAGGTGTATTTAGCCACTCCATTATCTAAATCAGTTGTTGCTTGTGGCAAGTCAGTCTGATTGCTATCATCATACTCCCAAGAGCCTGTTGCCTCAAATATAGAGTGCCAAATTCTACGCATTGTTGTATTCGTAAAGTTTGTAAACTCTTTTAGGAGTGTGGCGTTCCCTGATATTCCTGTATTACCAAGATTACAGTATCTTTCACAAGCCTGTATTATTCCACTTAAATTCGTTGTATCGTTGAATTGCATATATAATTTTTTAATTGATTGTGTTTTTTAGAAGCCTCATTAACCATTGTCTTTCCGTGTTTTCTATAAAAGAATATCGGCTCATCTATCATTTTAAAAGTATATCCAGCTTTACTTGCTCTGTGCCAGAAGTCCCAATCTTCATAACCTGACTTCATAGCCTCGTCATAACCACCTAACTGCTCCCACATTTCTTTCTTAAATAAAGCCGAGCAATGCATCTTATTATATTCTGTAAAATCTCCTGTCTGTTCTATGTAAGTATATCTATCGTAGTCCCCAAATTCTTGTATTCCACCCCCAACTACATCATAAGGTTCTTTTAGGCATTTTTCTATATAATCAGGGCTTATTTTATCATCAGCGTCTAAACATAGCACCCATACCCCTAAAGCCTCTCTAATGCCCAAATTTCGAGCCGTAGGCAAGTCTGTAGCACTATTAACTACTATAACTTCTATATTCTGGTAGGTTTGAGCAAAAACACTCTCTAAACACTCTCCTAGATACTCGTTATACTTATCCCCCCAGATTGGAATTATGATACTGACCAAATCCATACGCCATATAAGTTATTTTGTATTTCTTTTATACTTTCCTTTTAAAAACATACGACCATAACCAGTTCCACAAGCCATATCTACTATTTTATCTGTTGGCTCTGTAAGTTTTCCTATAATTTGATAGCGATACTCGTGGCTTTGTCTTGAATTATCAAATTCTGGGTCGCTAGTTATTCTTTCGTAGGTCATAATTTGAATATTTTACCTTCATAGTTGATTATTTGCTTTATACCTCGTTTTTCCATCATCAATTTAGTGAAAAACTTACCTCTTGCCCTAAACTTTCCATATTCTCCAGCTTTCATTGGCTTATGCTCTATAATTACTCCGTCAAAATATCCTACTTTCCACTTTGTATACCCTAGTCGTAGGAAAAAGTCAGAATGTTCAGCTAGTTTCAGGTCATTGTCCCATCTTACATTGTCAAATACTTCTCTACGAGCCAGAAAAAAGTTTAATATCAGCCCTGTTTCTATAAATCCATCTCTTTGAACAACCCTTTTATCATAAACTAATTTATCTCCTTGAAATCTTACATAACCCTCATAGTGTCTTATCACTCCATCTTGTCTCATTGCTCCACCGATTATGCCTAAGTCAGGATTATTCTCTAGTATCTTTACTAGATTTTCTATTCTAGTCTGTTCTGTAAAAACGAAATCATCATCTAGGAACAATAGGTAAGGCTCTTTAGTCTTTCGTATCAATAAATTACGCCCAGCACTTAATCCACTATCAAACTCCATTGGGAAACTTCCTTTCATTGGCTCTCTGCTATCGTCGGCGATATAAATCTTGGCTTTTGGATAAAACTGTTTGATTGATTCTACCAGTCGTTCTACCATTTTTGGTCTTTCAAAGGTTTTTATACAAAATGCTATCATACGAAATACAGTTTTGTTATCCAGGTGTTATCTGCTTTAATACTTTTAATTATTTCTCCTTCTACTATGTAACCTTTCTCTAGTAAGTCAGGTAAAATCTTTAATACTTTTTTCTTATCTTTTTTATGAAAACATATAGCGTCTACTCCCATCTCTGCCTTTGACCAAGAAACAAACTCTTTGAAATAATCCATTACTTCGCTGTGAACCTTGGCTACTTCAACCACTCTCTTTTCTTCTCTTTCTCCCTCTGTATAAATAACACAATGTTTTAGTATAAGTCTAATTTTAGCATCTTCTTCTGGCATCTCTACAATATCCCCTTTTTTATGAATTGCTGAATTAACCAACCATTTATATTTATTTAACGACATATTTCATCTCTTATCTGGGTGCTTGACACGCCTTTGGTATAAGGTAAGAAAGTTATCTTTACTCCCTCTTGTTCTAAATACCATTGACCTAAAAAGTTTTCTGTTAAATCATCTCCTCTAAAGTATTCTATGTTCTTTGCTCCGTATTTCTTTACTATCTTATAAAAAGCGTCGGCTGGGTCTGTTGAATGCGTTACATAAACCTTATCAATCAGCCCTGACAGTTTTACATTTCTTATTCGGTGTCTTAAACTTTGAATTGGGAACTTTCTTTTAATCTTATAACAAGCTAAGTCATCGTGTAATACTACTATCGTTTTCTTCCCAGTCTCTCGCATTGTTCTGAATATATTATCGTGTCCTTGGTGGTAGCAATCAGCTATTGAGGCATTTAAGGCTATCATATTTTGAAATCAGGTTTTAATACTCTCAAATCACTTGAGTTATAACAGGAATATTGTGAACGGTGCTTTGGTGTTTTCCAGTCTCCATAACTTAGTTTCAAGTAACCCTCTATATCTCTAGCACATTTATAAGTCTTTCCGTAAAACTCTATGTCTGCTAAGTTCTCAAAGTAATGAGCAGGGACTACACGAGGGATACAATGCCAGTTGCCTTTACTTCCACTAAATACACAAGCGACAGCATTTTCCTTTACCTTTTCGTAAAATATCACATCTACTTTTAGCTTATCTCTCTTGAAAGCAAGTTCAGGAGCAAAGTCAGGTTTCTCGTTGCCAGTAAAGTGATTCCATAGAGTAAAACCTTTTTCTTCTGCTTTCTTTATAATCTCTGGGATAAGATATGAGTAATTTCCCCAAACTCCTATATCCACATCATCCTCATCATCTTGGCAGAAGTCTTTATCTCGGTAAGCACCAAGTCCAGTTCCTCCATCAAGCCAATGAGTAGCGTTAAAGCTATCTAAAATATCTGATATGTCTGATAGGTTTTGTGCTGATTGTTTTTTTCTCATACAAATCTTTTAGCTTGACGACGCTTTTTAGCTTTATCTTGAGCTATTAAAACTTCTATGGCTGAATCTCTAATTTCCCTTAATGTCCACTTCTTATTTAGTCTCTCCTTTAGTGTCATCCTTTTTAGTTGTTGGTAAGTTGCTCTGTCCATATTTTTGTTTTCTTAATTGCTCTTTGTAGGCTTCTACCATATCAATCAAGTTAATTTGAATCTGGTCGTCTTTCTTTACTACTGATGATATGATTACAAATTCTTCTAATTCTCCAACTTCTTTAGCCACCAACTTTTGCATTTTATCTCTAACTTTTTGCTTTTGTAGTGCTAACTTGTTTAGTTCAGTTTCAAGGCGTTGCATTTCATCTAAAATCTTGTTTATGTTTTCTTGGTGTCCCTCATTAACTGTGATGAGGTTAAAAATCTTTTCATTTTTTATTAAAATAGGATTCATATAATTTTTTCCAATTATTAGCGTGACTTTTAATGTCGTAATTTTTTAATACATACTCTTTGGCGTTCTTACCCATCTCTTGTCTTATTTCTTTGTTATTTACGAGAGTATCAATCGCTACTTGCCAATCATCTAATGTCTTGCATAATAATCCGTTCGTTCCGTCTATGTCCTTGTCGTAAGGACTATTACCATCAGAGAAACTTGAGGCGATTACTGGTATTTCTAGCATCGCTGCCTCTAGGAACTTTAGATTACTCTTACACTTGTTAAAGTAATTCTCTGCTCTAGGGATTAACATTATATCAAGGCGTAGTTCGTTCAATGTTTCAAAGTAATCATTCATTCCAACAAGTGGTTGCCAATCTATATTCAAACTGTTCCAAAACTCTATTTCTTTCTTATGGCTTTCTTGCATTACTTTAAACCTATCGTCTTTAGGTGGTAGCCCAAACACTACAAGCTGAACATCTTTTCTCTCACTTAGCTGTTTCAGTAATGGGACAATAATGTCATAGTCACCATTAAGAGTTACTGAGCCTACTAATCCAATTCTCACCTTATCGCTCTCGTTCTTCAGTGGTTCATCCCAATCATCAGGGTCAATACAGTTTGGTAATACATAGACATTTTTATTATGCTCTCGGTATTCTTCTGCAAGGAACTCTGTTGTTGTAGTAACAATGTCAGCTTTCTTTACAAAGTCCATTAAGTTCTTATCTATTTTCTCAATGTATTCAGCGTGTGCCATTTGAAAAGGAACTCCACTATTAGGCTTGTATGTATCGTCGTTGTCAAAGACTACTATTTTACCTGCTTGTTTTAAAAGGTCTACAACTTGAACTCTCATTTCATCACTAGGGCGTTGAAAGACGACTACATCAGCGTTCATCGCTCCTTGAAACATTTGTTCAGGTGTTGCTCTCTGACTTGCTAGGCTTGTCTTTGTGCCATCCCAACCATTATGGATTAAAGGTTGTAAACAACGAACATAGTAGCAACCATCATACCCATTTCCTACAAAATATACTTTCATATTGCTCTATATTTAACTCCGTTGAGTTCAATAGTTTCTTCATTACCTGTAATCTTGCGATAAGTTTTTCCATTCAATGTGATTTCTTCAAATTGTTGAGCTACTGGCTGTTGAACTTGTGGTGTTTCTTTTACT
>Ga0116172_10002074_pt1 | contig 17777 bp, 14 predicted proteins | sample AD_UKC083_MetaG_FD_89799 | JGI IMG/M metagenome (GOLD analysis project Ga0116172, IMG submission 89799) | Active sludge microbial communities of municipal wastewater-treating anaerobic digesters from USA - AD_UKC083_MetaG | ecosystem: Engineered > Bioreactor > Anaerobic > Digestate | place: USA...
AAATCTGCAATAAAATGATTTTTTTATTTGAACAAAATCCATATTGTCGTAACTTGCAACCAGAATTTCATGCTTGTCTGCAATACAGAAATGAACTATATCATATATTAATTTTTCTCCTTCTGCTTCAATAATTTCTAAAAGTATTTTTCTCAATTCTAAAGACAGCGGTATTATGTATTTACTGTTTATTTTTTCGATTTGACAAGTCATCAAAGTGAAATAACTTCTGGAATGAAGTATCAGACAAGAAACCATTATAAAATCCATTTATCTTCAACACAGAATTCACAGGTGCATTGGCGATCAATAAATTGAATAAGTCAACAGTATTATTCATCGTAATTGGTTTTATGCATAAGTATTTTGGTATATTGGATTTTACCTGATACATACGGCATTTGCGTTATTGCATTTTCAAATCATTATCTAATCTTCCAATGCGCATTTCTGACCTCGTATTTCTGATTTCGTATTTCAAACGTCTCCCATATTCCCACATGCGCAAAGCGCCACATTGCCGCAGGCACACATATGCGACTGTGTCACGTTTTACGTGAAGCATCACATTTCCACATCAATTTTTCTTCCAGCTCTTCTTATACGCTTTGCTGAAAACGGCATACCATTTCTCACCTTCGGTGTATTTCAGTATCTGGATCTTATAATCGGTCACCCCGTTGATTTTGTCTCTGATGGCCATTTTGCCGCCGAGCTGCGTTTGAATTGTCTTGGTGAATTTAACCGGATAACTGCGGTTTTTCAGTTCCTGCAGCATTTTGAATGCCGATTCATAATCTTTCAGTCCATAGAAATAGTCTGCGCCGAAATAGACAAAATTCACATCGCCGCCGCGCAGAATGTATTCCTGCGGTGTCGGATGCTTCAGCCCGAATGAATCAATACCGTTGCTGGTGTAAAAGATGCCGCAGGTATTAATCTGTTTCAGACACTCTGTGTAATTGCCCTGAGCCGCATATTCATCCACCTTGAACATCAGGTTCTGATACTCCATGGCAGGCTTGATGCGGTTCTGCTCCTTGTATGCCGCGCTGTTGTCGATGTTGCAGAGAACGTTTTTACTGGTGACATCAATAGCCTGTGTCAGCGTGACGTAAGCAAGCGCGTAGTCGCCGTCGCGCATGAGTTTCTTCGATTTATCGAGGAATGAAAGATAGCTCTGTTCGGCATTGGCACACTCCTGCGAGAAAATCTTGTTTTTCAGTTCAAGCATGGATGCATCGAGTTCCTTGTCTTTTTCAAGGCCATAGAGTTTTATGGCATCCGTTGCTTTCTGGTAAGACTCGCGGGCTTCGCCAAGTTTATTGCCCCATGCCTGAACTTTGCCTTCTTCGACAATGGCCGCCACCAGCGGTTTTCCTGCGGTGCGGATATAAATTTCTAGACTGTCGTTGCGCCGGAAATTATATTCCTGATGATATCCGCGTGCTTCGAGAAAATATTTTGCTGCGTCAGCATGGTTGTTTCCGTTGAGATAATTTTTCCCGTTGGCAATGGCAATGTGGTAGCGCTTTTCCTTGATGCCGCTCATGACCAGCACTGCTTCGCGGTCCGATGCAATGTCATCTTTATACATGTGCTGATAGGCAATGGCCTGATTGCATTTTTCCTCGGCAGCATCGAGCTGATCGGTGCTGAGTTTGCTGCGTGCGCCATCAAGCATATTGTTGTACACACCGTTGCGTGCGCCGCACAAACCCGACTTACATCCTTTCACTTCGCCGATGGTTGGATAGACTTTGCTGATGCTGTCGCATTTATTGAATTCAATGATGGCCTGATCGTATTGCTTTTTCTGATTCAGCGTGTTTCCAAGCATGACATATTCCTTGCACAGAATGCCCATCCACTGAATGCTTTCTGAATTGCTGATGATTTCTGCGGAATTCTGTTTCTGGTATTCCATGCTCTGGTTGATGTAAATACCGGCAATATCCAGACGTCCGTTCTGAATGGCTTTCTCAGCTACCATCAGATAGCTGTGATAAATTCCGTAGCGTGCCTGAGCCAGACCTTTGGTAACCTGTTCGGTGCATACCATACCCGGAGTTGAGGAACAGAGCCATTTTGCGCGTTCAAATGATGCGATGGCCTCGTTGAACTGTTCTTCGCTGTTGTATTTGTCACCTGTGCCAATCATGGTTGAATAGAGCGTATTGCCCAACTGTACCAGCAATTGCTGGGTTGAAGGATCGGGGCTCATTTTCAGCAATGCATAATTAACCATGTATGCAGAAGTGTCGTAGTTGCCACTGTTGTATGCCATGCGGGCGAGCTGATATTCAGCCGGAGCATAGTAAGGATTGACCTGAATCGACTTGTTGTAATAATTGGCTGCTTCCTGCAGTTTGCCTTCCGCCATCAGGTCGTTGCCTTTCTGACAAAACAGCTGATCGAGTACCGACAGGCGCTGATTCAGCGTTGCACGCATTTGTGCTGTTTGCGAAACGAGACTCTGCATCTTTGGCATGAACTGCATCGGGTCGTTTTCATGCAAGCCCAGATTCTGCGGGAACTGCCGTGAATCGATGGATGCAATGGTCTGTTCAACTTCTTTCAGTTCGATATCATAGAACGAAATGAGGTCGATGTTGTCGGGCTGAATGGCATGCAGTTTATCCATCTGGGCGGCTATCAGCGCGTCGGTTGCATAATAGTCGTTGATGTAGGCAACCTGATTCAGGAAATTGTTTTTCGATTTTTCGTTGAAATACAGCACCTGATTTTCAACGGCAAGCGTGTATTGCGCATCATTGACCGTGTCGCTGAAAGCCAGCTCCGGGAGCGGGAAATAACCCAGATTATCATTTAGTTGCTGGCCTGTAACCGTTTTCTGAAACACCAGAACGCCATTTTGTTGTCCGCCGATATTCATGCCGCCGCTTTGTTTGCGGTAAACTTTTACGGTGTAGTCAATCTCGCCCGGGATCAGCTTTTTTGCTATGTTTATGCCTTTGTACAGAACATCACCGGTGGCTGTGAAATTTTTCAGTTCCGGCTTGAAAACATAATGGGCCGAATCCAGTTTTATCAGCTGTTGATTCATTACGTAATTCAACGTAAACGAAGTGTATTCGGCTCTTTTGGGAATGGAGCGCGCAATTTCCTGAATGATGAAATTGCTGTAAAATTCCCGGGCGCCGGGTGCTGCCACATACTGATAAGTGGAAGTATATGAGAAGTCATTGCTGATAATGGTTGTCCTCTGTCCCCATGAGCACAGGGAGATTGAGATGAAAGCCACTACAGATGCAATTTTCGCGAATGTCTTTGTCATGCAGAAAAGTTCTTTGATGTACAAAAATAGTCAAAATCGTTGAGCTAAGGGAGTTTGTTAATAGACAATCCCTAAAAATGGTTGTTACGACATTCCACCGTTCCGGTTTGTGTTGTAATTTCATTCTTGTAATAAGCCGGAACATGGAACCGTCGTAACAACGGCAAAAACAACGGTTCCATGTCCTTCAGCTCCTTCGTCGCTTTCGGACGGTGGAATGTTGTTTTTGCGCCTGATTCCTTTTTGCGAAAAACTCTTAGCAGCTACACCTCCACATTGAAATTCCGCAGGGCGTCATTGAGAGATGTTTTGCGGTCGGTACTTTCCTTGCGCTGTCCGATGATGAGCGCGCAGTTGACATTGAATTCACCGCCCGGAAATTTTTTTGTGTACGAACCCGGAATCACAACAGAGCGGGGCGGCACGTAGCCTTTGTATTCAACGGCTTTTTCATTGGAGACATCAATTATTTTCGTGCTGCCGGTAATAACGGTGTTGGCCCCGAGAACGGCTTCCTGTCCGATGTGCGCGCCTTCGACCACAATGCAGCGTGATCCGATGAAGCAACCATCCTCAACAATGACAGGTGCGGCCTGCACGGGTTCAAGCACACCACCGATTCCGACTCCGCCGCTGAGGTGGACATTTTTTCCGATCTGCGCACAGGAGCCGACCGTAGCCCAGGTATCGACCATGGTGCCGCTATCGACATACGCGCCAATATTCACATACGACGGCATCATGATGACACCGCTTGCAATATAAGCTCCATGGCGGGCCACAGCGTGAGGCACCACGCGGATGCCTGCTTCTTTATAACCTTTTTTCAGCGGAATCTTATCATGGAATTCAAGCGGTCCTGCCTCGCTGACTTTCATTTCCGAAATCGGAAAATATAATATGACCGCTTTTTTGATCCATTCATTCACCTGCCACATGTCGCCTTTCGGCTCTGCAACACGTATTTCGCCTTTATCGAGCATATCGATAACAGCGCGGATGGCATCGTGGGTTTCAGCATTGTTGAGCAGCTCGCGGTTATCCCATGCAGCTTCGATGAGTGTTTTTATGTTGTTGTTTTTCATATTTGTAATTATTGGGGGTTGTAAATTTCGCCCAGAATATACTGCGCCTCAGTCAGCTTGCCATCGGGGATGGGGAAGCGGACGGTGGTTTCGACACGGGCGCCGCGACTGGGTACAGAATAGGTCACTTCAAGATAGTGTATTCCGGATTTAATTTTTTGAATCGAAGCGTTTTCAAGACGGTTATTCAGTTTGGCCCAGACATGTAGTGTTTCGTTTATAATGCCTCCTTCGCGCGTGAGAATTACATGTGCTTCGGCCGGGCGCAGTCTGCGTTTTTGGGAATGCATGGCGATAGCGCTTACAAGCCAGATAAAGGCACTTAATCCAACGAAGAAGACAATAAGGAAACTGAAATCCAATCCAATTATGGCCAGAAACACACACACAATAAATGTTATAAAAATAACTACCCATCGCATCAGCAAAAAATTTCCCGAGACTTCTTTCACATCTAATTTTTGCAGTTGTGCGTATTCCACTTGCCCAATATGCCATTGAGCAACAACATTTTCCGGTTGAAGAATAGACTCAAAAACGCGGGCGGTCCTGACGTAATAATAGAAAATAATTATTCCGGTGAGAAGCACCAGGAAGGCTAATACCATCATGGCAAAACCGCCATCCATACCATCCATGTTGGTGAGTGATGGAATGAGAAATAGCGCAAGTGTGATGATACCAAATATCAGCGCACTTCTGGTCGCAATGATTTTGTATTTATTTCTGATCATGAATAAGCGATTGCAGTTACAATATTACTAAATAAAATCTGATGTTATCCGGTTGATAAAAAAATGTTGTTTGAAATCTTGAAGGAATTTAGTATTTTTGAAATCATTATTCTGATTAAACGTAAAAAATTATCGATATGATTCTTTGCTCCAATTGTCATCAATCGTTGAATGAGAACGCGAAATTCTGCACAAATTGCGGAACTAAAATAGTTGTTTCAGAAAAAACACTGAACGATGAAAGCGTATTGAAATGCAGTTGTGGAGCTGAGTTGAAACAGGGTGCGAAGTTTTGCACTTCTTGTGGAAAAAAGTTCAATATTGCTGAAGAAAAACTGAAAGATGACAATTCAGATCATTGCAGTTGTGGCGCCGAAATGAAGCCGGGCGCCAAATTCTGCACGGTGTGCGGAAAGAAAGTCGCGGTTGCTGAAAATACAGCGCCGATAATGAACCCGGATGTATGTTCCTGCGGAGCAGCATTGAAGCCCGGAGTCAAATTTTGCACAACCTGTGGCAAATCAACTTTTGTAGTACAGCAGCCAATTCATCAGCCAGCATCGGTGCGCACACAACCCAAACAGCCGGTTCAGCAAGCTTTTTATCAATCTCAGCCAATTAAACCGCGCAAAAAGAAACGTGTTTTTCTGAAAGTGGCTGCAGCTGTTCTTATTGTTGCAGTTATTGGTGGTGGCGGATATCTTGCTTACACTAAGCTTTTCGGTGGAATCAGGAAAAAATTATTGGTTGAACAAACGATTGCTGTTTCCGACAAAGATCAGACGGTGAAGTATGAAGACGAGATTGCGGTGACTGTGCCTTATGGATTGATTGATAAAGAGCAAACGTTAAGCATTTATTCAGTGAAGGGATTGCCCGTAGAGGACGGCATAAAACAGCTTGGGGCTTACGATGTAAGCATGTCGGAAACAAATGAATTCGACGGTTACATGGAAGTGACCATTAAGTACGATCCAGCAGATTTACCAGCCGGTGCAGATCCCTCAAAAGATCTTTTCTGCATGTATCTGGATGAATCCAGCAATGAATGGAAGGGACTTCCTTATACAATAAATGCATCGGACAATACCATGACCATTTATACGAATCATTTTACCACCTTTGCAACGTGGGCTGTTTCAGAAAAGGTTGTCCCCGGCCCGATGATGACTGTGAAAAAGGTTCAATTCCCGGGTGGTTCATTCATGTCAACCGAAGAAGTTGCTACCACCATGGAAGAATTTGCAGCGAATTCGCCAAAGTCGGATGGCGCTGTCAGAGCTGGCTGGGATAAGGTGAACGAGTGGTTTGGCATAAGTGCACAAGTGGGGTCTTTTGCTGAAAATGCGCTCGAAATGGGCGCTTTGAAAGGTATAAACGAAGTGGCGACTGAAGTTGGATTGGGCTTTGCGTTGGTGCAGTGTGCCATTGATGTTGCTGAAGGAAAAACAGGCAAAGCAACACTGGAGCTGTCAAAAAATCTATATAATTATTGGGCGCTGAAACTGATTAATACTTCAGCTATCAATCTGGCATTTGTGGGCGTATTTGTTATTGACTGGTCGCTCAATAAATTCATTCAGGAAGCAATCAGTGGCCGAACAGATATTTATCAGAAAGCGTACGATCTTTATTACAAAGAGAAAAGAGAAAAAGAAAAAATCAATTCGGTCTATTGGTACAAAACATTGAAAAAGACCATGCGGTCTGTGAAAAATCCGGCGCAAGCTTCTGAAGAAGTCATGAAAGTTATTCATGATTATGTCTGGGAATTCTGGCAGGATGAAAGTGTTGTAGGTGAGTATCAAGATCGCATTATGAAGAATACCGGCGCCACCGGAGGCGGCTTTCTGAGCGAACAATTAAAAAAAGATATTTCAGATGAACATTATGCTTCTATTATTCAGATGTTGAATAAGACAAATATTTTTGATCGAATTGTAAAAGAAATTCGTTTGGACATGCAGGGGAAGCTGTACGATAAGCTTTGTTTTATTCAGAAAGAAATGAACAAGGTGAGTAAAATAAATGTAGTTGTAAAAATTGATCCTGAATGTGATGAATACTCCGATGTTGAAGTTGGTGGATTGGCTGTGCAATTTAATGTTGCATCGGATGTTCATAAAAAACTCTGGACTGGTACAACAGACAAGGATGGAGAGTTTATTTTCAACTGCACAACGCTTGGCTATCTTGATGCCGGAAGCCCGCAGGAAGTGATTGTAACGGTGAAAGGTCCGGCAGGAAAAGACGAGGAATTTTCAGGCGAATTAAAGTTGGCCGGTGAAGGTAAAACCACGGTGGTGGAAATCATGATTGGCGCTCCAAAACTGGAAGGGACCTGGAAGCTCGATGCCACCATTACCAAGATGACCATGGATGCTTCGCTTCAGTATATGGACGGGATGGCAGATTTTTATGGTTCCGGCGATGATTACCGAAAGGAAAGAAAAAATGTGGAAGAGCAGATGAAGGGACAGAAAGCACAGCTGCCCGATCTGAAGCTCGATGGCATTGAATACATGATGGATGTGAAACGCGAAGGTCAGTATTATATCATTCAGTCGAAAAACTTCAATGACAATACGGCATTGGGAAGTGTGCAGTACAAAATCAAATTCACCAGCCGCAACACGTTTGAAGGAACCTATCGGACTGAATCATCTGAACGGAAAGGAAAACAGAACTGAAATGGATTTAAAGGGAACTAGACTTAAATAACTCATTATGAACCAAACTTTTTTTGCACTTGTTTTTTTGACACTTTTTTCGGTCGCCTGCTCATCAACGACAAAAAAGGATAATAAAAAATCCATTGATAAAGTAGTTGTTAATGAGGCAAGCATTGTTCTTCATCAGAATTCTGAAGGAGTAAAAAACTTTCCATTGAAAGACACCATCCGTATTCCGCTGAAGAATGTCACAACCAGCTCCGGAAGCAGCACTTCCTTGCAAATGAAATTTGAGCAAAATGACGGAGGACGTGTAAATTCACTCGATTTGTTTTTGCCGGCAGCACCGCAATTGAAGTGGCATTCAACCCGTGATGGTGGTTTTGAATTGTATGAAACAAAACTCCCTTATACACTTAATGGAGAAAATTATGTTCCATATAAGGATGCGCTTCGTGATTCGGAAATCAAGGCCAGTGCATATTTGCAATCAATTATAAAATCACCGGCGGGTCCGGCATTTCTGTATTTCAGGTTTGATGAAATAACGATTCTGTCACTTGATTTCAAGGATGGGAAAGCCAATATGGAAATGAATCTGAAACTTGTTTCAGAGCAGGTCACAGATCCGGTTTATGGCAGTTACAATGCCGATGTGCATTTTGTAATCAAGGATTTCGCATCGTCGATGATGATGGTTGATTGAAGCGGCAATGATTATTAATGCGTGGATCATTGGAGCTGCGCATTAATATTCGTACAATTGTAAATATTTTCCGTGTCAAAGTGTTTCGTTGAATCATAACTGGCCGATGCCAGAGGCATCGCATGTCTATAGTAAACAGCTAATACCAACACCGACCTCAGAGAGGTCGAATGTAACCGGCTCTGAATAATAAAGTAGCTTCAAAACATTCGACTCCTCTGGAGTCGTGTTTTGCTCATATTTTTTCTATAGACATATGACTCCTCCGGAGTCCGCCAAAACTTGGCCTATTGTATATTTTCTTTAGACATTCTTCACCAACCTGTTAGTTTGGTTTCGTCAAAGCCATATCCGGAGCCGGATAATAAAATATTCATAAATCTGCATATATTTTTCATTGTATAAGTATTTATGCAACGAAATACCTCTTATCTTTGTCTGATAATGTACCAGGATTTTAAGCAATGAAAAAACTATTTTCTCTTTTCCTATTTCTTTCCGTACTTGTGGCCGGGGCGCAGAATGCTACTCCGCTGGATTCTTCAATATGGAAATGCAATTATCCGTGTTCGCTGAATCAGGCCAAAGAGGAAGGCAAGCCCTTATTGATGGTTTTCAGCGGATCGGACTGGTGTAAGCCCTGCATCATGCTCAGGGAGCAGATACTTGTAAAACCCGAATTCTGCGATTGGGCAAAAACAAATGTGGTTTGTGTATCACTTGACTTTCCGTCGCAGAAAAAGAACAGATTGCCGCAATATCTGCAGCAGCAGAATGACAGTCTGGCTGAGAAATTCAATCCGAACGGAATATTCCCGCTGGTAGTAATTATCGATGGTTCAGAAAAAATTCTGGGTACAGCCGGATACAAAGATGTATCTCCCTTTGAATTTATTTCCGATCTGGAAAAAATTGTAAAACAGTAAAACAAAGTTATATGAGAAAAATATTTACACTAACATTTCTTGTTCTTTTTTCTGCCGGTTTATCGGCGCAGACAATTGCCAATGTTACATTCAAAGTCACCACTGTTACTGCCAGCGGGCAGTATGCACCCAAACATGTGCTTGCCATCTGGGTCACAAATTCATCAGGCACTTTTCAGAAATCAATTAAAGTGATGGCTGCGGTCCGCAAGCAATACCTTTATCAGTGGAAGGCCGCCAATTCTTCGCAGAATGTGACCGGTGCCATTACCGGCGCAACACTTACATCGCATCAGACCCATACGGTCAGCTGGAATTGCCAGAACTACAGTGGCACCCTCGTTCCTGATGGAGATTATAAAATCTGGGTTGAGTTTTCCGAAAAAGACGGCCAGGGTCCTTATACCAGCTACACTTTCACAAAAGGAAGCACCCCGGATACGCTTACATTTTCAAATGCAGCTAATTTCACGAGCGTACAGATAATTTACACTCCTGATCCGAATGGCATTTCGGATGCTGCAAAAGAAGCCACTATTGTCAGATTTTCAGGTGATCAGAACATTGGATTCAGCGTGCCTTCACAAATAGCTGAAAACGCATCGCTTCAGATTTTTGACCTGAATGGAAAACTGATTTTCGAAACCGCAGATTATTTCGACAACGGTTCTTCCCGTTATTTCCTGTGGAATGCAGCTGCACAGTGTTCAGGAATGTATATTTACCGCATTGAAAGCGGAGCGGATTTGTATTGCGGAAAACTGTTCAGATAATCCGGTTGCTGAAAAACACTGTCATATCAGTTTTTCTGTTTGCATTTTCAGCATCATCGCTGAATGCGCAGCTGAAGCACAGAACGGAAATTCTGCTTCTGATGGGTTCGCGTTTCGAAATCACGCCCTATGCAGAAAGCGATAGTCTTGTCGATGCAGGCATCAGTGCGGCCATTGCCGAAGTGAAACGAATTGAGAATACTATTTCCGAATGGATTCCGGGCACAGTCATTTCGCAGATAAACGACAATGCCGGAATACAGCCGGTAAAGGTTTCCGATGAAATTTTCAACCTCATCAAACGATGCAATAAAGTTTCCGATCTGACCAACGGCGCATTCGACATCAGCTGGGCGGCCGCAAGGCATGTATGGCGATTCGATGGCTCAATGACAAGTCTGCCTGATCCCGCATTGATCGACTCCATGAAGTTGCTGGTCAATTATAAAAACATTGTTCTGGATGAAACGGCTAAAACCGTTTTTCTGAAAAACAAAGGCATGGCCATCGGACTGGGTGCAGTTGGAAAAGGTTATGCGGCCAACCGCATGAAATCTGTGATGCAGGCCATGGGCATTCAGAGCGGGATTGTGATTGCGGGTGGCGACCTGATTGCATGGGGCGAGCCGGCACCCGGAAAATTCTGGCCCATCGGAATTGCAGATCCCAACAACCCTTCGAATGCCATTGCCTGGATCGAAGTGGGCCCCATGGCTGTAGTCACTTCAGGCGATTATGAACATTTCGCCACCATTGATGGAAAACGATACGGACATATCATCGATCCGCGCACCTGTTTTCCGGTGGAAGGATTGAGAAGTGTCACAATCATTTGTCCAGATGCTGAGCTGGCCGATGCGCTTGCTACAGCCGTCTTTGTACTTGGAAAGAACAGCGGTCTGGCACTGATCAACCAATTGAAAGGAATTGAATGTCTCATTATTGACAATGAAGGAAAAATGATCACTTCCGATAATCTGTCCCTGAATTTCTATGGACAGAATGAGAATCAGAAAACACACAGAATTACCATCGGATCAAAATAATTTTACATGAAAAGAAAATATTTAATTCTTATTCCATTGCTCGCATTGCTGGCTTCGTGCGTGCATGTCAAGCCATATCAGAAATCGCATCTGAATCAGGAAGACATGAAACTGAGTACGCGGAAAGTGGAGACTTTTGACAATTCAATTGAATCATATCGCGAAGGCGCCAGTGGTGCGACCGGCGGAAAGACCGGCGGTGGCTGCGGATGCAATTAAAAAGCAGATGTTATGAAAAAGATATATACCATCATTCTTTTGTTTCTTGCTTCCGGCGCAATAGCACAGGAGTATCCGGTGAAAGTGCTCGATGAAAAGGAAGTCGATTTTCTTTTCAATTATTATGAGCAGGACGGCAATCACAGCCCGGTTACAGGGGGCATTGGTTCTGAAAAACTTGAATGTCTCACACCGTTGACCATTGTCAATGTGCCATTCGATACAGTGAACAATATTTCTGTCAGCGTCGGACTCGATTATTATACGAGCGCTTCGTGCGATCAGATTGATCGTTTTATTACATCAGCCAGTTCGCAGTATATGTCAGCTGCATCAAGTAAAGATACCCGCACACATTTCGATGCGACTTATTCCAGAAAAAATCTGACAGGAACCACAGACAAAGGTGTCATGATCGGCTACAGCAATGAGTTTGACGTGAATTCATTTTCAGGCGGTCTACACGTCAATCTTTCCTCGCGCGACGAAAACCGGCAGCTGGGGCTGAAAGCCACTGCTTTTTACGATGTGTGGAAGCTGATATATCCGGGCGAATACCGCAATGGTGTTGAGTATCGTTATGGTAATGACGAAACCGATTACGACAAGGATTCACGACTTACATCAACATTTACGGCCACCTATTCACAGGTGCTGACACGCAATCTTCAGTTTCTGATTACCACCGATGTTGTGCTTCAGCGCGGCATTCTGAATTCACCTTTTCACAGGGTGTATTTCAATGACGGATATACTGTACTGAATCCCGATACAAACTGGTGGCTCGTTGCCAAGACCATGCGTCCGGAAAACCTTCCGCGGTCACGCTTTAAAATTCCGATTGGACTTCGTGTAAATTATTATTTGTCCGATCAAATCACACTGCGCCTGTATTACCGCTATTATTTCGATGATTTTGATATTCAATCCCACACATTCAGCATCGAAGTTCCGGTGAAGGTCAACTCATGGCTCTCGGTTTATCCCATGTGGCGCTATCATGAACAAACCGCGGCCAAATATTTTGCACCATTTGGCGAGCATCCTCTGAATGCGCTCTGGGAGCCGGCCGAAGAATACTACACATCGGATTACGATTTGTCGCAGTTGATAAACCGCAAGTATGGCGGCGGTTTCCGCATAAGTCCTGTTTATGGAATTCATAAATGGAAAATGAAGAATGACAACAGTCTGATGTTTAAAACCATTGAGGCCCGCTATGCCACTTATCGCCGGAGCGATGGGCTGAAGGCCGGATCAGTGAGTGTCAGCTTCAGTTTTGTGTTTTAATTTTTCTTCTTTCATACTCCTCATTGAGCATTTTGTATTCCCGCAAGGTTTGTCCCTGCATGGATGAATTTTCCTGCGCCCGGCGTATCAGATATGGCATTACCACACGTATCGGAGCATAGGGCAGGTATTTTGCCACATTGAAGCGCTCCGCGGCCAGTCCGAAAGAAATATGATTACTCATGCCATACAGCTGCGAAAACCAGATCCGGCGGTCGTTTGCGGCGATGTTGTGTTCATGCATCAGCTGTGTAAGATAACTGCAGCTGTATTCATTGTGTGTTGCACAGAAAATGGTCATGATATCAATGTTCTGGATTGAAATCTTCAGTGCGTCATTGAATGCTGCATCCGTTTCTTCTTTTTTCTGAAAAACGATATAAGGTAAATTATTTCTGATGGCGCGTCTGGTTTCTTTTTCATGATAGGCGCCGCGTACAAATTTTACTCCGGCCATGAGATTGTTTGAGCGGGCAAATTCAATTGTTTTTGAGAGAAAATCCAGACGGTCATTGCGATACATTTGCAGCGTATTTATAACGACCGGCATGTCCCTGTTGAAAATCAGCATTAAGTCAAAAACAAGATCATCAATAGCCTGCTGATACCAGGATTCTTCTGCATCAATCATAACGGAGACTTTGTTTCCGGCAGCCAGGGCAATAATACTTTTCCAGCGTGAAACCAGCCTTTTCCACTGTTTTTGTTCTTCTGAGCTGAGCATTTTGCCGGAAGATTTCTTTGTCAGCAGATCTACAGAAGATATCCCGCTTGGCTTGAATACGGCAAATGGCACCATGTCGCGGTGAGCTGCCGCATAAAGAATTGTACGTTTTATTTCTTCCGCTACTTCATCGCGGGCTGTCTCGCTTTCATTCGATTCAGCACTGTAATCAGGCACCGACATTATGTTGTACGCCTTGAGTTTCTTCATTGCAATTTCAGCATCATTCAGTGTTTTTCCTGCTACAAACACAGAATATATTTTTCCGAGAAATGGTTTCAGGGGAATTCGCAGAAAATTGGCCATTTGCAACAACGGTTTGCCAATTTTCAGCAACCATGAATATCGCATCAGGCCGAATATCCGGAGCTGTTGTTTCAGTTCGCGATCATTCAGATGGCTGAATGCAATACTGGTATCGTTAATACTGCGCATTGTTTTTTTACAAATGTACGTTTGTCAATCTGACAAAGTGATGCAACAATGACAACTATCATCCTTTTGAGCGAAAGGTTTCCGGTGAAATGAAACAGAAGATTACGTGATCAGTCCTCTTTCAGAATAATGGCTTCGTAAATGAAGATTTCTGTTTCTTCATCTTTCCATCCTTCCCAGCCGATGCCTGCTTTGTCGCGGCTGCAGTGGCCCAGGAATTCTTCGAGAGTCCAGCCGGTTTCGGTGGCTACCTGTGGCAGGAAAGTGCCTGTCATGTTGCCCCGCTTGATGTAAATACCATGCTTTCCCAATACAATCTGTTCTACCGAATCGATTTTCTGCATGGGCGTCAGAACAGAAATTTCAAGGTCGATATTTTTATATTCTTCTTTTGTAAGCGGTTCAAATCTTGGGTCGCTGAAAGCCGCGGCCATGGCCATTTCCTGAATGTTGCGACTAAGCTCTCTGTCCTGTCTGAACGTACCGATGCAACCGCGCAGTTTTTCATTCAGATGCAGCGTTACAAACACGCCGCACTTTTCATTCAGCATTTCGGGCAGCGAATCGGGCAGGGAATAGGGAACACCGCTCAGCCTTGATTCAATGCTGTTCCGGGCAATGCCGAACATTATTTTTTTATCGTTTTCCGAAATGGCAAAAGTATCTTTTGTTTCTTCCGCTTCTTTCACATCGCCTTGTCTGACCGCAATGGCAGCATAGCCAACAACGCGGTCGAAATCACCTGAAATATCGCCTGAATTGGAATACTTGAGCTTTTCATACATGTAGCCCTGACTGTCGTTGGCCATGGACATCAGTACATACACCGCGCTGTATCCGCAGATGGCAGTCACATAGTTTTTAATTCCTGAATTTTCGTTTGATCTGACAACTGCGTCAAATGTCTGCGGATTGCCGCTCAGAATGGCTTGCACCACGGCGCTGTCGGCTTTCACAGCATCGGAGTAGGAGGGATAGTGCGACAAATCGGTGCTGATGACAAACAGATTGTCTTCGGTGAAATATGGTTTCAGCGCTTCAGTAATTTTATTCAGCGCATAACCGCTTTTGGTGCCAATGGTAATGGGCACAATCTTAAATCCGGGTTCAAGAATATATTGCAGAAAAGGAATTTCGACCTCGAGCACATGATCTTCAACCTGATATTGCTGCGGAAATTTGAAAATATTATTTTGCTGCAACGCAGCAGTAATTTCCGTGTCGATTTCTGCAACACCAAGCGGTGTTTCAAATGCAGCGCCATGGAAAACGGTTGCCCCATCGAAAGCCGCAATATGGCTTGATCCGAGAATAAACACATTTTTGTAATTATTCTTTTCACGAAGTGTGGCAAATGCCCAGGCTGCGGTCCGGCCGCTGTACATGTAGCCTGCATGAGGGACAATGATTGCTCTGACTTTCTTGTCGTTGGGTGCAATCGTAATCTGATTGAATTCCTTTTCGAAATATTTTTCCAGTGCTTCAGCATCACCCGGATAAAATTGTCCGGCTACGGCTGCTTTACGAACCGGTAAATTATTCTGGGCGTTCATGTCTGAAAAAATACTCATAACTGCAAGCAAAATTAACAAGCGTTTCATCATAATGTAAAGATAAGAATTTTATTTATCAAACGCTAATTGTTACTTTCATGACTTGGCCAATGGGATACCCATTTTGCCGTTCTGAAAATCACAGAAATTAATATATCAGACGTTAAAAGCAAAAGATTTCAAAATGTAGAAGTCAGGAAGATATTATTTTTTTGTCCACAGATGAACTCAGATTTTCACAGATTATCAATTAAAGCAGATTAACGCAGATGGTTTGAATAAACTGCTGCGCAATTTCTTCAAACCGGAGTGTGCCTAATGAATCAGAATTTATCGCAGATGAAGAATGATTCCCATCTGTGTAAATCAGACCTTCTGGTGAATCTGCGCTAATCTGTTTAATCTGCGGACAAATGTATTTCTGATGCGGATGCCGGCATCTAAGGCCTGCTGCAGTTTATTGCTGAGGTGAACCGTTTGTGGATTCCCCTTCCGTAGCATTTTTTTAATCAACCGGGATTTGCTACTTTTGTTGAAAGAGATATTGTCATGGAGAAAAGAGACTTCATAAAAAATCTTCTTGTCATGGGTGTGGCGGCTGTTGCCATGCCGCGCCTTTTGGCAGGTGAATCCATGAATAATGTCAAATCAATCAAAGCCAACAGAATGATAAAGGCCAGGTATTCCGAAGAGTTGCCCGATGGTTTGGTAAAATGTCTGTTGTGTCCGCACGGATGCACCCTGAAAAACGGACAGTCGGGCATATGCCGCACCAGAATTAATGAAGACGGCATTCTTTACACAAAGGCCTATGGCAATCCGATTGCCGTGCATCTCGATCCGATTGAGAAAAAGCCCTTGTTTCATTTTTTGCCGGCAGCAAAAGTTTTATCATTTGGTACAGCCGGATGTAATTTCAGATGTCTCAATTGTCAGAATGCAGATATATCGCAGGTGGCTCCCGATGACATCTCCGTGCTGGACTATTCGCCTGAGAAACTCGTGAAAGCAGCCAGAGAACACAGTTCCGACGGTATTGCATTTACGTATACCGAGCCCACCGTATTTTTCGAATACATGTACGATACCGCTGCACTGGCTCAGAAAGCGGGATTGAAGACCATGATGATTTCAAACGGTTACATCAATCAGGAACCATTGAAAGAGCTGATTAAGGTGATGGATGCATTCAACATCGATCTGAAATCATTCAGCGATTCAACGTATAAGACTCTTTGCGGTGGCAGACTGAATCCTGTCCTGGAAACAATAAAGACCATCCGGGATTCGGGAAAATGGATTGAAATAACGAATCTGATGGTGACCGGCTATACCGATAAGGCAGATGAGTTTTCTGAAATGATTGCGTGGCTCACTGAAAACAATTTCAGCGAAGTGCCGTTACATATCTCAAGATCTTTCCCTGCGTATAAGCTCATCGATTCACAGCCCACCAGTCTATCAGCCATAGAAAAAGGCTATGATATCGCTGTCAAAGCGGGATTGAAATATGTGTACACCGGAAATATCCGCAACGAAGCGCATGAGAACACAAGCTGTCCTGATTGCGGGAACCTGCTTGTAAAGCGCGAAGGATACACCACGAAAGTAAGCGGAATGACAGAAAACAAATGCAACAAATGCGGACGCATCATTCCGGGCGTCTGGACAAAATAAAAACACTTATGGATGGAATGAAGCATATTGTATTTGACTGGGGCGACACACTGATGCGCGATTTTCCCGGAACTCATGGCCCAATGTATATGTGGGAACGAATCGAAGTTTTCCCTCATGCTGCTGAGGTCCTTGAAAAACTGTCAGCTAAATATGTTTTATCGGTGGCATCCAATGCCGGTGAGTCCGATACTTCCGATATGCGGAAGGCGCTGGTGATCGGCGGATTGGATCATTATTTCAACAATCATTACACATCGAAAGATCTGGGTGTCTGCAAACCCGATCCGGCGTTTTTTACCAGAATCTGTTCTGAAGCCGGCTTAAATCCTGCACATTCGGTGCTCATCGGCAACGATTATAAAAAGGATATTGTTGGTGCCAAAGCAGCAGGAATGAAGACCATACTGGTCAACCATGCCGGAGCGCAGGGCCCGTTTGAGCTGGCGGATTTTGTTGTGAGTGAACTGAAGGAGTTGTTGCAGGTTTTGCTGTAAACGACTGTTCAAACCTTTGTCATCCTGAGCGGAGTCGAAGGATAGACAAAGGCTTGAAGGCGCCCGCTGTTCAAACTTCGTCGGAGTTTATCCTGCTGTTGACTCTTCGACTCCGCTCAGAGTGACAGCAGGCAGGTCTCAG